>Ga0214921_10009898_pt1 | contig 11919 bp, 8 predicted proteins | sample LL1505_MetaG_FD_177992 | JGI IMG/M metagenome (GOLD analysis project Ga0214921, IMG submission 177992) | Freshwater microbial communities from Lake Lanier, Atlanta, Georgia, United States - LL-1505 | ecosystem: Environmental > Aquatic > Freshwater > Lake | place: USA: Georgia | collected 2015-05-28 | reverse complement strand
GTGTTTTACTGAACATATTTAACTTATTGATCATTAATTCAGCCAAATTTATTAAATCTGATTTTTCAGGAGAGTTTGCGTAAGGTAATTCTAATAACTGGGAACCTTTAACTTTGGGAAAGGTTATTTTGTTATCTGAAAAGGTATTTGTGAAGTAATAGTAAATGAGTTTTGAATTCAAAAGTGCTAATAGGTATTTTAGTTCAATTTTGTCGAATTTGGCATGAATTAAATAAGTTGTTTGGTCAGAATAAAAATTAACACTATCAAATGAAGTAATTATTCTTTTGCCTAATATTTGTCTTGTAATTAGTTTTTCATTCTCAAAAACATCCGCAGTCCTAAATGCTTGATTACTGTATAGTTTTTCATTTTCAGTCAAGTAATTTATATACAATCCTTCAAATGTGTTAACAAATGCATTAATATTTTTTCCTAAAATAAATGGTTTGTAATTTGAATTAATTTTTGTTTTAAAAAGTAATTCCTTTCTAACCTTTATTCCGTTTTTAACTATAAAAAAATCTTTTAACTTATTTAGTTTTTTTAGTTTATTAATAATTGAGACGGAACTTTTGTTGAATTTCTCATTAATTAGATAATCTTGCTCTATAAATAGTTTTTGATTAATAGACTTTTCTATGGATATACTTTGCCCATTTACTTTATTAAACGAAATATAGTTTTCTTTTCCGTTATCTTTTTTGATTACAAATATTACTGCTTTAACGCTTGCGTCCTCAAAAATATCTTTATCACTTGAAACAATAAGTTCAAAGTGATAATTTTCGAGTAAAAATATTCTTAAGGGTTTATCATAATCATTTGTTAAAAAAACAGATGGTGTAATTAATGATATTCTACCTTTTTCATTGATTAAGGAACAAGATTTTTCTATAAATAATTTATATAAATCTAATTGATAAGTCGAAGTAATGTAGTATTTGATATAAAAATCCTTTTCAATATCGTTAAATAACTCGCGACTCCTGACATAAGGTGGATTCCCAATCACCACATCAAAGCCACCTTTCGCAAATACTTCAGGAAATTCAGTCTGCCAATTAAATGCTTTATCGCCTGCTACGGCTGGGTCATCAATTAAGGAGTTTCCGCATTTAATGTTGTTGCTTAGGTTAGACAGTTTACGGCCTTGTTTGGCGGTGCGTAACCATAAAGATAGTTTTGCAATTTCAATGCTTTCTTCGTTAATGTCTACCCCATAAATATTGTTTTCTAAAATGGCAATATCGGTATCAAACAAGCGCAATGGCGTATTGGTTAACTCAGCAATAATGTCATCTACAAATGTATGTTCCTGTATTAAAAAGTTCACCGCTTGGTTTAAAAACGCACCGCTGCCACAAGCAGGGTCCAGTATTTTTAAAGTGAGCAACCAGTCTTTGTATTGGTTTAATGTTTCGTAAAGTTCAATACCTTTTGCATTTAGTTTACCATCGGCTTTTTGGAGTTCAAAAATGGCAATGTCAATATCTATTTTGAGCTCCGTTTTTTTCTCGGCACATAATTTACCAACAGTATTTTCTACAATGTACTTGGTAATGTATTTGGGTGTGTAAAACACGCCATCTTTTTTGCGCTTGCCTTTGGTTTTATCGGCTACTTCGCCTTTTAATGAGGCTTCAACTTCTTCAATTTCGCTTAAAGAATGTTCAAAAATATGCCCAAGAATATTTACATCTACATCGGTATTAAAATCGTATTTCGAGAGTTTTAATAAATCATCTTGCAGCACCGCATCATCAACAATTAAGGTGTCTAATACTTCATCGGGCGCAAAAATTTCTCCGCCAAATTCAGGAATAAGCATTCCACCTTTTTGGTCTTTTTTGCCAACAAATAAATTATTAAAAAACAGCGCAACCAAATGGTACAAAGGTTTTGGGGTATCGAAGGCATCATTCTTTAAGTCGTTCCACTTCTCTACAATTTGCACAATAGCGTTGGTAGAAACGAGTCCTTTGTCTTCGGCAAAAAGTACAAACAATACTTTATCTAAAAACTTCTGCGATTTTTTAAAGAGCAATAATTTATCGTATTGTGGATTGTTTTTCACCACATTTTGGAAAAAACTATTTTTAAATGAAGAGTAGTCTTTGTACAAACTCTTGGTAATATTCTCTTCATGAAACTTGGTTTCCTGCCGTAATAATTTAGGAATATTTTTATCGAGCAGTCCTTCTTTGCGCAGGTAGAGGTAAAATCTTTTAAAGGTTTCTTTGTCTAAATTATACAAATCAAACTCTTCATAATCTGTTGCATCATCTAAATAAAAACGTAGTTTATGAAAATTAGAGGAGATTACATAGCTGCAATCTTTGTGGTTGTTTTTGTAACCAAAGGCTTGGTCTTTAACCGCATCTAAGTTTTTTGTTTTGTTGTCTTTTAGTTCAATTACTCCAACCACATTATCGCCACTAAAAATAGCGCCATCTGCTTTTTTCGAATTGCCTTCGTTTTTCTTTTCGGTTTGTATGTTAAATGGTTGTTCTGGAAAAACAGAATACCCTAACACGGCACCAAAAATATCTTTTATAAAACCTTCTTGGTACTGCTCTTCTTTAGCAACTTTTATGTTGGTTATTTTATTGGCGCTATAAACTTCTTTAAAACGCAAATAGGCTTGTTCAACAACGGCTTGATCGAGGTAGCCTAAATGTTTTCTAATAATTGATTCTTGAAATAATGACATTAGTTGTTTTTTGTTTTAAAATGACTTGTAATGTTTTACTGGTTTATGAAGTGGCGATTTACGAACTAATTTAATATTTTTTAGTGTCCGTGACTATTATTTTGTGGCTATGCTTTAGAAAGTTACAAGGAATTTATGAATGAAAATAAGTGTGTAATATGAAGCAGCAGTAATTCTCTTTCTTCTTTGTCTTGAAACAAAGAAGAAAAATTCAAGGCTCTATTTTGTTGCTTCGCTATTGCGCTTAACCACCAGCGAGGAGGTTGGCGGGAGCGGAGTATATGCTTTATTAAGTTACAAGGAATTTATAAATGAAAATCATTGCGTAATTTGAAACAGCAGCAATTCTCTCTCTTCTTTGTCTTGAAACAAAGAAGCAAAGTTCAAGGCTCTATTTCCTGTTTTGCTCCTATCGTCGCAATTTTTCATTCCAAATAAATAGCTACCACAAAGGTGATTTCCTCGCACACTCGGAACTTCCTTTGCGGATTAACGCTATTTCATTGACTGAAAAACCATAGGAAATAATACCAGTAAAGATAACTCTTAAGTTACGTTCAATTTATAAAGTGTTGTTCTGTAATAATACGCGAACTTTCAGATGATGTCACTTCCGGCCTTATCGAATTTGCGTTAAGAAAATCATTGCGTAATTTGATACGGCAGCAATTCTATCTCTTCTTTGTCTTGAAACAAAGAAGCAAAATTCAAGGCTCTATTTCCTGTTTTGCTCCTATCGTCGCAATTTTTCATTCCAAATAAATAGCTACCACAAAGGCGATTTCCTCGCACACTCGGAACTTCCTTTGCGGATTAACGCTATTTCTTTGTCTGAAAAACCGCAGGAAATAATGCCAGTAAAGCTCACTCTTAAGTTGCGTTGAATTTCTAAAGTGTTGTCCTGTAATAATACGCGAACCTTCAGATGATGCCCCGCTACCACAAGGCGCTGCCTTGTGGCATATTGAACCACAAATATAGAATGCGGCTGCGAAGAAATTTATATTGATGCACGAGAACAAGCTAGCGAGTAACAAAATATTGAACCCTTTGCTAAATATATTGCTTATATTGTGAAGTCATAAATGGAAGGTAAACATGTTGAGAAAATCTTACATAAATAAAGTAAAAAAAAATATTGATTAGTTATGCGAAAAACTTATTTGTTATGTATCGTATTTTTTCTTGTAATAGGAAAAATAACAGCTCAAAAGGTATTTTTAACCAACTACCAAAATCAAGCAGCAATCAAAGTATTTGTGGTTGATTACCAAAATCAAGCTGATTTAAAAGTGTATAAAGTTGGGTATCAAAATCAAATTGGAAAAAATGAAGGCAAGTGGTTTTTTATTAAATATAACAACCAGGCTGATAAATCAATATTTTTTGTAAAGTATGCCAACCAAGCCGAATTGAAAATTTATTTTGTAAAGTATGCCAACCAAGCTGGCTGGAGAAATAAATCAAAAATGCACTTGTTATTTTAGAAAATTAAATTTGTTTTTTTCCTCGCACACTAGCAGCTTCCTTTGCGGCTTAACGCTATTTCTTTATCTGAAAAACCGCAGGAAATAATGCCAGTAACGCTATGTGCGCTAGCGCAAGGCTCTGCCTTGTGGCATAATGAACCACAAAAATAGAGGTTTGCCATTACTAAATTTTGAAAAGGAAATTTGTTTTGTTAGTTTATTAATTTATCAATTAACTTATTGTATGGATGCTGCTTTCGCGGTGAAAACTGAGGTTTAGCTTAGAGAAGGTTCTCTCAATAAAATGGTGGGTTTCAGAATTACATATAAGAATAACAGATTAGGTTTTATAAATGCTATCATTGTATCATAGTTACCTCACCCCTATTTATTTTCTTTTTCTGAACAAAATTAAATAACTAGTGTTAAAAAAAAATTAAACTATATTATGCCAACACATACCATAAAAAATTATTTATCACTTATCAAGTTTAGCCATACCATATTTGCATTGCCCTTTGCGGTGGTTGGATTTTTTCTAGCACTTAAAGTAGAAGGAGCCACATTTAGTGCGCAAAAATTTTTGATGGTTGTATTATGTATGGTGTTTGCACGTAGTGCAGCAATGGCATTCAATCGTTGGGCCGACAGAGAAATAGACAAGAAAAACCCACGCACCTTTATCCGCGAAATACCTGCAGGAATCATCAGCCCCAACCAAGCATTGTTTTTTGTATTCTTAAATGCAGTGTTATTTGTTGCTTGTACATATTTTATCAATCCATTGTGTTTCTATTTATCGCCAGTGGCATTGTTGGTTGTTTTGGGTTATAGCCTTACCAAACGTTTTACGGCATTGTGTCATTTAATTTTAGGCTTGGGATTATCGCTTGCGCCCATAGGTGCTTTTTTAGCTGTAACGGGAGAATTTAATTTAATACCTATTTTACTTTCCTTATCGGTGATGTGTTGGGTGTCGGGATTTGATATTATTTACGCATTACAAGACGAAGAGTTTGACAAAACACAACAGCTACAGTCTATCCCTGTTAAGATGGGACGCAACGCAGCTTTGGGACTTTCTCGTTTCTTGCATTTGTGCAGTGCGCTTCTTATTTTTTTACCAGGCTATTACATGCATGCTGGCAATTTTTATTGGATGGGTTTCTTATCATTCGCGGTGTTGTTGGTGTATCAACACACCTTAATAAAGCCTAACGACTTAAGCAGAATAAACCTTGCTTTCTTTACTACAAACGGTATTGCAAGTGTTATTTTTGCTTTATTCTTTTTATTAGATTTTTATTTCTAACAACAATTAATATAACTTGCGGCTATGATAAATCATCAGTCCGTACAATCATACAGCCACCTCGAACTGCTTGCCAAGCATGTTGTTGAGGGTTTCATTACTGGTTTACATAAAAGTCCTTTTCACGGTTTTTCGGTAGAGTTTGCCGAACACCGTTTGTACAATTCAGGCGAATCAACAAAACATATCGACTGGAAATTATACGGCCGCACCGAAAAGCTTTTTATTAAAAAATATGAAGAAGAAACAAACCTGCGTTGCCAAATTGTTATAGACAATTCATCGTCAATGTATTTTCCGGAAGCTACCGTAAACAAAGAAAAACCATACAACAAAATTTCATTCTCTGCATATTGTGCGGCGGCATTTGTTTATTTATTGCGGATGCAGCGCGATGCTGTTGGCTTATCAATTTTTGCCGATGATTTGCAATTGAACACGCAATCAAAATCGAGCATGGTGCACCAAAAAATGATTTTCAATGAATTGGATAATCTGTTTTTGAAATACAATCCTGAGCATAAATCAAAAACCGCAACAGCAAAAGCATTACACACCATTGCCGAAAGCATACACAAGCGCAGTTTAGTGGTTATTTTTAGCGATATGTTTGATGATAAGTTGCACAACGATGACATGTTTAATGCATTACAACATCTGAAACACAACAAGCACGAAGTAATATTATTTCATGTAAACGACAAGAAAAAGGAAATGGATTTTGATTTTGAAAACCGTCCCTACGAGTTTATAGATATGGAAAGTGGTGACACAATAAAACTAAATCCAAGCCAGGTAAAAGAGAAATATGTTGAAAGCCTAAATACCTATTATGATAAGTTAAAACTAAAATGCCATCAGTTTGCTATTGATTATGTAGACGCTGACATAAATATGAACATCAACCAAATATTACAACCTTACTTTGTAAAACGAAGCAAGATGTTGTAGCAAACAAATTCATTACCAATTTAATTAAAAAGGTTTTTTATTTGTAACAAATAATTATTGTCACATTTAAGTAAAAGTTAAGCAAATCATTATGGGATTTTTCGGCAACATATTCTCAAAAAAAGAAAAAGAAGTATATCCAGCATTACAAAATTATTCGGATGTGTTGGTAGACATGCATAGTCATTTTTTGTATGGAATTGATGATGGCGCAACTGATATTGACAATTCGCTCGAACTTATTAAAGGAATGGTTGACTTGGGCTACCGCAAGCTTATAACAACACCACATATAATGGGTGATACATACCGCAATACGCCCGCAATTATTAATGACAAACTTGAAAAAGTAAGAGAAAAACTAAAGCAAAACAATATTGATATAACTATAAATGCTGCTGCTGAATACTACTGCGACCACGACTTTTTTAATAAAATTGGAAACGAAGAATTACTAACATTAGGTGCTGACAAATACTTGTTATTTGAAGTATCATATTTGAATGCTCCAGATAACTTTGATGAAGTTATTTTTGCACTGCAATCATATGGCTATAAGCCAGTATTAGCGCATCCAGAAAGGTATCCGTTTTGGTTCAACAATTTCGATAAATTTAAAGAAATAAAATCAAAAGGAGTTTATCTACAATTAAACATCAACTCCTTATCAGGGCAATACGGGCCAGGCACTAAAAAAATTGCCGAACGCATGATCAATGAAAACATGATTAGTTTTTTAGGTAGCGACTGTCACCATTTAGGACATTTAAACCTAATGAAACAAACAATTAATAACCCATATTTAAGCAAACTGCTTAGTAGCGGAACATTGCTAAATACCAAGTTGTTTTAAATATGTATTGCAACAAAAAGAAATGAAGATGAATTGCGATTGACTTTGCAAATTCTAATAGAGAATGATTGATGTAACTCACATTTCATTAGTCAAAAAAATAAAATTAAACAGATGAAACGAATACTTACAGGCATACAAAGCAGCGGAGTACCGCACTTGGGTAACATATTAGGAGCATTGATGCCAGCCATTGAACTATCAAAACAAAACGATACTGAAGCATTTTTGTTTATAGCCGATTTACATTCATTGACTACAATTAAAGATGCAAATCTCCGCAAACACAATACAAATGCCGTTGCGGCGGCATGGTTAGCATTTGGTTTAGATACTGATAAAAATGTTTTTTATCGCCAAAGCCGGGTTCCGCAAGTAGCTGAACTTACTTGGTTTTTAAGTTGCTTTGTTCCATTTCCAATGCTTGCAAATGCGCACTCTTTCAAAGATAAAAGTGATAAGTTAAGTGATGTAAATGCAGGGCTTTTCACCTATCCAGTTTTAATGGCAGCTGATATTATTTTATATAGTGCAAACGAGGTGCCTGTTGGTAAAGACCAGTTACAGCATTTAGAAATGGCACGCGATATTGCCGCAAGTTTCAATCATAAATATGGAGATACATTTGTGCTACCAACACCTTTAATTGATGAGCAAGTAATGATTGTTCCTGGCACTGATGGACAAAAAATGAGTAAAAGCTATCACAATTTCATTGATATTTTCTTGCCCGACAAAGAATTAGAAAAGCAAGTAAAGACAATAGTAACGGATGCTACACCACTCGAAGTTCCAAAAAATCCTGACACTTGTAACGTTTTTAAACTATATGGCTTATTGGCTACAGATGATATGATTGCCGAAATGCGTACCAATTATTTGAATGGTGGTTATGGATACGGGCATGCCAAAAAAGCGCTGTTCGAATTAATTTGTGATAAATTTAAAAATGAAAGAATTGCCTATAACAAACTAATAAATAACCAAAAAATGTTGGAAGAAAAGCTTTGTATTGGCGAACAAAAAGCAGCAGTAATTGCCAATGAAAAGCTAGATGAAGTAAGAATGAAATTAGGATTTAAGTAAGGGTATGACAAAGTCAAAATTAGAACGCTTTGCCGAGATAGATACTTTTATAAATGTATTCCAACATCTTCAAAATCAAGAAAAAGTTGATGAGTTTGTGATGAAAGGAAAATGGAATGAACAGTATTTTAAAAACAACAACCCAATAGTTTTAGAACTTGGCTGTGGAAAAGGAGAATACACCATTGGCATGGCTGAAAAAAATCCAAACAAAAACTATATTGGAGCTGATTTAAAGGGGAATAGAATATGGGTAGGAGCTAAAACTGCGCTCGACAACAACATGCAAAACGTGGCATTTTTACGTACACGCATTGAGAATATTGCCTACGCTTTTGCTGAAAATGAAATATCTGAAATTTGGATAACCTTCCCCGACCCACAACCGCAAAAAACGCGCGAAAGAAAAAGATTAACTCATCCAAAGTTTCTTGATAAATATAAATTGATATTAAAAAAAGATGGTGTTATTCAACTGAAAACAGATAATGAACCTCTGTTTCAATTTACGTTAGAAGTTATTCAAGAAAGGAAATGCAATGTATTATGTTATACAAATAACCTCTACAAAAAAGGAACTATTTTAATGAATGAAAATGTAATTCCAGAAGAAACAAAAACAATTAAAACTTACTATGAAAAACTTTTTTCGGACAAAGGTTTTGATATTTGTTATGTAGCATTTAAGAATGCTTGATTAGGAACTAGCAAATATTTTTAAGGCTTGCTCCTCAGCATTTCGCATAGATTCTGCGTCTTTTTTCGTTTTATCTTTTAAACCACATAAATGTAAAACACCATGTATTAAAACGCGGTGCAATTCTTCATCAAATTTTTTTTTGAATTTTGATGCATTCTCAGTTACACGTTCAACACTTATAAAAATATCACTTTCTATATTTTTATTTTTTGATGAATTGTCAGCATTATCAAAAGTAATAATATCCGTTAAGGTGTCGTGATTCAGGTAATCTAAATTTATTTTGAGGAGGTATTCATCATCACAAAAAATATAGTTAATCTCTTCTACCTTGTAGTTATATGAATCTACAATAGCTAAAATCCATTTTCGAATTTTTGCTTTTTGTTTTGGTTGGAAAGTAATTGACTCTGAAAAAAAATTAATTTTCAATGTAGGTTATGAAGCTATGTTAAAATGTAGTTTCACTATTCGTCCGTTTTCTAAAAAGTCAACACCATCAGCTAAATGTTTCATTAAGAATACTCCTCTTCCATTTGGCTTTTCAATATTTTCTGGTTCTGTAGGGTCGGGTAAACTGGTAAAATCAAAACCTTTACCTTCATCGGCAATAATAAATGATAAGTTTTGTGGTGTTGATTCAAAAGCTACATCAATGCTTTTTTTCGGGTCAAGATTATTTCCATGTTGTATTGCATTATTTACAGCTTCGGTAACTGCAATAAGTATGTTGCCAAAGTTTTCTTCCTCGATATTAAACTTTTCGCAAATGTTTACAATAAAATTTTCAACTAGATTTATATTATCGAAACTTGAATTGAAGTGCAAATTAACAGTATTCATAATTTTGATTTTAGAACAACGGTGTTTTTGTACGAAACAATTAACTTAAGGTTACATAAATAATTTAGTTTGTTAATCAAATCCTTTTTTGTTGAATAAAATATAACCGAAGGAAAACAATATGCTGTAAATACCTTGTTTTCTGTCAAACTCATCACGGTCAAAATAATTTATATGTAAACTAACAGGTCCAAGCGGACTATGATAAACTACTCCAGTAGTAGCCATAAAATAACGTTTCCCAAACTCAGGGCCATAATTAGCCTTTTTATTAACTGTTGCTAGTAATACTTCTTTGTAAGGTTGAAATACATACGCTTCAATTCTCAAATCAAAATTTTTATAAAAATTTATTACATTTTTTAAACCAACTGAGGTATAGACGTGTGCCCGAAAATTAGGTAAAAATCTTGTTTTACTTTCGGGCAAAGGCGTAAATGCTGGTGCTGCAAGAAGCGAAGCAGTATAATTATTAAAAAAATCTTGGTTGCTAAAAACCGTTTCAGTAAAAAAACCTAAGCGCAAAGCACCCCTTCTTTTATAATAGGTGTCATATGTAAATTTAAATCGATACCATAAATGATAATAACCTAGAATTTCCCTTTTAGGTGATGTGCTTCCTGGATAATTATACTCCATTCCTTCAATTGCCCTTGCTCTAAAAGCTAAGTAAGTTCCGCTATTTGCATACTGTTTTTTATTTAAGGTGTTACGTTCAAACAATAAATAAGCTGTATTTGCATTAAAAGTAGTACGGTCGGCAGTATCAACCGATGTAAAACTTTTTTCCTGATAGTAATCATCAAACATTTTAATGTTGCTTGCACCAAGTGTTAATTTACTTTTATTTTTTGTAGGTAGCGAGAAGTTAGCATCAAAGTAGTTTTCGTATTGAACCAAATAGGATGGTTTTACATCCTCAAAAAAAGCAGTTGAGCTTTTAAAAAAATCATAACGATTACGCGTGTAACTCATATCAAAATTAAAAGGAATACGTGTGGGAAAATCTAAACGAACTCTGAATTGATAAGAACCATACAGTTTTCCAAAATATGAATTAGCGAAAAAAGCAGCCCCAATTCTACTCAAATAATTATATTGTAAACCAATATAAGCCTCGTTAATAGGACGCGATGAGAAGTTACCTCCAAAAGAAGCTGAAACATCCTTTTGCTTTTTTAAGGCTAATTTTAATTGGTAATAGCCTGTTTTGGGATTAAAAGTAGCTAATGGATATATTTGCCTGATTTTTTCATCGGCAACCAACCTGTAATAGAGTGGCTTTATTTCTTCGAGTGTAACAAGTTTTCCTTTAGGTTGTAACAAATTACGGACATACTTTTTTTGTCCTTTTTTTAAACCATCAATGTCAATATTTTCAAAAACCAAACGGTTTTCTTTTTGCACAAATTTTTGCCGCAAACATTCAAGCGAGTCTTTATCAGAAGATTTAGAGACCAACTTTTTAATATCAGCAATTTTAAGCTCAGCAGCATCGTGTCCTAACTGAATTAATTTCATAACTTTTGAGAAATCAAACAAAGATGCGTTTGCTACATTAGGCACAATAATAATAGTATTAGATGATACATCAATGTTCCTATCACGGTTTACCATCATACTTTTAACTTGAGAAATAATGTCATCCTCATTTGGATTTTCAACATTTTCTGAAACGGTACTACCAATTATCACATCAGGTTTAAATACCTTCTGGGCAACATCAACTGGAAAATTATTGTAAAGTCCACCATCAAAATATAGTTTGCCATCAATTGTAATTGGCTTTAAGTAAAATGGATAACTCATTGATGCACGAACGCATTGTCCCAAATTACCCGTATTAAAAATGGTTTGTTTTTTTGTGGTAATATCAGAAGCCACGCATCTAAATGGAATCATCAAGCTATCAAAATTGTTTTTTGAAGCAGCACTTGCAATTGAGAATAATTCTAACAGTCCAAAATCAATAGGAATTGGGTCGACTAAGTT
>Ga0214921_10009897_pt1 | contig 11919 bp, 9 predicted proteins | sample LL1505_MetaG_FD_177992 | JGI IMG/M metagenome (GOLD analysis project Ga0214921, IMG submission 177992) | Freshwater microbial communities from Lake Lanier, Atlanta, Georgia, United States - LL-1505 | ecosystem: Environmental > Aquatic > Freshwater > Lake | place: USA: Georgia | collected 2015-05-28 | reverse complement strand
CCTCATCAATCTCTACTTGTCGGACTGTGCGGCAGAAGGCCGCAAGCTGGCCCTGGGCTGGAAAAAATAACGATCCCGGTGGTAGGTCGGGAGGAAGCCGGGCCTAGGCCCGGCTTCGAAATGCCGACGGCTTCGAAATGCCGAACCGTCCTACATTCCTATGAAAGTGGGATGATGGGGGTGGGGGAGCGGCTTTAGTTGAAGTTGAAGTTTAAGTGAAAGTTCGGGTCCGGGGCGTACTTCATCCAACTCTTGCCCCTTAAAACGTCCGGCTGCTTCCTCTTTGCTGCCCCGACCGGGTCGGGACATAGCCCCGCGGATGTCCTAGGGGGTAAGAGATGATTTCGATCTATGAAAAGATATATCAGGAAAAGCGGTTTGGTATTGTTGACTTGGCTGGGTTGGACCACGTCCGGCTGGGCGGCCAACGGGCCGTCGCTGGATTACCTGGAAGAGAACGTCAACAAGGTGACTTACGCGGAGGTGGTCATGGAAGTAGGACCGCCCAACAAGAAGGAGGTGTTGCCGGATGGGTCGATTATCGCCATGTGGTCGTACGACATTACGCAATTTGATCGGCCCCCCGGTTTGATTGGTGGATGGATTGTCAGAGGAGAGCAGTACAAAATGTGTCGGTTTGACGGTAAAGGGATCTTGCGGGGCTATAAATGGAAGGCCGGCATTATCGGCGGTGATTCGCGCGAAAATGAAAAGTCCTCCTCCGGGAAAAAAAGCGGACCGAAGAAAGATTCAGGCAACTGGTCCTCGCGATGAATATTCTGCTGCATTCCTTTGAGGACGGCACAGCTCCCGATCTATCCAGCATGCAAATCGGAGGGATAAGAAAGGGTTGGCTTGGGTATTCGATGGCGGTAGTCGCGGGAATCGGCTTTTTGGCGGGAGTTTCGGCTCTGGGGATTAAAAAGCCGGGATTCCGTCAGACCAACATGACGCCCGAGGAATATTACCGCTATGCGGCCGTAGTTCCGCCTCCTCCCCAAGAGGTTGGGATATTCGATGACATTCTGGAGCGTGAGTATTTCAGTCCAGGTCTGGTGAAGAAGGCTTTTGCGGGGGATGCGGAGTCGCAGTATTGGCTGGCTTGGTGTTACAACGCGAAGAACGCCACGTCGGCACAACAAGCAGAGGCAGCCTACTGGTACCTGCAGGCGGCGAGGCAAGGTCATCCCCAAGCGGAGAATGTGATGGGTGAGTTTTACCTGCGAGGCATCGGCGTGCCGCAAAGCGACCGAGAGGCCGTTTCCTGGCTCAAGAAAAGCGCGCTCAAGGGGAATAGTTGGGCCGCATACCTGTTGGGTGAGTGTTATCTGCGCGGGAGGGGGGTGGAACCGGATCTGCAAGAGGGGATCCGCTGGCTGAAGCAAGGGTCAGGCATTTACCGCGGGGCCCGTGAGCGGTTGAGGTCACTGGGAATTCAACCTCCCCCTTCGCCCGATTTTCCTAAGGAGATTTAAAGGTGAACTGGGAAGTGGGGATGCATGCCTATCAGTTCTTTTGCGACTGGGTGTTTCCACCCCTGATGCTGCTGTTTTGCCTGGGTGTTTTCATCCACATAACAAGAAAATGAAGACCCTTTGTTATGTCCTGGTATCCATGGAAAGTTGGAGGGTTGGATCGTCCTACTTTCCTATGAATATAGGATGATGGGATTATGAGGGCGGCGCTGGAGCACCTGGCGGCTAACCAGCCAGAGCCGGAGGATGCCAAACCACTCTTAAGGGCCATGCTTACCCGGGCCTTCCTGATGCTGGAAGTTGCCAAGGAGCACCATGCTTCGCAGAAGATAGGATATAGAAGATGGGAGATAGGGGATGCTGTAAGTTCTAGATGAAGATTAAGTTTAAGATGAAGACGAGGAGGGAAACCAGTTCCGCATGAATTTGGAGGGACCACGCTTTGAGTAAGCCGATTTTGTATTTCGCCTATGGGTCGAACCGTCCTACATTCCTATGAATGGCCCCCGAACACCCACCCCTGGCCCATTCAGATTACGCCTCCGGCCGGGGTGAAATTTCGCTCACGCGAAGGGAATTGTAGGATGATGGGGATGGGGGGAGGGTTATCGATCTGGACCGGGACGGGTGGTGAAATTGAACCCGCGGCTGTTTGGGGGCCCAAAAAAACTGGGGCGCGGGAAGTAATTCGTTAGAATTACGGGTGTGAGTGAACAAGATCCGGCACTAGCAGGTAGCCTCGAGCCGGGCAGGCCCTGCTCTCACCCGGAAATAGAGCGGATCCAGGCTTTTGGGGTCATCATTGTTATGCAGGCAAAATAACCTTCTGGAGAAGTAGAACCAAATGAATGAAATAATTGAAGAAATAGATAAAGCACTAGAAACAAGCAGACGAAAAAAGCTTTCATGTGAAACAATATCTAAAATGGTGGGTAATTTAAAAGAGTCGGATTGTTTTGTCTCTTGGTGTAGCGCTAACCATGCAACTGAGGGTGCTGGATTAACGCATGTGGGCCTAGCTGTAAGGTATGGTGAATTTATTTACCTCGGTTTTGCAGAGGGTTATTTGCAGGGAGCTTCCCCAGGACGCACTTGGGCAGAACTTAAGCCATGGAATACTGCAAACTCAACGATGCCTGAAAAAATACGTGCTTGGACCAAGAATCAAAAAAACAAAATCGCTTTAAATGAAATTGATCTTTTCTGTGAAAATATCAAACAACTGAAAAATGCATCTCATAATCCGTCCGAGACAGATAAGAACTTTGTAATGAAAGAAGGGATACGTATTTAGAAAAGCATATCCGCCATAAAAAACTTTTACTAATGCCAAGCCCCAAAGAATCAACGATTTCCTACGCCAGCTTGAATCCCATCTTTGGGAGGCGGCAAATACTGACAGGCCGAGCCTTAAAGAGCGGTTAAAGCAAATACGGTTTAAACACCCCCCTGAAACTAGTTAATTTGTAGGTCGAAAGAACTGGGGCGCGGAAGATAATCGCTTAATTTTAAATCTTTATGGCTCTTAAAAAATCGCAGCTCTATTCGGTCCTATGGGAAAGTTGCGACGAGTTACGTGGGGGGATGGATGCTAGTCAGTACAAGGATTACGTCCTGGTGTTGCTATTTCTTAAATATATCAGCGATAAGTACGCGGATGTAAAATACGCCGATATTAACATTCCTAAGGGCGCCTCATTTAAGGACATGATTGCTCTCAAGGGCAAAACCGACATCGGGGATCAAATCAATAAGAAGATCATTGCGCCGCTCGTTAAAGCAAATCAGCAACTAAGCCCTTCCGACTTTCCGAATTTTAATGATCCGGCAAAACTTGGCTCCAATAAGGAGATGGTTGAACGTCTGACCAACCTAATTTCGATCTTCGATCGCCCAGAACTCGATTTTTCCAAGAACAAGGCGGAAGGGGATGACCTTCTAGGCGACGCTTATGAATACTTGATGCGGCACTTCGCCACGGAAAGTGGTAAGAGCAAAGGTCAGTTTTATACTCCTGCTGAGGTCAGTCGAATCATGGCCAAGATCTTGGCTATTCGAGAGTCTAAGCCCAGCGCATCAACTTCAGTCTATGACCCCACTTGCGGCTCTGGATCCCTGCTCGTGAAAGTTGCTGATGAAGCTGGAACTACAGTCACGTTGTATGGACAAGAAAAGGATTCCAGCACCAGCGGCTTAGCCAGGATGAACATGATCTTGCATGACAACTCTGGTGCAGTCATCCAGCAAGGGAGTACTATCTCTGAACCCAAATTTAAAGAAGGAGATAACCTTAAAACCTTCGATTACGTCGTCGCAAATCCTCCTTTTTCTGACAAGCGTTGGAGTACGGGAATTATCCCAGCCGAGGACCTTTATCAGAGATTCCAGCCCTACGGAGTCCCACCTCCTAAGCAAGGGGATTACGCCTATCTCTTGCATATCCTACGCTCCCTTAAATCTAAGGGGCAGGGAGCCTGTATTTTGCCTCACGGAGTTCTTTTCAGAGGCAACGCTGAATCGGGAATCAGAAAGAAACTGATCGAAAAGGGTTATATCAAGGGAATCATCGGCTTGCCTGCCAATCTTTTTTACGGCACTGGCATCCCCGCCTGCATCGTTCTAATCGATAAAAAGGATGCACAAGCCCGGAAGGGCATCTTCATGATCGATGCCTCCAAGGGTTTCCGCAAAGATGGCCCGAAGAACCGGCTGCGCGAGCAGGACCTGCACAAGATCGTCGACACGTTCACCCGGCAGAACGACGTTCCGCGCTACGCCCGCATGGTGTCCGTTGAGGAAATCGCTGACCCGAAGAATGATTACAACCTCAACCTTACGCGCTACATCGACAGCACCGACCCAGAGGACTTGCAGGACATCGATGGCCACCTACGCGGCGGCATCCCCGAGCGCGACCTCGATGCACTGGAAGCGTACTGGAAGATCATGCCTGGCCTGCGGGCTGCCTTGTTCGGAATGTTCACCCGTCCCGGCTTTTCCGCCCTGACGCTCCCCATCGCTGAGGTAAAGCCTGCCATTTTCGCCCACCCCGAGTTCACCGCCTTCACGACGAGGGCAAAGAAGCTCTTCACTAAATGGCAGACCGCCTCCTTTCCGCTGCTCAAGGGCTTCGCCAAGGATGGCCACCCTAAGCTACTCATCGCCATCATTGCCGAGAGCCTTCTCGCGACCTTCAAGGCCGCGCCGCTGCTTGATGCATACGATGTCTATCAGCACCTAATGGACTACTGGGTCGAGACTATGCAGGACGATTGCTACCTCATCTCCGCCGACGGCTGGGTGGCCCAAACCCACCGGGTGGTTGAGGAGATCAAAACTGGAAAAAATAAAGGTGAGAAAAAGGACAAAGGCTGGGCCTGCGACCTAGTGCCCAAGCACATCTTGGTGGGCCGTTATTTTGACAAGGAACAGGCAGCCTTAGATGCGCTCAATGTTCAACTCGAAGCTGTCAATGCTCGGCTCGAAGAATTGGCGGAGGAACACGGCGGCGATGATGGCGTTTTGAAAGATGTTTCCTCTTCCGCCGATGCCGAGACCGCCCGCGTCGAGGCCATTGTTGTTCTTTGGCACGAGAATGACAAAACGGCGTACGCGAAGTACTCTCAACTCATAAATGTCGCCCGGGGCCTTGCCAGCCGATTGCGGGATCTCGGTGACCACCACCATTTGTCGGCGTTGAAAAACTCCAAGGGTAAGCTCACGCTCAAGGCGGTGAAAGATCGGCTAGCCAAACTTTCCGCTGGCGAGAAATACGACAAACTGGTCGATTACGTGGACACGGACAAAAAACAAAAGCAGATTCGCAATAAAGCGGGTGAATTGCTCGCCGCCGTTGAATCCGATTTCATGGCCCGCCTGGACACCGATCCATTGCCGGAGAACCTACGCGACCTTCAAGTCGTGGTGCAGTATCTCAAGCTGCAGGAGGAACAGGCGAGTCTGCGCGCCAAAATTTGGGCAGCCGATGAAGCGCTCGACCTTTTGGCCTATGAAAAATATCCCACGCTCACGGTGGCCGAAGTGAAGACACTCGTCGTAGATGACAAGTGGATGGCGCGCTTGTCGGCCGCAGTGCAGGGCGAGCTGGACCTCGTATCGCAAACCCTCACCGACCGCATCCGCTTACTCGCCGAACGTTATGCCACCCCGCTGCCGAAGCTCACCGACGAAGTGGCAACGCTCGCCGCCCGCGTGGACGAGCACCTCAAAAAGATGGGAGCGGTATGGAAGTGAAACCCGGCTACAAGCAGACCGAGGTCGGCGTCATCCCGGAGGAGTGGGAGGTTCGAAATCTCTCAGACGTTTCGCGAAAGATTACCGACGGCGACCATGTGACGCCCATGAGAACGTCCCAAGGCTACTATTTGTTGTCTGCCCGAAACGTGCTCAATGGTCGGATCGACGTTTCGGACGTGGATTACGTTGGCTTTGCTGAGTATCAGCGGATGAAACAACGGTGCGGTCCAGAGGCTGGTGATATTCTCATCTCGTGCTCTGGCACCATAGGGCGCGTCACTGTAGTTCCAGTCGGTTTTGAGTGCGTTCTTGTCCGCAGCGCCGCACTTGCCAAGATTGACCCTGAATTGGCCGACGGAGTCTTCCTTCAATTTTGGCTGCAAGGAAGCAAGGCGCAGTGGCAAATCGCCAGCAGCGTAAACCAAGGAGCGCAGCCCAATCTGTTCCTAAATCACATCGAGCGATTGTTGTGCCCGAGGCCACCCCTCCCCGAACAACGCGCCATCGCGACGGCGTTGAGCGATGTGGATGGGCTACTGGGCGGGCTGGACCGGCTCATCTACAAGAAGCGCGACCTCAAACAGGCCGCCATGCAGCAACTCCTCACCGGCCAAACCCGCCTCCCCGGCTTCCACGGCGAGTGGGAGGTGAAGCGTCTGGGGGAAGTGGCACGGTTGTATCAACCGGAAACAATTGCTCAGTCGGCCTTCACATCCGCCGGATATCCTGTCTATGGCGCAAATGGCGTTGTTGGGCGGTATTCGCGCTGCAATCACCAGACCCGACAGATCACGGTTTCCTGCAGAGGTAATTGCGGGACGGTGAACCGAACAGACGGACCTGCTTGGATCACTGGAAACGCGATGGTTATCAACCTAGATGCCACCCCCAATGTGGACCACGCCTTCGTGTTTTATGCCTTGTGCCACGCTGATCTCACGGTGCTGGTAAGCGGGTCGGGTATCCCTCAGATCGTGCGAGCTCCGCTTGGAGCGTTTGCGGTGCGTTTTCCTCCAAGACCCGAACAAACCGCCATCGCCGAAGTGCTGACGGAGATGGACGGGGAGCTGGCGGGCTTGGAGAAGCGGCGGGAGAAGACCCGCGCCCTTAAGCAGGCCATGATGCAGGAGCTGCTTACCGGAAGAATCAGGTTGGTGGGAAATAACTAATGTCTCCAACAAACCAGGCAGTTGGAAGCCCTGAGCGAGTGACCCAGAACCGGATCATTGATTTTTTTGTCAAAAGACTTGGTTATGAGTACCTAGATGATTGGTCTGAAAGGAACGATAACAGCAACATCGAAGAAGAACTTCTAAATCAGTACTTCCATAGAGCGAAGGTAAGACCAGAGCTAGCTTCCGGAGCACTCCATCAGCTCAAGGTTGCGACCGATAACACATCGCTCGGTTTATATGAAAGGAACCAGGCGGTTTACCGGCTTCTGCGTTATGGGATTCAGGTGCAGACGGCTGCCGGGGTTAATCATGAAACCGTCTTCTTGATCGATTGGAAGAACCCCCAGAACAACCATTTTGGCATCGCCCAGGAGGTTACCCTGCTCGGCAACCACGAGCGCAGGCCGGATCTAGTGTTGTACATAAACGGAATCGCGGTAGCGGTCATTGAGCTAAAGAACAGCCGGGTCAGCATTGGGGAAGGGATCCGGCAGAACATTTCCAACCAGCGCCCTGACTTTAATGAATGGTTCTTCAGCACCGTTCAGTTGATCCTTGCGGGAAACGATTCGGAGGGGTTGCAGTACGGGACAATCCTTACTCCGGAGAAGTATTTTCTAAAGTGGAAAGAGGACGAGCATGATAATACCGGCTTCAAGCTGGATAAGTATCTGCAAAAGATCTGCGCTAAGGATCGGCTCATCGAGCTGATCTACGACTTCATTCTGTTTGACGGAGGAATCAAAAAAATCCCGCGTGTCCATCAGTACTTCGGGGTAAAGGCCGCTCAGAATCACGTCCGTAAAAGGCAAGGCGGCATCATCTGGCACACCCAGGGTAGCGGCAAAAGCATCGTGATGATCTTTTTGGCCAAATGGATTCTGGAAAATTACCCGAAGGCTAGAGTGGCCATCATTACCGACCGGGATGAGCTGGATCGCCAGATCCAGGGGTTCTTTGCCAGTGCGGATATCAACATGTACCGAACGAGCAGCGGCAGGGATCTGATGGAAAAAATCGGTTCGGGCCAGCACAGGCTTTTTTGCTCCTTGGTTCATAAGTTCGGAGTTCGCGGGGTGGACGACTTCGAGACTTATCTAAAGGAGCTGGAATCACAGCCGACTAAGGTGGCGGGGGATCTTTTTATCTTTGTGGATGAATGTCACAGGACACAAAGCGGCAAACTGCACCGAGCCATGAAGGCCAAGCTACCGGAGGCGGTGTTTATTGGCTTCACCGGGACCCCGCTTTTGAAACAGGACAAGAAGATGACGGTGGAGGTGTTTGGAAGCTATATCCACACCTATAAATTTGATGAGGCAGTGGAGGACAAGGTGGTCTTGGATCTAGTCTACGAGGCCAGGGATGTGGATCAGACACTGGGATCCCAAGAGAAGGTGGACGCTTGGTTTGAAGCCAAAACAAGGGGCTTAAATACCTGGCAAAAGCAGGAGCTGAAGAAGCAGTGGGGAACCTTGCAGCGGGTGCTGAGCTCAAAGTCGCGAATGGACAAGGTGGTCGGAGACATTCTTTTTGATTTTGGTGTAAAGCCACGGCTGAGCAGTGAAAGGGGAAACGCCATGCTGGTGGCTTCCAGCATCTACGAAGCCTCCCGATTCTATGAGCTATTGCAAAAGACTTCCCTGAAGCGGAAATGCGGTATCGTTACGTCCTATAATCCCCTTAGCCGGGACATTACGACGGAGGACACTGGAGCGAACACCGAAACGGAAAAGCAGTTCCTTTACAACACCTACAAAGGGCTCCTTGAGGAGACTGGCAAAAGAAACACCGAGGAATATGAACAGTGGGCCAAGAAAAAGTTCATCAAGGAGCCCTCCCAGATGAAGCTTTTGGTGGTGGTGGACAAGCTTTTGACGGGGTTTGATGCCCCACCCTGCACGTACCTGTACATCGATAAGAAGATGCAGGATCACGGCCTCTTTCAGGCCATTTGCCGGACTAATCGTTTGGACGGGGAGGATAAGGACTTTGGCTACATCGTGGATTACAAGGACCTCTTTAAAAAGGTGGAGAACGCCATCGCGGTCTATACCTCCGAACTGGATCCGACGGGGGGTGAAAAGCCTGACGTGCTGGTTCAGGATAGGCTCAAGAAATGTCGGGAGGCCCTGGAAGAGGCCCGGGAGCAGGCGATTTTGGTGTGTGAACCCGTCGATGCCCCCAAAGGGGAGCTGGAGCATATCCATTATTTCTGCGGCAACACCGAGGTAGAGGCAGACCTGGAGGATACAAAGCCTAGGAGGGAAGTCCTTTATCAAACCACGGCCAAGCTGACCCGGGCTTATGCAGCGCTGGCAGATGACCTGGAGGCGGCTGGATATGACCCGGAAGAGGTCTCTAGGATCAAGCAAGAGGTGGAGAGGCAGGTGCGGCTTCGGGACACCATCCGGCGTGCCAGCGGGGAGATTTTGGATCTCAAGTCTTATGAGGCCGACATGCGACACCTGATTGACACTTATATTGAGGCGTCGGATCCCAGGAAGATCTCTCCTTTTGAGAACATGGGGCTACTGGAGGTGATCGTAAAATCCGGGATCCATGAAGCTATCAAGGAGGAGATGAAAGGTTCCGGCAAGGAGGCGGTAGCGGAAACTATTGAGAACAACGTGCGAAGTAAGATCATCAAGGAGCACGCGCATGATCCGGCCTTTTACGGGAGGATGTCGGAGTTACTGCAAGAGGTGATCCGGTTCCGGAAACAGAAGGCGGATGATTATGAGCAGTACCTCAAAAAGATCGCGGACCTGGTCAAAAACGTAAATCAGGGTCACGCAGACAAGTTGCCCGAAGTCTTAAGAACCAGTGCCGCTCGCCGGGCGCTCTACAACAATCTGAAGGACTCTGTGGTGTTAAAGAAACCTGAAGAGGTTAAGGGATTGCAAGAGGCGGCAGCGAGAGGTGGAGACCCGGCTCTTTCTTTGGCGGTATTGCTAGATGAGGCGGTACGGAGGAGTTGCCAGGATGGATGGAGGGGGGTTGAGACAAGGGAGAGGGCCATTAAAAGAGAGCTTTTTGAAACTCTAAAGAATGGGGAAGAAGTAGAGAGGATTTTTCCGATCATCAAGGCACAGAGGGAGTATTAAGGATGCGACGGATTCAAGTCGGTGAAATTCCTGTTGAGGTGGTTCTGAAAAATATCAGAAATGTCCATCTAAGCGTATATCCCCCAAAAGGCAGGGTGCGGATTTCTGCGCCGAGCAGCAGCAAGCTTGATAACTTGCGGCTGTATGCGATTTCCCGGCTCAGTTGGATTAAAAAGCAGCGTAATCGGATCTTGGGGCAGGAGCGGGAAACTCCTCGGTCTTTTGTTTGTAGGGAGAGCCACTATCTATGGGGGAAGCGCTATCTGCTGGATATATCCGAGGGGCGTTCTCCGCAGGGTGTTAAAATCTCCCATGGGGAAATTCATTTATCGGTTCCACCGCGTGCCAAAAGAACCAGGCGGGCAGAAATTCTTGAGGCTTGGAGACGGGGGGAGTTAAAAAAAGAGCTGCCAGAAGTGGTTTCCCGGTGGTCTAAGCGGCTGGGGGTGAGCCCAAGAAACGTATTTGTCCAAAAGATGAGGACGCAGTGGGGGAGCTGCAATCACCAGACTAGGAACATCCGTTTAAATACCGAACTAACCAAGAAGCCTAGGCAGTGTCTGGATTATGTGGTGCTCCATGAGATGGCGCATCTTTTGAAACCTACCCACAGCAAGGAGTTTACCGGTATACTCGATGAGCAAATGCCGATGTGGCGGGAGATCAAAAAAGGCCTGAATAGGCTTCCGATATCCCTATAAAGATCATGAAATTCCAATGGGAAATTGCGAGGCTGATTCTTTTAAATTACGAGTACTCTGAGATTGATAGAACGACTGAGGAAAACTTGGGTAGCTCACTTGTAGAGTGGGGTAAAATTGATGACAAACTTAAGTGTGTCCCGGAGCGAGTCAGATATTATCACGAAGCCTTACTCATTCAGCAAGGGCTTGCTGAGGGAATAGCTCATCGGGGTAACGAAAGCGGTTATGCCATTACGAGGATCCTTAATTTAACGATTCCGGGGCATGAGTTGGCTGAGTTCCTAAGGTCCGAAGAATTTTTTAAAGCAAAAATATGGGTCCTTAGAAGAAAATATGCGATTGAGGGGGCCCAGAAGATTATTTGTGGTGTTCTGGATCTTGTAAAAGCAGCGATCTCACCGGGAATTAAGATCTTTTAGTGAGCTATTTTCAGCCCAAAACAGCCCCGTTTTTAATGGTTATTCGGGATAGGCTGGAGGCCTGATGGTAGCGAGATCAGGCGGCTTCTCTTGGGCTTATTATTCGGCGCCGATTGGGAAGTTTCTCCAAGACGGGGATGGGTGCCTGGCGGCGCTGGCGAAGTATGGGGCGGCGGCGGGGGCGGTAGAAGGCCCGCAGATGGGGGCATGGGAAAAGCAGATCGAGTGCCTGCAAAGGGCGCTGGCAGGGATGGAGGGGAGAATTTTATTTGAATTTGTGGTGCCGAGGATCGGGAGTCGAATCGATGTGGTGCTGTTACTGGAGCAGGCAGTGGTGGTGGTGGAGTTTAAGGTGGGGACGGACGGAGGACGGGAGGCGGGGAATGAGGGGTACCGGCAGGTGTGGGACTATGCGTTGGACTTAAAAAATTTCCATCGGGGGAGTCATGACTTGGAGATTGTGCCGGTGTTAGTCACGGGGAAGGGGAAGGCCTGGAATGGGAAGATGACGGAGCGGGCGGAGGATGGGGTGTATGGACCGATTTGGACGAGTTTTGAGGGTCTGAGGCCGGTGTTGGAAGGGATACGGAGGGAGGTGAAGGGAAAGGGGGTGGATGGGGTGAGGTGGGAGGAGGAGAGTTATCAGCCGACGCCATCGATCATTGAGGCGGCGCAGGCGGTGTTTTCGGGGAATACGGTGGATCACATTTTACTGAATGAGGCGAAGGAGAATCTGGGGAAGACGTTTCAGGCGGTGGAGGAGATCATTGAGGGGGCGGCGC
>Ga0214921_10009896_pt1 | contig 11920 bp, 6 predicted proteins | sample LL1505_MetaG_FD_177992 | JGI IMG/M metagenome (GOLD analysis project Ga0214921, IMG submission 177992) | Freshwater microbial communities from Lake Lanier, Atlanta, Georgia, United States - LL-1505 | ecosystem: Environmental > Aquatic > Freshwater > Lake | place: USA: Georgia | collected 2015-05-28 | reverse complement strand
GTGCAATTGCTATTGGTTTGAATGCCGGTCAAGTTTCTCAACAACTAAATGCAGTTGCGATTGGCAATAGTGCTGGCCAAACGAATCAAGGATTAAGTGCAATTGCTATTGGTTTGAATGCCGGTCAAGTTTCTCAACAACTAAATGCAGTTGCGATTGGTAATAGTGCTGGCCAAACGAATCAAGGACAATATGCAATTGCTATTGGATTGAATGCTGGTCAGGTTTCTCAACAACTAAATGCAGTTGCTATTGGCTTGAATGCGGGCCAAGCTTCTCAACAACTAAATGCAGTTGCGATTGGCAATGCGGCTGGCCAAACGAATCAAGGAACAAATGCAGTTGCGATTGGCTTGAATGCTGGCCAAAATAATCAAGGAACAAGTGCACTTGCAATTGGGTTGAATGCTGGACAAACCACTCAAGGCGATGGCGCAGTTGCTATTGGCTTTAATGCTGGCGTGTCAAATCAACAAACAGGCGCAGTTGCTATTGGATATTCTGCTGGAAAAGAGGGTCAAAAAAGATGCGCGGTTGCCATCGGGTCTGGTGCCGGAACTGGTTTTCAACAAGAGGAAACAGTTGCCATTGGCAATAATGCTGGTAGTGGTTCTCAATTGTTAGGAGCAGTCGCTATTGGCAGGGATTCTGGATTTGATAACCAAGGAGAATGCGCAGTTGCAATTGGTTGGCAATCTGCCAGAAATAAGCAAAAACAACGCGCAATTGCCATTGGAAGAGAGACCGCGCAAAATAATCAGCAAGAAAGTGCAATTGCCATCGGCTATTTAGCTGGCCAAAATAATCAAGGAACAAATGCAATTGCTATTGGTTTGAATGCTGGCCAAAATTCTCAACAACAATATACCGTTGCGATTGGCAATAATGCCGGTCAAGCTTCTCAACAACTAAATGCTGTTGCTATTGGCAATGCTGCTGGCCAAACGAACCAAGGAACAAATGCGGTTGCTATTGGAAATGCTGCTGGCCAAACCAACCAAGGAACAAGTGCAATTGCTATTGGCAACGCGGCTGGCCAAACGAATCAAGGATCAAGTGCAATTGCTATTGGCAATGCTGCTGGCCAAAGTAATCAAGGATCAAGTGCAGTTGCTATTGGCTTGAATGCGGGCCAAGCTTCTCAACAACTAAATGCTGTTGCTATTGGTTTGAATGCGGGTCAAGGTTCTCAACAACTAAATGCTGTTGCTATTGGCAACGCGGCTGGCCAAACGAATCAAGGAACGAATGCCATTGCTATTGGTAATTCGGCAGGGAAAACCAATCAACCTGCGAATTCAATTATTCTAAACGCATCTAACGATGAATTGAACGCAACACAACTTGGTTTTTTTGTAAATCCCATTAGAAGTGATTCGGTCACAATAACAAACATGTTCTATAATGAAAATACAAAGGAAATAACATACTCTAAAACAGGTTCCGGAGTCACTACAGGAAGTAATTGGGGAGATTATTTATATTGGAATAATACAACTAGCGCATGGACTGTGGGTAGCGAAAATATTACTATTGGAATGACTGCTGGCCAAAGGAACCAAGGAAGGTATGCCGTTGCCATTGGCGCCGCGGCTGGGTATTCAAATCAAGAAGAATATTCTATTGCTATTGGAAATAGCGCTTGCATGGAATATCAAAAAGTAGGAGGAATCGCAATTGGTCGCGAGGCTGCCCGATTTGGCCAAGGTATCGGCGGAATTGCAATTGGCGATAGTGCTTGCAAAGATGGACAAAAAAAAAACTACGCGATTACTATTGGTTATCAAGCTGGTAATGTACAACAAGAGAACACGATTGCCATTGGCATGAGAGCCGGTGGTGCTCAACTAGCATACGCAATTGCCATCGGCTCTGAAGCTGGAAGAAATAATCAAAATACTAATGCAATTGCGATTGGCAATAATGCTGGACAAACCACTCAAGGCAATAGCGCAGTTGCAATTGGTTCTGGCGCCGGCCAAGATTCTCAAAAACTAAATGCTGTTGCTATCGGGTTTCAAGCAGGTCTAACGAATCAAGGAACAAATGCAATTGCTATCGGTAATTCGGCAGGGAAAACCAATCAACCTGCGAATTCAATTATTCTAAACGCATCTAACGATTTATTGAACGCAACGCAATCTGGTTTTTTTGTAAATCCCATTAGAAATGATTCGGTCACAATAACAAACATGTTCTATAATGAAAATACAAAGGAAATAACATACTCTAAAACAGGTTCCGGAGTCACTACAGGTAGTAATTGGGGAGATTATTTATATTGGGATAATACTAATACATCTTGGACTGTGAGTAGCGAAAATATTATTCTTGGAAAAAATGCAGGTAAAGATTCTCAAAAACAAAATGCTATTGCTATTGGCAGCGCAGCTGGGTCTTTAAATCAAGGAACGAATGCAATTGCTATTGGCAGTAATTGTGGAACTGAAAGGCAAAAAAAACATGCAATTGCCATTGGTGCCGGAGCTGGGCAATATGATCAAAAAGAAACATCTATTGCTATTGGAAATACTGCCGGCATGATAAATCAAGAACAATGTGCCGTTGCAATTGGTGCTCATGCTGGCGGTTTTAATCAACGCGATAGTGCAATTGCTATTGGAAATGATGCTGGCGGAGATAGTCAAAGTTCCGGCGCAATTGCTATTGGGTTTAAAGCAGGTCAAACGTGTCAAGGAACAAATGCAGTTGCCATTGGCTCTGAAGCTGGAAGAAATAATCAAAATACTAATGCAATTGCGATTGGCAATAATGCTGGACAAACCACTCAAGGCAATAGCGCGGTTGCAATTGGCTCTGGCGCCGGCCAAACGAATCAAGGAATAAAAGCCGTTTCTATTGGGAATTTTGCTGGCACAATTAGTCAAGAACAATATGCAGTTGCTATTGGACCTGGTGCTGGCCGAACGAATCAAGGAACAAAATCAATTTCCATTGGCTTTAATGCTGGCACAAATTCTCAACTAGAAAGTGCAATTTCTATTGGCGATTCTGCCGGCAAAAATACTCAAGGAGCAAATTCAATTGCTATTGGTGTTGAGGCTGGTTTAGGTGCTCAAGGAATAAATGCAATAGCTATTGGTTATGTTGCTGGCCAAGATAAGCAACAAGCAAGTGCGATTTCCATTGGTGACTCTGCTGGTTCAGAAAATCAAGGAACAAATTCAATTGCTATCGGCTTTTCCGCTGGCCAAGATAATCAACAAGTAAGTGCGATTTCCATTGGGGATTCTGCTGGCTCAGTAAATCAAGGAACAAATTCAATTGCGCTTGGCGTTCAGGCAGGCTCTAATAATCAAGGAACCTCCGTCACTTACGATAAAATAAACATTTCAACTAAAACAACAAACAGTTGGGCCAAAATCTCATCATCTTTAGATGGAGTAGTTTTGGCGGCAGTTCTTGACGGATTTGTGGAAGGAACTGACGGTGGAATTTGGGTGTCCCAAGATAGTGGAAATACATGGAGTAAAACTACCGAAGATGAATATAATTTGTATAATTTTCCTTCCATCGCCGTTAGTGGTGATGGAACTACAATTGTTTCTATTGCGAATAATGATAACAGTCCAACTCGCGGACGTCTTTTCATCTCGACAGATTATGGAAAAAGTTGGGTTATTAAAAACGCTAATGCCAACCCAACAGCTAATTTTTTAGATGTTGCAGTGTCTAATGATGGACAAGTTATTCTTGTGGCAAACGATCTGACTACAAATGACGCGATGTCTATAAGTATAGACGGCGGCAATACTTTTAAAATCCCCAAGCAAAACTGGATTAAGCCCAATAGTAATCAAGAGTACAGCAATAGAAATGACCAATATATAAATTCTATAGCTGTGTCGTCGGATGGATCATATTATATTTGTGCTTTTGATGCAGGACCAATTTATCTTTTTGATCCAACAAATAACGCTTTTAACAATTTAACAGAGCTTCCAGATTTTAATAATTGGTTTGGGTGTTCATGTTCTTCAGACGGTTTACATGCGGCTGTAGTATCCAATGGGCCTGATTTTGGCATTTTTGTTTCCAACGATACATTTGCCACCTGGTCAAACCCAATATCAGACGAAGACAGTTATACTGGAATAATGGTTTCACAGAATGGAAAAACTATGGTTGCTTGTGCGGAGAGCGGGAATGTTTATTTATCCACCAATTATGGAAAACAGTGGACAATAATAAATATAAGGCTAGATATTAACGACTCCCTTACAAGTGTTGCAATGTCATCTCAAGGTGACAATGTCGCGAATTCTTATATATATATTTCTTCCTGGACAAATCTTTTAAAGATGGCTATTGATACTGGTTTTGGTGCAATTGCTCTTGGTCAAGAATCTGGTAAAAACTATCAAGGTTTAAATTCAATAGCTATTGGCAATTCTGCTGGCCAAAATTATCAAGGAATAAAAACAATTGCTATTGGCAATTCTGCTGGCCAAGATAATCAACTAGAAAGTGCAATTGCTATTGGCAATTTTGCTGGCAAAAATACTCAAGGAGCAAATTCAATTGCTATTGGTGTTGAGGCTGGTTTAGGTGCTCAAGGAATAAATGCAATAGCTATTGGCTTTAATGCTGGCCAAAATAATCAACAAGCAAGAGTGATTGCCATTGGTGATTCTGCCGGCTCAAATAATCAACAAAAAGGTTCAGTTGCCATTGGCGCATATGCTGGCGAAGATAGTCAACAAGAAAGTGCGATTTCCATTGGCGCTCTAGCTGGCCAAAATTATCAACAACCATCCGCGGTTGCTATTGGCAATAACTCTGGCCAAAATTCTCAACAACTATCCGCGGTTGCTATTGGCAATAACTCTGGCCAAAATTATCAACAACCATCCGCGGTTGCTATTGGCAATAACTCTGGCCAAAATTATCAACAACCATCCGCGGTTGCTATTGGCTCCAATGCCGGTCTAGATAATCAACAAGCATTGGCGATTGCCATTGGCAGTGGTGCTGGCCAAAGTACTCAACAACAATATGCAGTTGCAATTGGAAATGGTGCTGGTTCAGAAAATCAAGGAAAAAATTCAATTGCTGTTGGCGTTGAGGCTGGTTTAAATTCTCAAGGCCAAAATGCAATTGCTATTGGAAATAAAGCAGGTTATATTAATCAAGGAACAACCATCACTTACAACAATATTTTAAGTAACGATGATGGAGAACACAAGTTTAACAAAATCTCGTCGTCTTTAGATGGATCAGTTGTGGCAACAGTTTCTAAAGCAACTGAAATTTGGGTATCCGAAGATAGTGGAAATAGCTGGCGGAATACGGTGGTTAATGAAGATTATAAATTTCCTTCCATCGCCGTTAGTGGCGATGGGACGACAATTGTTTCTATTGCGACTCCTAACACTGATCTTAATCCTGGATTATATTATATCTCCAGAGATTATGGACAAACCTGGACACATAAACCCCTTCCTATCTTCTATAATGACAAGCCTAATCTTATAGATATTGTAGTCTCTTATGATGGAAAAGTTATTCTTTTTGCGAACAAAATTAACGGGGACGATTATGGGCATTCTATGTATTTAAGTGTGGACAACTTTGAAACTTTTAGCTTTCCCGTGCAAAAAACTTGGGCTGAAACACAAACGCCCAAAAGAGAGGACCTATATATAAACTCTCTAGCCATGTCGTCTGATGGAAAATATTATATTTGTGCTTTTAATGGAGGACCAATTTATGTTTTTGATCCAACAAATGAAGCTTTTAACACTATAAAAGAAACACAACTTCCAGTTGATAATAATTGGGTTGGATGTTCATGTTCTTCAGACGGGTTACACGCGGCTGTAGTAACCAAAGGGCCTTCCGATTATGGTGTTTATGTTTCCAACGATACATTTACTACCTGGGAGAAAAAAGTAGAAGATGAAGCTGAATATACTGGAATAAGTGTTTCCGATGATGGAGCCACTATGGTTGCTTGTGCGAAGAGCGGGGATTTTTATTTATCCTTAAATTATGGCAAACAGTGGACAATTCTACATATTGACGAATTCCTTACAGGTGTTGCAATATCATTTAAAGATGGCAATCCCGGGAATTATTATATATATTTTTCTTCTAATAGTTATGTAGTATGTATGGCTATTTATACTGGTTTTACTGCGATTTCTATTGGCAATTATGCTGGTCAAAACTATCAAGGTTTAAATGCAATTGCTATCGGCAATTCTTCTGGCCAAAATAATCAACAAGAAGGCACAGTTGCAATTGGTAACGGTGCTGGATACTCTTTTCAAGGAACGAATGCAATTGCTATTGGCAATGCGGCAGGTTCAGTACAGCAAGGAACAAATTCAATTGCTATCGGGCGTCAAGCAGGTTCAGTAAATCAAGGAAAATATGCAATTGCTATTGGCTTTAATGCAGGCGTTGATTCTCAAAATCCTAACTCTATCATAATAAATGCGAGTGATTCTAAAATTAATTCTACTACAGATGGGTTTTTTGTAAATCCAATTAGAAATAAAATGACCGAAAACAACATGTTCTATAATCCCGAAACAAAGGAAATAACATATTCTAAACAAGTTGACGGTAATTTTGAAACTTTAAATCTTTCAAATTTTCTTGTTGTAGATGGAGCTATCAGTATTCTAAATAAGGTTGGTTTGAATGTTTCGCGAATAAACGGAGGACTCGAGCTAACCGACTATGTGACTTTAACGAATAAAGTAACCGGGATGGTATGGTCGGTAAATGAGAACGACCAGGATAGAATGCGTGTTTATCAAAATAGAAATGGCCAGTCTCCATTTTGGTATTGGAATAAAGTTGGAGTTGCTGGATTTACTAGTGATATAAGAATTAAAGAAGATATAATTTCTATGAGCGAGAATGATGATGTGAATTTAATTAAATCTTTAAAACCAGCATTTTTTTCTTATAAAGATTGTGGAACTAAAGCAATAGGATTTATAGCACAGGATATTGTTGAAAGCATTTTAAAATTAAAAACAGATAAAACAGAATATTATAAACAGATTATTAGCAATTTTGATGAATATAACAATGAACCAGATAATGAAAAAAAAGTTTTATTAGGAGTTTCAAAAGATGCTATTTTTCCAAGCTTGGTAAATGTTTCAAAAAATTTAATTTCAAGAGTGGAGCAATTAGAAAAGGAAAACAAAGAATTAAAAGCTGATATGCAAAAAATAAAAGACTTTCTTAATATATCGTAGAAGGGAATCATAGTATTATTATTATTATTGCAATTTTTGGTTAATGAAATAAAATTGATTATAAATGCTGTGCTATTAGTTAATGTAATTTATAATCAACTGATATGTCGTCATCGCTTTTCAAGACAACAAAATATGTTAATTTTCATAATAGTTCTGAACTGCCCATCATGGTTGACTCTTGGATAGATGGATCTAATTCATTGCGCTGTTTGCGCGTTGGTCCTCAAGAAAAACTGGTCATTCATAGTAGCGTCGGTGAATGGCATGTGAATTCTATGCTTGTCGACGAAGCCGATTACAAACCGTGGAGAGAAGGTGCATTGAAATGGTATGTCAATCTTGGAAAATTCAGGTCTGATCCTTGTGTAAGTGGCGACTATGCTTGGATGGAGTGGGAAGACATATTTGACTGCGTTTATAGTGAATGCGCCCCAACATTTGACCCTAGAACCAAGGAACCCATTGTGGGTCTTGTTACTTTTGTTTTCAAAGGACTACCTAAGCCCTCAAGTTAGGGTTCACGCAAATTTCTTGGCTAGGGAAAATATTACCAGACATGCATGTATCATTTTCTCCCACTTGGAGGCAACTGCGGTAACCCTGTTCTTGGCCTATGTAGCACCATCCGGACTTGCTAGATGATTTATTAGACTGAATCGCGCTAGTAGCATCATCTGCCGCAAAAGGTCCAGGCCCAGATTGTTGGCCTTGAGGTTTTGCGTTTTTTAAAGCGTCATTTAATGGATTGTTAGGAGTGGTATCTTGTGAACTAACCGGTGCATTTGAATTTGTTTTTTGACTTCCAGTTAAACTTGACGATGCTGTTGCTCCTGTAATAGCTCCAGCAGTTTGTTGAGTAACATCAACCGCCGTTGTCACTGTTCCTGCAGCTAAATCAACAGCTGCTTTGGTTCCCGTTGCCGCGGTGTTTGTAACTGACTTTGTAACACTTGCAGTGGCATTTCCGATTAAACCACCAAGGTATTTAATGTAAGGACCAAATGTATCTGAAAAGTATTTTGTTCCATATGCTAAATATGCAAAAATATTAAATCCTAAAATTGCGAGAACTAAAACAATAATTATCCATGTGGTTACTGACATGCCTAGAAATGTAGATCCTGTGCCAGTAGTAGTTCCGTAAGTTGTGGTCGGCGTATATGTTGGCGTTAAAGGACGCAATGGTGCTGAATATGTATTTGGTGAGTTATTCATTATAATAAAAATAAATATATTAAATTTTTATTATAAATTCATTTTTTCTTGTTTCTTGTTTTTTGTTTTTGTTTTTTGTTTTTGTTTTTTGTTTTTGTTTTTTTGTTTACTTGAAAGTCAATAAATACAAGAATTGGTTCACATTTGACAACATTTCGTCGCGAATATTATATAAATCGCTGTTTGACATGGATTTTAATGCCGAGTTATTGTCTAACCCAACTAAATAACTCTTAAATTTCTCAAGTTCTTTCTTAAATGCTTCGGGAGAAGAATAATCTTTGAGAGCGAGAGAATTTTTATTTGTCAAATTCACTCTGTCTCCTCGTTTTCCTAACAATACCTCAACAAATGAATCTACATTCTCGTGCAACTTGGCATTCAATTCATCGGTCGCCTTGTGTGTGGCATAACTATGCGTTTTCCAATGGTATAACTTGATTGCTGTTAAAACTTCTAAAAACTTGACAACAACTTCTCGTTCAAACTTTTGCAGAGAATTTGAACCGCTGTTTTTGCGCGTACCTTTCTTAGCCCTTGAAAACAATTTGCTTCTCGTTTTTGCCATTGTTTATTTATATATTAACGCAAGAATAAATAATTTAATAGTCAATATATAGATTATGTCATTTGGCACCACCTTTTTTAAAGGTGGTTATAGATAGCTATGTCCACTGATACCCCAAAATAAATTAGCGTAAAAATTATTAATATAAAATAATAAATTTCATTAGCAAAATAATAATGAGATTTATATTATTTCTATAAAAGTGTTTTCAGGAGGGGCAAGCGGGGAACCTGGGTTCCCTGCTAGTTATAGACGCGGAACAAAGGACTCGCCAAAATTATTCATCTTTTCCAGCTTGGCAATAGTTTTATCTAAATTACTCTTGTTCACATTTGCAAATAAATAATCTGTCTGCGGCGATTTCTCATTCTTCTTAATTTGTTTGTATATAGTATCAATTTTGCTTGTTACAGTATTGATAACATCTTTTTCTTTCAATAAATCTTCCTCTAAATTAATTGGTTCTGTAAGAAGCGCAACCGCATAATATAATATATAACGCCTCTTTCTGCTGCATCCGTTTGAATAACGCAGAGTAAACAAATTCAACAAACTTTTCATTATTTTTTGAACCAGTTTGTGATGTTTCTCCGACTCTTTTAAAAGCGCATCCCATACAATCCAGATAATATCAAGCTGGTCTTTATTATTAACAGGCATTTTCAATCTTCTCTCGCACTTGCAAACCTCTTTTTTTTTATTACACATGATTTCATACTCTGAAATCCATTCAATCCAATAACACGCATTTATGCTGTTCTTTCCGTCCTTGGATATATTATATGAAAACTCGTTTATCGCTATATACAACTCTTTGGGGTCTCCCGACAATATAACATCTGTTGCATATGCAGCATTTGGAGCCTTTAATCTATCTGCAATATGCAACATGTCAAAATCTTCTTTTTTAATTTTAACCTCATCAAAACTGTGTTTCCTTTTTGCATAACAAAGGATGCAAATTATTTCACAAAACAACTTTCTCATCTTGTCACTATTTCTCATCTTTATTTCGTGTCCGGCATAACCATTTGTTATAATTTCTTTAAAGTTCTGAATTCTTAAATCAAGATATATCGCAAGTTTAGGATTTCCTAAATGAATGTGCTTGCTGTAAAAATAAAGAATAATCTCCCATAAATCTGAATAATGACCGGCGCATATAAATTCTGCGCTCCAATAACACGCGGGTTCTATCTTTGATTTTGTTAAATTATTTAGTAATTCTTTTTTCGCATCTGTTTTTTTAAATTCAGAAAATGTAATTCCTTTAAAATCCTTTTGTTCTCTAACATCATTTATTTCTGAATCGGACATTTATAATTTATATGAAAACAAAAAAAATCACAACAATACATATAGAAGAAATGTCGTTGAAATTTATAACTAAACCATTACAATCTATTTCAACTATTTATAAAAAATCTTCCACTTGGGGTAAAGTGTTGTTTTTTGTTGTATTATTATTAATCGCAGTCGCTATATTCAAAACTAGTGGTAACAAATCCGGAAAAGAGGGGTTTGAGCAAACTGATAAATTCATGTTTAAAACGGGAACCGAGGTGTATGACGATTTTTACAGCGATATATATGATTCTCTCGTATTCAGCAACTTGAAGGATGATTATGAAGTCGGAGAAATCGTCAACGCAACAAAACCAACTCAAGAAAGCATTATATTAGATGTTGGTTCTGGAACTGGGCACCATGTTGGATTACTTAATAACAAGGGTTATAAAGCAGTTGGATTAGACAATTCTCATTCTATGATTGAAAAAGCTAAGGAAAATTATCCGGATTATGATTTCGTCCAAGGCGATGTTTTAAATGCAATGCAATTTCAGCCTCAAAGTTTTACACACATTTTGTGTCTCTACTTTACATTATATTACATAAAAGATAAGGAGCAATTTTTCAACAATTGCATGAACTGGTTAATGCCTGGAGGAAACTTGGTTGTTCACATTGTTAACAGAGATATGTTTGACCCGATTTTACCTCCAGCAAATCCATTAGTTATGCTTACACCTCAAAGATATGCAAAGAAACGCATTACAAATAGCAAAGTGACTTTCCAAGATTTCAAATACAGTGCTGATTTTGATTTGGATAACAGCAAAAACAAAGCCAAATTTATTGAGAAATTCCAAAACAAAGAAGATGGTAAAGTTTTTAGAAAACAGGAACATGAAATGTATATGGAATCTGAACAAGACATTTTAACCATTGCTAAAAATGCCGGATTTATTGTTAAGGGCAAAATTGACCTTATTAAAGTGGGTTACGAATACCAATACTTGTATATTTTCCAAAAGCCCGCGTAGTAGGGAACCCTTGGTTTTCAGGAGCCCGCGGTCTTCCAAAACCAAAATAAATAAGCGCAACAATTATTATTTTAAAATAATAAATTTCATTAGCATATGTGAAATGATATTTATAAGTTTGTTAAAAAGAAGGTTTTAAGGAGGAGCGTCATTTCAAATCGTTACTGAAATCTTACCATTGGAGATTTAAAATGTTCCATTTTAATTCTTCAATGGTTTAAATATTAAATGCAAGAATACAAATACCGCTTCCACCGGATCCTCCACTATAATTACCACTTGCACCACCTGCTCCTCCTGAGCCGGTATTTGCGGTTGCGTTTCCACCATTCCCTCCAGTAGGTTTTCCCGCTCCATTATAAACTTTATTACTTAATACATTAGCAGTATCAGTATAACTACCTATATATCCACCCCAGCCACCTGATGCATAGTAGTCACGTTGAAAAACTCCCCAGTTATACGCGCCGCCCGGTGTTCCTGGTCCGTAGTTACCTAGTGAAAGAAGAGGGCTGCCTAAAGCGCCACCACCACCACCGCCCTGCGTAGTCCCCCCATCCGATTTTCACTAG
>Ga0214921_10009895_pt1 | contig 11920 bp, 12 predicted proteins | sample LL1505_MetaG_FD_177992 | JGI IMG/M metagenome (GOLD analysis project Ga0214921, IMG submission 177992) | Freshwater microbial communities from Lake Lanier, Atlanta, Georgia, United States - LL-1505 | ecosystem: Environmental > Aquatic > Freshwater > Lake | place: USA: Georgia | collected... | reverse complement strand
ATCAATGTTCAATTCTTGAATATCGTTAATTACTTTGTTTTTTAAAACCGGAGAGACATCAAGTTCTGGTAGTGATATTGTGACATCCTCAACATCCGGAATATCAATCATTTGCTCAAGACTATACTCCCAATTTACTGTAAAAACTCCCCCATATATTTGAATATTTTTTGGGACTAATATAACATTAATTGGGTATTTGATACCTGTAGTACCATTAAGTGTGTGCTTAGTAATTTTATTAATTGTTCCAACCGTATATGGTTTTGAGAAAAACTTAGTAGATGATTGTAAAAATGATTCAATAAATGTATTCCACCAATGAATATTATCTAAAATACATTTTTGTAGGGCTTGTAATGATATAGCTGCTTGATTTTCCGCTACAAATGATAAATAATCACTATTTGAATCATAGTTAATTTGAAATGTATAACACGGATCTTGTACTCCTGTTTTAGGATTTAGGACCTTAGTATATTGAGGGGCACTGAACTGAGTCAAGGCGGACATTCTCTGAACACAGCGATTAGAAGAGAATTGATAATTTCGCCACATTAGAAAATGGCACTAGACCGGACGAAAGACAAAGAGCTTTTTGCCAAGATGCTTAAAGGATGGATCGATCAATTCGCATTATCACTTGCCAGTACTGATACTAAAAACTACATTCAACAACTTGTAATTGAGCCTTTTCTTCAATATATTCTTCAAAGAAGTTTTCCTTATATGATTATCGCTATTTGTATATTTTCAGGCATTTTAATATTTGTAATACTAACATTTGTATTACTTTTGATGAATCAGAATAAAGTAAGTATGTGCCCATTTTGTGAAAAAATATTTTAAGTAAAAAAGTTTATATTCATAGCAAACATGGCAACTACAGACCCCGGTATTGGAACTGCGGTACGTTACTTTTTACATTACAGCAATCTAGCATCCTCTTTCTACAAACAATATGGCAGCGCAAAAAAAGTAAAAGACGAATATGAACAACAAATTATAAATACACTTCGTCAAAGTGGTATGGAAAAAGCCACTATACAAATTAATGGTGGACAAATTACTGTTGTAGATAAACGGGAACCTAATCAATTATCTCTAAGCAAGATTGAAGAACTTCTACATGGCTATTTCAGACAAAAAGGTGGCCCAGACCAATCTTTAGATATTATGACATTTATTCGTTCTAATAGAGGTTATACAATGAATAAATATCTTAAACAAAGTGGGATTCAACAATCTCAACCGCAATTATTACAATAAGTTACTTAATACCATATTTATGAAATATTTAGTTAAGTAAGTTGTTATCGAAGAGTTCTAGTTATCGAAGAGTTCTAGTTATCGAAGAGTTCTAGTTATCGAAGAGTTCTAGTTATCGAAGAGCGTTAAGAACTCCAGTTATCACGGCTGAAAGGATTCACAGGAATTTCAGACTTATGATTTTTATAGTTAAATACTTTCTTATCAAAGTCAATTGCGCCAGGAGTCAGATTATTTTTATTCATAATCTTGCGATTATCTGTGTCATTTTCAGATGGTTTTATACCATAACAATTAACTCCAAACTTAAGTTCAGGATTATCAAAATAACCGCCATTTATTCCAGGTACTCCACATGATAATCTTTGATCCTCTGGACCGCTCTGTAAATTATTAAATGTGGACTCCTGCGTTGGGAATACTGCCGCTTGTCCTTTTACCCATCCATAATTACACCAATCTGCCCCTTTTTGCCATGCATCCTTCACCTGATCATATGATGCTAATTCAGCGCCAAATGCCTTACATAAAGGCTCAGAATCTGAATAACTATATTTATTTTGAGCTATATTAAATACTTCTTTTCTGCCTGGAAGGATCTTTTCAACTACATTCTGATTCATGGCAGGCGGAGCAACTTGCTGAGATTCAGAGACCAGTTGCGGTGGCTGAACAGCGGGCTTTGAAATGCCAAGAATATCCTTAATTTTCTCCCAAGCTAATTGTAATCCTAGCGCAATTTGTTCACGGAATATAATTACAATAATAAAAAGTACAATTAAAATACCTAATGCTATAATTACTGGAATTGTAACTAGTGGCTCAGTAGTATTTTCAAGTGTGGCATTAATAGAGTCATTAATTTGATCTGAAATATCAGATGGCATAATGTTAGCAACTGTATTTTTTATTGAATTTGCGACATTTGTTGCTGTATTTTTTATAGTATTTATAGGAGCTTGTATAAATGAGCCAGTATTTAGGGCCGTATTATTAGAAGCTTTCATATTCGAGTTCATTCTATTAAAGACTACTGATTGTTATAATAATTTAATTTAGTGTAACAATCAATGTAAATATTTTTATATTTTAAATTTTATTATAAAAGACCGTAGATAACGTCTTTTTAAATGATTACACGCCATCCTCCACCGTACGATTACCTCCTCGCATGTTGATGTAGTTTCTCTGTTGAGGTGTAGTACATACGCATCCAGTATCAGAAGCATAGGATGCGTCACAGCATTCAGGCTTTACCTGATTATTTTTGAAGATGAATAGGCTGTCAGAACCGGGTTGAAACTCAGGCCCTAAAAGAGGTTCATTAGGATCAGTTCCACGCCATGAGCTTACACCATTATTAGGTGTAATACGAACATCATCAAATGCTCCAATTGGCTCTAATTTATATTTACCAAGGCCAGATGATCCAGCATTTTCAAGGAAATAACTCGTGAAACCTTCACTTGAGCCAGTTCCTTGAGAATAGACCATCATTAAATTTGCGACTAGCAGCAATAATAATCCTGTGATTAGAAATGCGGTTTTCATTCTACTTATTACACTTTAGATAATCTCATTGGTTTAGAAGCCGGAGTCTAGAGGATACCAATGAATATGTCTTGTGTATTTCTTTGTACCCAATCTCCGTAAAGTCTCGCACTATCTTTTCTTTTTGTTCTATCTCATCCCAAATTATAAACTCACCTGACTCCGTTATTAATGTCATACCACACGCACCCCCTTTGCTTTCTTTGCTTTCTTTGCTTTCTTTTACCGTACTTACACCTTTTATCCAAATTCCATCAATCCATTCATATAGTTCCGTATTCCATAAACCACTATTATCTTCTATTCCATCTATCTCTGCAGAAATTACCCCTAAAATATCTTGTTCCTCGCCATCCCTTGTTATACAACGCAACCACATTTTTGATGACCACCATGATAATATAGCTGATAACTCCACAAATCCCATGTTTGTTTTAACTTTTACATTCTTACCCATAACTGGTATATTCATATTAACTTTTAACCCATCTTTCCACTTAGAGTAATTAGAATTATTATTTAGCATTTTTAGAATTGTATATGTCCAAGTATATTCACCAAGTTGGTCATTATCATCAAATTCTTCCCAGTCTCTAAACATAATAAAAGCATTAGATTCTGGGAGTTCTGGGCTAAATACTGGAATATTATGCGTTGTTGTATTGAAACAATATAGAATATTTGAGGTGTTATCTACCTTTTTAGCTCTTTCATCAGATGAGACAGATTTCCATTGATTATCTAATCCAAGTACTAAATGTGATCCTGATACTATTATTCCATTAATGGTATATAATTCAACATCTTTACCGTTCATTAAAATTATAGCAGTTACTTTTCCACAATTACTACCGAGTTCATCACCTATTTTAATATCTTTAACTGATTTTGTTTGTTCTTTATTGTGTTCTTTTACTATAATTTCACACGTTTCTGAAAAACAGAATCCTCCCATCTTACTACTTGCTTCAGATGCCAAGGATCCACCAATTATTGTAGTTAATGATAAGACTGCTGCTACTATTGAACCTAATACGGCTAAAATCATTGGTATAAATGGAAATAGTACAAATATTAAAATGATCATAATTGATAACATAATACCACAAATAATAAGAATAACTTTTATTATAAATTGGATACTATTAATCATCCCGCGGAACATTGTTATACCTGTGTATAGCATTGACATAGTCATAGCATTAGCACGTTGCATTGCCATTCGCAAATACTGTATAATTCGACTTATTTCATAAACAGATCTATTAAATTCTCCAAAGAATTTGTTTAAATATTTAGAAAACTCAGTATACATTGTTGCCGCAAGTTTGCGTACTGTATTAATTATATCAAGTGCTGAATTTGCTAGATTTAACTGTTTGCCAAAAATAACATTAATTGGTGCCATTAATAAATTCAGAAATTTATCAATATATGATTTCATACAAAAATTAAAATTATCTTTTGTGAATTCAGTACTTGTTCGAGGATCTGATTCTGGTTTAAAAAACATCGCCGCCGTCATGACTGGTAAATCACAACGTCTGCTATCCCAATTATTCATTACACCAGTTCTTTCAAGACTTGCGATGGTTAACCCTAAGGCAAATATTAAGCCAAAGGTTATTGCTATAAATGGCCATTTTGAGTCCATCTCCTTTTATCATCTTAGATAAGTCACCTGCTTAAAAACTCGTGATTAAATTTTGTATATTTATGTATTATTTATATATTTTAGGCCGATGAACATTAATAGGCCTACAAAAAGCGGAGCAAAGCTCCGCTAACTGCCCGTTTTTAATGTTCATCGGCCGGCGGCAAACGAACATTTTAAATGTTCGTTTATCTAAGATTCTAAACACTTAGAGTAATGTATTTCCGAGTCCGGAGAGCATAATTCCATATAATCTCTTATTCTTAATCCGTCTTCTAGCTCAATTTGTGAATTTGGAATTACTATAAATGATACCAGTTCTGTTCGCATTTCTATAATTTCCATTTTTTCACCAAATCTCTCCCATTTATTTAAATCTGGATTCCAATACAGTGTCGCAGGTGTTATAATAGTGTTATTTTTTAACTTACATATCTCGTTTACTTCTCTGCGAATCAATCCAACCACCTCAGATCCTGTTATAAGTTTATCTCCAATTTTGATATCTTTTGCTAATTTATTTCCATCGAGTGTCTTAATTATTGTATCTTCTCCAATCGCAGTACAATATTCCTTAAATTTATATTTTTTATCAACAACCGTAGAATTAAGCCGTCCCTCAACAAAGTTCATAGTATCTTTATCACCATCTGTTGTTTCATCATAATCTAGAAAAATCAGATCATATACTGGAATCTTATTATCACTCGTATTCAAACAATATAGCGGTTCATCTGATGTCCAAGGCCCTAGTTTTATTGCGTCTGGATGATCTCCCGCCATAATTGGCTTTCCTAAATACATTACATAGTGATTTGTACTTACTGTAACTGGGCCTAATTCAACCATGGCTTGACCCTTAGAGTATAAACAAAATGTGGCAGTAACTATACTGTTAGTTTGTAATAATACATCTCCTATTTTAATATCTTTAATAGCGGTTAATCCCTTTCCTTTAACATTAATTTTAGTATTTTTAGGAAAACAGAATACATTTAAAAAGGAAAAAAGGAATGTATTTGTAAAAGATGATAAGCCAGTAATTCCTGATAACCCCATATACATCACTGAGAACATAATAGCATACATGCGCGTAATTAATGATTTAATATGTATTGCCGATATACGCAACCTAAAGAAAAAATTGGTAATTCGATCAGTAAAATCTTGAAATACTACATTTATACCACCACCAAGTGACGCGACTGTATTTCGTAATGATCCAATAGAATCAAAAATTACTGTAAGTAGCACCGTAAATTTTCCAAACATATTTCCCATTGATCCCAACATTGGCATTGATTGATTATTAAATATTTTTCCCATACAAAATTCAAAATTATCAACTGTATTGTATCCAAACAAACCAGCAAATGGCATAATCATTGGATTACATCGTTCTTCTGACCAATTTTTCTTAATATTTCCAGCATCAAAATATTTATTAATGGCATATAATAATACAAATGCTATAATAATCATATGCTGTAAAACAAACCATGAATTACTCATGGACCATAATTCTAAGTCGGCGGCCATCCTCCTATTCACCGTCAACAACCAAGTATTGCCATTTTCTCTTGTTTTATAATTATTTGATTGATCTCGATAGTTATTAAAAATAACTAATAGAAATTAATTAATATTTTATTTCTTTTCTTTTAACTCATAATTGTCTTTAACCCAATTACGATCTCTTACAAAAATTTTACTAGCATCGGGGGCAGTTCTTACAGAAAGTTTTCCTACTGCGTCTAATTTCCTATATACCGATAATGCCCCATAACGTTTAATCGCTTTCTTTAAAGCAGTCTGTCGTAAAGAGTCGGATAAACGGTATTGATATCCATATTTAATCATCTCTCCCTTCCGGAGTTTACCAATCCCTTCACCTACTCCCTTGCCTGGCAGTCCACGATTCTTTACACAACTAGCATTAACTTTAATTGTATTAGCTTTAGGACGTACTGTATATGTAGTACCTTTACGTCTTACCGTAAATCCAGAGGCTTTTACACTCGGACGAAATTTCCGCGTATATCCACTTCTTAATATAAAACCTTTTGGGCAATCAGTTGCCATTCCCTATTATTCCTGATTAAAAGAATTTGTTTGAATGAATGGGTATTCTTTAAAACTTTTTTGAATATAACTCGCGTATGGAATTGTATCAACAACTTGATTTTTTTTAAAGAAATCCGCAAGCCCACTTAATAATACACTTATTGAGTAACGTATCTCTTTAGGAAATTTGTCTAAATCATTACTAACATTACCCTTTTGCGCATTCAAACATAATATATAAATATTATTAAGATTTTCAATGTATTTATTTAATAATTCTTCACTTTGAGCTTCTTCTGTATTCAATTCAGGCTTTAAAATAGTATTTTCATATATTTCATGTTTTATATTTAATATATTATTCCTAAATTCAGAATCAATATCTGGCGGCGACACATCATTTTGTATAATTTCATCATCATTATAATCATCATCCGAGTCTGTCTCCCACATATTATTATTACTCATTTACTACTATTATATTAGTATGTTATTTGGCAATTAAACCATACACAATACATAATCCAGCAATTACAAAAATCATGTTCGCAGAATTAGCTGTAAAATTCTCCTTTATTACCTGTTTTGTTATAGGTTGAGGAACAGGCGGATCATATTTTGTATCGGCCTCTGCCTGCGCAGTTAACATTGTTAACTTTGTATTTGTATCATTCATTTGCTGTTTTACAGGATTGTTTCCCCCGGGGCCTATAGGAAGCGGTGAAACTTGACGACTTTGTAATAAACCACTAGATGTGGCGACTCCCTCCATATTACTGCTCATTCTACTATGTGTGTAACGATATAAAAAGATTTTTCTATATTCTACCAGATTGAAAATGGCATTTAATAAACGTCCCACTGCTCCACTTGAAGGCATTGATGAAGCTACCGCCAGAGCAGAATCCCAGAGTCTTGACTTTGATCCACGTGTTCGTGCACGCTTTATTCGTGAAATGCTTGTCGATGTTAATAACTGGCTAAACCAGGGGCTCGCCGAAGAACAAATACGCGAAAAAGTTCCTGAATTTGCCGAGAAATATCCTGAATTGTTTAGTAAACTCATTAAAAAAGAGGATTTAACACCTATTCAAAGTATGTTGGCAATGCTTGATAGAATGGGTGAAGGAAACATTTCTCAGCATCAGGCTTCTATAATTATTGGGAAAAAACTAGTTGATAAATTTATAAATCCTGAATTGAATGGTAATGGGAAGAAATAGGTACTCTAAATCTTACACACCATTCATGACTTGATTTTTTATTATTCTTTAAATAATTCTGAATTAAGTGTGTTGCTTCGCTCGCATCGTCTTTATTAATTATGAAAAATACTTTTTCAAGATACTCAGTTTGTCTAATGAAAGAGAATGTTCTTAACTCATTAATAACATTCTGATATTCAATCGGCAATTCATCATTAAATAGTGACTCAACAGGTTGATTATTTTCAAGCATACTACACCATAACCTAAGTACATCAAGGACTTTATCTGTAGCACCTGTAAATCCTTTTCCAATAAAATATTGCTCAGGATTACAAGGACGACTCATAGCTGGCTTATAGAGCATCCATTCAGTAAAATGACAGGATAGTAGATATAACAAATCTATTGTCTCTTTCTCATAAAAATCAAATATCTTTAAAATAAATACACCCCCCACCTTCAATACCTCTAAACCAATCTTAGTTGACGCCAATAATAACGGAAAAATCATCTTTTCCTGTTTTGAATAATCACATGAAAAATCAAATCCGCCATCCGCCGTAAAAATATCCATTTTTCCTCCATATGATGGATGAATACAATAATCAATAAAATACTGTTGATTAATAGGCTTCATAATGTCCCCAGTATTATCTTCACCATACAAAATTCTAACATTTCGATTCTTATATAGAAAATTAGATGCGCGCCGCCATCCTGGCACATTTGTCTGTCGTGACTTCAATGTCATTGCGATGCTTGTTTGAATCTTCTTCCTATTTTTATTAGCTTCATCAAATAGAGCCTCAATAAAACCACCTGGACCTTCGCATACATGCGCACATCTCACATTCTCCAAATGAGGTATATTAAAAAAATTGATGATTTCAATCATCTCTATCATCTTAAAATAAGAGCGCGATAAAGGTTTTAAAGAACTTACTGATTCAGGAAAATCATCATACTTTTTTTGTGTATAGACTATTTCATATGGATTAACAATCTTCTTGTAATACTCCCAATTTTTACCATTTAATAATCCTGTTTCATATTGATTAATTCTATTTCTATATTTATGTAAAGTTGCTTCTTCATCGGAAATAACATGATTAGATTCTTTTGATTCAAGTTCAAATAAGCTAGCAATTATATTATTTCTTCTAAAAATTGTACAATTCTCCCAAGGTTTTAACATATCCAACCCATGTGCCATATATATTATACATATTGTACCTTTAGATCAATATTATTTTTTTAGAAAAAATAATATTTATTTTTTATTTAGTTTATACTATTTATAGATCTTTTTAACTGTCAATCACATCAATCTCAATCTCAGGTTCCTCAATTACAGTCTTACCTGAGGGCAATACCATATTCATCTGAAATTGTGTAGTTGAACAAGGATCAGCTAGTTGAATACCTCCCTCTCCTAATTCTGTAATATCACCCTCTTGCTCATCTTCTAATACACCCTTATACTTATCTAGATCAACTGACTCTAATAGCTTGCCTAACATCTGATCATCCATTAAGATTTGAGAGAAGGCCGTGCCGCCGCGAATTGGCTGACCCATCATAATATTCGCAGATACACCCGTTACTGGATCCACCTCCCCAAATAGTGCCGCCTTCAATAGAATCTTCTCCGTTTCCTCAAATGATGCTTTTGCCAGTGTACCAATATCATTCTTGTTAATACCATACCTGTCAATTGACATTAGACGACCGAATCGAGTCATAACATCACATAGCAGGCACAGATGACGGTAATTCACACCTACACTGTCAAATAGACCATTAATCTCATTATAGAGGATGGCACGTGTGGCTTCAATTCCCAATATTTCATATACATCCCACACATTCGTTGAGTATAATCTTGTTCCATCTACCGCAGGATGATTCATTACCTTGATAAAGTTGGAACCATCTGTGTCAAGAATATACTGTTCTACTTGGTCATACTTCCCATCAACCATCTCAACGGCTTGTGTATCCTTGCGAAAAGTTACGCCCTTAATGCCAGGTAGGCCGCGAATAACAATAATGTTAAGCAACTTATTCTGGAACTTCTTGAGATTTGTGAAGTCATCCAGTTGCGCACCAGTGTCTTTATCCTGACGGTCCTTATTTGGAAGACGAATGCGCATTACCAACTTATCGGAATTATAATCACTATACACTACATTGATATCCTGATTCCATTGGTTCTTAATCACTGATACAACCTCCTGAATAGAGATATTGCGATTAAACATCTCCTCGCGATTTAACTCAAGACGCAATATCCACTTACTCCACCTGTCTTCTAGACCTTCATCTGCCATAAGCCCTTCCTCAAAGAGCTTGTAAAACTTTAGTAGTGTCTTATCTTCGTCGATTACTGTTTCGTCGTCGTTGTCATCCCAGTAAATTGCGATTTTCTCTGTAATATTTCGTAGATTTGTTAGCTCAAGATCCTGTACCACTTCACGGGCCTTGTCTTTATTACTACGATACTCGGGCTTTAGAGTAATTGTTAGGGAAACCGCCTTTGGATTCTGCGTTACTTTTAGAAGTTCCCTTAGACGCGGTACACCTCGGGTTACCGCGGATTTTGATGCTACACCTGCTTGATGAAATGTCGTTAATACCCATACTTTCGTAATGGGACTAGAGTACACCTTAAGCCTTTTAAGACCGACCCCCGTCTACTCGTTACACAGCATCCATACCTTTAATGGTTTAGGACTTGGCTCAGGATTGCCCATTGTTTACCTTCTTTAAGGTTCACATCTTATTGCGTTGTTACTTTATCCATTGCGGTCTTTCTCCGCGGCCCCATTCTCTTTTCAAAGAATGGTTAGTAGCAATAAGCTTTAGGGGTTCCCCTGAATTTGAGGGTCTCGCATGAAATACTCCAAAGAGTATGACATACTAGATGATTATATTACAGATTATAGTGGTGAGTACTATAACCCATAGATGTATTTACACTGTTTTTCTAATAGGTAATACAACATCCTATTAGGCAGTCACCTGTTCTCAACATTTATTTATTGAGCGTATTATGTACCAATACATTACAATCCACCATAAAACTGTCATTTCCTGGCACTGTAAAATCATATACATATTCTTTGGGATCTTCGTGGTAGATAAGTTCTACAATTTCGTCCCATACTACATCAGCATTAAGTGCTGATTCTAGAATCTTAATATTTTCTTCAACTATATCTTTTACTTCCTTATCTATCTGATTTGCCATCATCTCCTTAAAGTCTGATACATATCGTGTAAGAGTCCTGCGACCAATTGACTCTTTCTTTAGCCAACGACCATATGTGCGGCTCTGACCAGGCATTTTAAGAAGCTTACCTGTTTCTGCGATTACCTCACCTAGCTCTGGAATTTTGTCAAGTGCGTTCGGCGAAGCATGTGCGTCTTCTCTTTCATTGTGTTCAATAATCTTATCAAGCGCCTCTGCCTTTTCTGGTAGACAGAAGCCAACTTGTTCTTTGTAGTCTTTTGCGAACATTGGTGGAATTATAAGTGTATATTGAATTTTATCCTTGATTCGCACACTTGTCTCTTGGGACATCACACCAAATAGTCCAACATAGCCAAGAAGCGATGTGATTTGTTCAATAAGCTTATCAGAACGAGAGCTAGCACGAATGAGTTGACGCTCTACACTAATATTACCATCACCATCAAAGTATCCTCCAATTAGACCTGCGATAAATTCCTTGTTTGAATGGAATACAATAGAGCCAATCTCTTTTTCATAGGAACCTGTCTTAAATGTATTAAATAGGAAATCTTTGAGGTCTTTTGATTGGATGTTATTATCCTTACTGGGACCATACTGACCTTGTTTATTCAGTGTAGAGAATTTCATATTATATTGGTTGGCAAATACTGTAAGGATTTCTTCTACAATAGGATGAATCTTACTAATACATGTAGTATTTCCATTGAATGACCCATCTGCCAAGTAAATACCACATACCCATCCAAACTCTTTATCCATTGTAAATGTTGTTTGACCTTGTGTAATTTTCATAATAGGATTTGGTACTTCTGGAATAACACGCGCGATAGGAATGCGCATACCTTTCTTCAATTCAGAGCCAAGTACTGGTACAATACCCGTCTTTGAACGCTTCAAGAAAGAATGTGTTAGAGTGGC
>Ga0214921_10009894_pt1 | contig 11921 bp, 9 predicted proteins | sample LL1505_MetaG_FD_177992 | JGI IMG/M metagenome (GOLD analysis project Ga0214921, IMG submission 177992) | Freshwater microbial communities from Lake Lanier, Atlanta, Georgia, United States - LL-1505 | ecosystem: Environmental > Aquatic > Freshwater > Lake | place: USA: Georgia | collected 2015-05-28 | reverse complement strand
TCGAAAGGCCGAAAGGGCGTCGTCCTTGAATTTGCGGGCGTCATTCCAGGCCTCCTGGAGGTTCTCGCCGCCGATGCCGGCCAGGGTGTCGCGCAGGTTGCGCACGATCAATGGTTCCCCCTCCAGTGCCGGTGGGATCGCATCCACTACCCCGCCGCTGCCGAGCACGTTGAACACCAACACCGAGAAATGGCTGGCGATCGCCCTACCGCTTTCACTTACGAGGGTGGGTAGGGGTAGGCCGTGGGGTTCGCAACATTCCCGCACCGTGGCCACCACGTCGTTGGCATAGTTCTGTAGGGAGTAATTGGTGGAGGCGGCGGTGGCGGTGCGGCTGCCGTCGTAATCCACCCCGAGACCGCCACCCACATCAAGGAAACCCATGGGGGCGCCCAGGCCAGCCAGTTGTACGTAGAGCTGACCGGCCTCCTGCAGGGCGTCCTTGAGGACGGCGATGTCATTGATCTGGCTGCCCACATGGAAGTGCAGTAAGCGCAGGTCGTTGAGGAGATTGGCTTCGCGTAGGGCCTCCACCGTTTGCAGTAAGTCGGGCACCGATAGGCCGAATTTGGCCCGTTCCCCCACGGAACTGCCCCAGCGGCCGGTGCTGCGGGTAGACAACTTGGCGCGTACGCCGATCAAGGGGGCCGCCCCCAGCTGGCGGCTAGCGGCAATGATCCGTTCCACCTCATCGGCCTGTTCAATCACCACCACCGGTTGGCGGCCCAGTTGGCGGGCCAGGATCGCTGTTTCGATGTAGCGGCTGTCTTTGTAGCCGTTGCAGATCAGTAGGGCCTCTGGGTCCTCCAACAGCGACAGGGCAATCAGTAGTTCCGCCTTGCTGCCTGCCTCAAGGCCGAAGTGCCAGCGGCGACCGCTTTCCACCAGCTGTTCCACCACATGGCGCTGTTGGTTGCATTTCACCGGAAATACGCCCTGGTAGCGGCCGCTGTAGCCGTACTGGGCGATTGCCCGTTCAAAGGCCCCGTGGAGCCGCTCCAGCCGGTCTTCGAGGATGTCGTCGAAGCGGATCAGCAGTGGCAGGCTTAGGTCGCGGTCCTGGAGGCCTGCCACCAGGTCCACCAGATCTAAGGAGCCCCCCCGATCGCCGCGGGGCTGCACCATCACGTGGCCGCGGCCGTTAACACTGAAGTAAGGCTCCCCCCAGCGCTCGAGGCCGTAAAGGCTGCTGCTGTCGGCTACGGACCAGGCCGCGGTGCTGGCGGGGGCGCTGGATAGAAGCATCGAGACAGGACAGGGCAGCGCCCCAGGGGGAAGTCAAGAATCTAGGCAGCTTGCCAAGCGGCAGGGCTGCCGCAGACGATGGCTTTGCAACTGATCGTCTTCCCCATGGCCACCGAACGCACTTTCCTTGCCATCAAGCCCGATGGGGTTCAACGGGGCCTGGTGGGGGAAATCATCGGTCGCTTTGAGCGCAAGGGCTTCAAGTTGGTGGGCCTTAAACAACTCACCCCCAGCCGCAGTTTGGTGGAGGAGCATTACGGCGTGCACCGGGAGCGCCCCTTCTTCGCTGGCCTGGTGGATTTCCTCAGCAGCGGTCCGGTGGTGGCGATGGTTTGGGAAGGCGATGGCGTGATCGGCAGTGCCCGCACCCTGATTGGTGCCACTAAGCCCCTGGAGGCTGCCCCCGGCACGATCCGTGGCGACCTGGCCATCAACATTGGTCGCAATGTGATCCACGGTTCCGATGCGCCGGAAACCGCTGAATTTGAAATCGGCCTTTGGTTCCAGGCCTCGGAACTGAGCGATTGGAGCCCCGCTGACCAGACCTGGCGCACGGAAGGCTGAGCCCAGTAAGGCCTAGGTCTAAGGGCTGCTTAGCGGCGGCCCCGTAGCGAAGGTCCCCTAAAAGCGATCCCAACGGAAGGCGGCCAGTAGCTCCCGATCAACGGGGCTGTTGGTTTTTTGTTGGCCATGGGCCTCCCCATGGGCTGGGCAGATCGCTGCGGCCAGCAGTTCAGCCGTTACCGGCGCCAGCAGTACGCCGTTGCGGTGGTGGCCGCTGGCCAACCAAAGCCCCGCCATCCCACTGGGCCCCAGCAGGGGACCCCCGTCGGGGGTGCAGGGGCGAAAACCCCACCAGCGCTCCATGGGCGGCCAGAGGCTGGCTTGGGGCAGGAGGGCGGCGATGCCCTCCTGCAGGGTGCGTTGCCCCTGGGGGGTGAGCCCCTCGCTGAAGCCAGCCTCGGCTTCGCTGGTGGCCCCCACCACCACCAGGCCATCCTCCCGGGGTACCAGGTAGGTGCCGGGGCCAAATACCACCCGGCCCAGGGCCCGTTGGGGTGCCTGCAGCGACAACATCTGACCCTTCACAGGAAAAATCGGCAGCTGTGGCAACAGCTGGCCACTCCAGGCGCCGCAGGCCAGCACCGCTTCGCCGCAGCTAAGGGTTTGCTCTTCCCCCTCGGCCGTGCGCCACTGCACCGCCTCCAGTTGGCCGCTGCTGCCGCTCCGTAGGGCCAGCACCTCGGCCCCCTCCTGGAACTGCACCCCCAGGGCACTGCAGGCCAGCTCCAGGGCCCGCATCAGCTGGCGGCGGTTATCGATCTGACCGTCCTGGTCAAACAACAGCCCCGCTTGAAAACTGGCGCCGATGCCGGGCAGTTCCTGCTCGAGGCCGGCCCGGTCCAGGGCCTTGCCCAGGCTCGCCGTGGGGTAGGCATCCCGGGCGCTGGCACTGGTGAAGGGCACCACGATCCCGCAGGGGCGCAAACCGCAGGGGAGGCCGCCATCGGCTTCGATCTGGGCCACCCAGTGGGGGTAAGCCGCCAGGCTGCGCTGGCCCAATTGCAGTTGCGCCCCCCCTAGGCCCTCGGCGTGGGGGGCCAACATGCCGGCGGCCACAAAACCAGCGGCCTCGCTGCGGCGGCGGCTGATCACCATCACTGGGCGACCGCGGCGGGCCAGCTGGTGGGCCATGGCCAAACCCATCAGGCCACCGCCCAGCACTAGCAAGGGGTCGGAACTGGACATGATCGGGGCAGGCCTCGCTTGCCTAGGATCGCCCCTCAGCACAGAGGCAGCTATGGCGTCGGCCATCGGGCACGAGGGGTGGGTGGCGGTTATCGGCCTCGAAACCCATGTGCAGCTGGGCACCGCCAGCAAGATTTTTGCGCCGGCTTCCACCGCCTTCGGTGATGAGCCCAATACCCACGTGGACCCCATCGTATTGGGCTTACCTGGCACCCTGCCGGTGCTCAATGAAAAGGTGTTGGAATATGCGGTGAAGGCCGCAATGGCTTTAAACCTAGAGATTGCTGAACACAGCAAGTTTGACCGCAAGCAATATTTCTATCCCGACCTCCCCAAGAACTATCAGATCTCCCAATACGACCAACCGATCGCCGAGAACGGCTGGATTGAGGTGGAGGTGGCTGAAAAAGGTAAGGACACATATCTGAAGCGGATTGGCATCGAGCGGCTGCACATGGAGGAGGATGCCGGCAAGCTGGTGCATGCCGGCAGCGATCGTTTGGCCGGTAGCACCCATTCCCTGGTGGATTACAACAGGGCCGGTGTGGCCCTGGCCGAGATTGTTTCCAAGCCTGACCTGCGCACCGGCCGGGAGGCGGCGGAATACGCCGCCGAGGTTCGCCGGATTATGCGTTATTTAGGGGTGAGTGACGGCAATATGCAGGAGGGATCTTTGCGTTGTGATGTAAACATCTCCGTGCGTCGCAGTGAGACAGATCCCTTTGGGGTGAAGGTGGAGATCAAGAACATGAACTCCTTCTCCGCCATTCAGAAGGCCTGTGATTATGAAATCGGTCGTCAAATCAAAGCGATCGAAGCCGGTGAATTAATCGTTCAGGAAACCAGGCTTTGGGATGAGGGTAAACAGCTCACCAAGAGCATGCGCAGTAAGGAGGGAGCCAGTGATTACCGCTACTTCCCCGAACCAGATCTGGGGCCCATTGAAGTAAAGGCGGCCCAGCGGGAGGGCTGGCGGTCGCAATTGCCAGAGTTGCCCGCCGCCAAGCGCCATCGCTATGCCGATCAGTTTGGGCTTTCGATCTACGACGCCCGGGTGCTCACCGATGAGCGGGCCATGGCTGAATATTTCGAGGCGGCGGTGGCAGCCGGTGGTGATGCCAAGGGGGTTTCCAACTGGATCACGGGCGATATCGCCGCCCATGTGAATGCCCATCGGCTTTCCTACGTTGATCTGCCCCTGCGGCCTGGCCAACTGGCGGAGCTGGTGGGTTTAATCGAATCCGGTGAGATCAGCGGCAAGATCGCCAAGGAGATCCTGCCGGAGCTGTTGGAAAAAGGCGGGTCCGCCAAGGCGATCGTGGCGGCCAAGGGCCTGGGCATGATTAGTGATCCGGCGGCGATCACAGCAATAGTTGAGCAGCTGTTGGCCGCCCACCCCGCCGAGGTGGAGGCGTTTCGCGGCGGTAAAAACAAGCTGCAGGGCTTCTTTGTGGGCCAATTGATGAAACAAACCGGTGGCCGCGCCGACCCCAAGCTTGCCAACCAGATCCTGATCGAAAAGCTCAAGGGTTGAGCTAAGCGGGTCGGAACACTGGCACGGGCCCCATGCCCTTGATCGGTTGTTCCCCCAGGGCTTGCACCGACAGGTGGGCCTGCACCAATTCAGCGGTGCGGCTGTTAAATAGCACCGGGGTGTTGAGGCTGCGGGTGAGGCTTTCCAGCCGGCTGGCCAGGTTCACCGTGTCGCCAATCACGGTGAAATCCAGCCGCTGGGGGCTGCCGATCTGGCCCACTACGGCATCACCACTGGCGATGCCTATGCCACTGGCGAGCGGGGCGGTGTTTTCGCTTTGCCATTGCTGGTTTAGCTGCGTTAGCCGTTGGCCCATGGCCAGGGCACAGCGCACCGCCTGCTCCGCTTCCTCGGCGGTGCCGCGGCTGCGGGGGGAGCCAAACACCGCCATCACCGCATCGCCGATGAATTTATCCACCGTGCCCCCATGGGCATTGATCACCTCCACCATGGCGCCCAGGTAGGTGTTCAGTTGCTGCACCAGGTCGGCGCTGCGGCCCTCCTGGGAGCGCAGTTGGGTGAGGGCGGTAAAGCCCTTCAGGTCGCTGAATAGCACCGTTACCGGCAGGGTGCGCCCCCGCAGGATCCCCTCGGCGGCCTCGCGGTCTTGGAGGATTTCCGCCACCACCGCCGGGGCCACATAGCGCTCAAAGGTGCGCCGCAGCCGCCGCCGTTCCCTTTCCTCGCGCCAGTAGCCGTCGAGGGCTAAACCACTACCTAGCAGCACCAGGCTGCCGGCGGGGGCCAGCAGCGGCAGGCTGCGGTGGCCCAGCCAAAGGCCAGCACTGGCGGTGCCAACCACGGCCCCCAGGCCCAGTAGCGACCAGCCCAGCCGCCACCGCAGCCGCCCCCCAGCCAGGGCCAGCAGCCCGATTGCTAGCACCGGCAGCCCGCCGGCCAGGGCCCTACCCCAGGCGGGGCGCGGCCAGGGGGCCAAGCCCGTGCCATCGAGGGAATTTGCCGTGGCGGTGGCCATCAGCTCCACCCCAGAGAGCGGACCAAAAGCAGTGCCGTGGCCCCTCTCCCCCTGTTCCAGGGTGGGGCCAATCAGTACCAGGGCACCCTTGAGCTGGGCCTTGAGCGGGTGCCGGGCCCAGCGCTGGGGATCAAGCACCTCCCAGGCGGAGAGCCGTGGCAGTTGACCTTCGGGTCCATAGGGCCGCAGGTGGCGTTCGGCATCGGCCTGCCGGCTGCGCAGGCCAGCGGCCTGCAAAAGCGCCGTGGGTAACGATTGGTGCAGTGGGAAGTGATGGGGGATCAGCACCCGGGTGCCATAGGCCTCCGGGTGGGGGCCCACCTCGGCGTCTTCCCCCAACAGCATGTTGGTGAGCCCCAGGTGCTGGCGGCCCCCCACTGCTTGCTGGAATAGGGCTAATGGCGGGCTGAGGCTGAGGCCGCCGGCCCCCTGGCGGTCCTCTGGTTCGAGCATTTCGGCGGCGAGCACCACCCGCCCCCGCTGGCGCTGCAGCTCCCGGGCTAGGGCCTGGTCATCGCCAGGCCCATGGTCGCTGGGCCCCTCAAACAGCAAGTTCACGGCCACGGCCCTGGCGCCAGCGGCCCGTAGTTTGTGGATCAGCTCCGCATAGCTGCGCCTGGGCCAGGGCAACTGATCTATCCCTTGGCTCCAGGCTGGCGGCTGGGCCTGTTGGCGGAACCATTGGCCCTGTTGCAGGGAGGCATCATCCACCGCCACCACGATCACCCCAGGGGGCGGCGGTTGGGGCCCAGCCCAATTCAGCAGTTGACTTTGCACCTGGAGGCCCCAGCTGCGCCAGAGCGGTGGTGGCCAGCCACTTACCAAGCCACTGAGGCAGCCCAGGCCCATGGCAAAGGCCACCAGGCTGGGGGAAGGGCGGCTTGCTTCTGCCATTGGGGGTTTTCAGCCTCTGGGTTGCCTAGAAGAAGCGGGGGATTGGGAGGGAACGCACTGGTAGGGATGGGGTAATTGGGGTGGGGATCGATGGCAGATTCACACCGGGCAGATTGAGACGCAGGTAGCTCTCAAGGGAAGCGAAGCCAGGCAGGCTGCCGGTGTAGCCACTAAATAGCGGGCCATCGAGGATCGACTGGTAATCCCCCAGGCCAAGTTTGAGTAGACCCAGCACCAGACCAGTGGCACTGAGCCGCAGCCGTTGGCCGGCCTGCACCGTCACAGGGGCGGCCTTGCCTTCGGTGGGCTCCACTTGAACACTGCCTTCAAGAACGGAGAGCTCAGCGGTGCCGGAGTCATCCACTTGGAGCACGTAGTTGGTGCCCCGCACGCTCATCCGGGAGGAGCGGGTGCAACCGTCTTGCTTGCCCGAAACCAGGATCTGCCCCTTGTTGAGCAGGAAACAGCTGCTGCCCAGCCGCAGCAGCGACTGACGGTTAATCCGGCCTACGGCCCCACTCTCAAAACCGAGTTGGCCGCGGCTGTCGCCCGTGCTGATCACCTGGGGGGCCTGGGCCGCCTGTTTTACCTTGGCCTGGGAGCCATCGATATAAAGCTGATTGCCATCGAGGATTTCCTGCACCGTGGCGCTTTCCCCTGCCGCCAGCCCTGGGCTGGCCAAAAACAGTCCACTGGCCAGGCATAGGGCGAGGCGGAGGGTCATCGCAGCAGGGGCTCTGGGGCGCCAACCAGTTTGAACCCATTTTCAAGTAATTGCACTAACGTAGTGCAATAAAGAATTATTTAACTGCGAATTATTTGGCCAAACTATTGTTTGAACAAGCCAAATTATTGAGTTTATTTTCCTAGGGCCGCTGCCACCTGGGCAGCCAGTTGTTCAGGGCCGCCGCGGTTGTTGATTAGCCGGTCGGCCAAGGTTCGTTTACGGGCCAGGGGCCATTGGGCTTGGATGCGGGCCTGGGCTTGGGCTGAGGTGCATTGGTCCCGGGTGATCAGCCGTTGTAATTGTTGTGCTTCATCGCAATCCACCAGCCAGGTTTCACTGCAGAGCGTTTCGAGGCCCCCTTCAAATAGCAATGGCACCATCAAAACAACGCTTGATTCGTCCTTCAGTTGTTTCAGCTCCTGGTCAAGGCGCTGGCGCACTAAAGGATGAACCAGTGCTTCCAGCCAGCGGCGTTCAGCGGGGTCGTTAAACACGATTGCCCCCAGGGCCTTGCGATCTAGCTCCTGGCTATCAGTAGACGTTTGTACCGCTGCGCCATAGCGGGCCAGCACGGCCCGGCTGGCGGCGCTGCCCCTGGCCAAGGCTGTGCGGGCGTAGCTGTCGGCATCAAGCACCGGCAGTTGGTGCTCCCTTGCCAACAGGCGCCCAGCGCTGCTTTTACCGGTGGCAATGCCGCCGGTGAGGCCGATGCGGCGTTGCACCAAGGGGCTCCTAGGCAGGATGGATACAGCTGATTGAAGCCGGTGTCTGAATGGCAGCCAATCCCTGGCGGGATCACCGCTCCAAAAGGGTTCCAGGCGGCGGGCATTACCGCCGGCCTCAAGGCCAGTGGTAAGCCCGATCTGGCCCTGGTGCTCGCCCCTGAAACAGCGGTGTGTGGCGGCACCTTCACCACCAATCGGGTGCGGGCCGCCTGTGTGGACCTCTGTGCAGAACGGCTAGGGGCTGGCCATGGCCAGGCCCGGGCGGTACTGATCAATTCCGGCCAGGCCAATGCCTGCACCGGAGACCGCGGTTTGATCGACAGCCTGCGCAGCACCCAGGCCCTGGCCGATCGGCTTGGGTTGGCTGCGGAGCAAGTGCTTATTTGTTCCACCGGGGTGATCGGGGTGCCGATCCCGATGGAGCTCCTGCTGGCGGGCTTGGATCCCCTGGTGGAGGCCCTCGCCAGCGATGGGGGACCGGCGGCGGCCACGGCGATCCTCACCACTGATTTGGTAGATAAGAGCGTGGCCTATGAAGCCCAGCTGGGCAGCCAAAGCGTACGGATTGGCGGCATGGCTAAGGGTTCGGGAATGATCCATCCCGACATGGCAACGATGCTGGGTTTTGTTACTTGTGATGTTGGCCTGCCGGCGGAGCCCTGGCAGGCGATGGTGCGGCGGGCGGTGGACAGTTCCTTTAATTCCATCACCGTGGATGGTGATGTGAGCACCAACGATTGCTTGCTGGCTTTTGCGGCGGGTCCAGCCTTACCAGAACTCCATTGGCCAGCCTTGGAAGCCGGCCTCACCCAGGTTTGTGAACAGCTGGCCCGGGCCATCACCCGCGATGGTGAAGGGGCCACCTGCCTAATCGAGGTGCAGGTGGAGGGGGCTGCCACTGCGGCTGACGCCCGTCAGATCGCTCGCACGGTTTGTGGATCATCTTTGGTGAAAACAGCCATCCATGGCCGCGACCCCAATTGGGGCCGGATCGTGGCGGCAGCTGGCCGCGCCGGGGTGGCCTTTGAAGCGGAGGCCGTGGCCCTATGGCTGGGCCCCCATCAGTTGATGGCCCATGGCCAACCGCTGGCCTTTGATCGCCATGCCGCCGCCGCTTACCTAAGGGAAAGGGAGGAAGGTATTTATCTGCAAACCGACCAAGTGGATATCCGTTTATCGGTGGGCCCTGGCCCGGGCCAGGGGCGCGCCTGGGGATGTGATCTTTCCGATCAATATATTCGCATTAACGCCGATTACACCACTTAGCAGCGGGTGATTGTGGGAAATATCAATGTTATCTCTGCGCCACCGAGTTTCTCACTGCGGCCAATGCTCATGGAGCCACCATGGTTCTCCACGGCGGTGCGCACCACATAAAGCCCAAGGCCGCTGCCCTGCCGCTTGGTTGTTTGCAGGGGCAATTGTTCTAGGTTGATTCCCATAAAGCCAGGCCCATTATCAGCTACCTGCAGCTTGATTTGTTTATGCATGCGGGAAAGGCTAATCTCTATCTGGGGTTGGGCTATTCTTTCCTGTTCTAAAGCTTCAACGGCATTCCGCAATAAGTTGACTACTGCAATCTGCAATTGCGAACCATCGCCAAGCATTAAGAACTTAAGTTTAACTCCTATGGCGGTGAGCGTAATGTTTTTTGAGCGAAGCAGATTGCGCTGGTATTTTAAAGCGCTAAGTACTGAGCTGGATAAATCAAATTCACTATGTTCTGTTTGAACATTTCGCAGTAATGTTCGCATTGTTTCTATGGTTGATACCACCAGTCTTGAGTCCACCGCCAACTGGTTGAGGCGTATTTGTATGGGGGCAGCAGCAGCACCGATTTTCTCAAGATCTTCTGTGGCCAAGTGAATATTTAGCGCCATGGTGCTGAGGGGGTAGTTGATTTCATGGGCAACACTTGAGGCCACTAGGCTAGTTTTCAGCTTTCTCTGCAGTTCTTGGCGAGATTGTTCCAGCTGGTTGGCACGCAGATATTCTGCATGGGCGAATGCATTAATTAGTAACTTGTTTATACCTAGAAACACAAAAAGATAGGCAGGGGCAAATGCTATGGCCAGGTCAAAATTAATATTGTCAACCATCGAATCCCCATTGCTGTTGGCCGCATGGCCGTAGAGTGTTTCAATATGTCTAATAACAATAATTGCCAGTTGCAGCCACAAAAATATTTTTAAACTTTTAAGAGGAATCGGATCTCGCTTGTTGTCTGCGGCGAATATTTCAATAATTGCCCAAAGGGCAAGTATGCATTGCAGAAGGGCAATAAGGATATATTGAGAGGAATGTAAGCTGTTGACATGGAGCACTTCATAGCCGCAGTTGAGCGCAAAAATCAAGGCCGATAGTAAACCCACCATTTGAAGAGCTATCATTTCTCCCTGGCGAGACTTATTGGTTATTTTTGAGAATAAAAGCATTATTTATTGCAGCAAAATATTATCTTTTGAAGGCTTTGCTTTTGGGCTGTTCTCCATTGAATTATTATTTTTTAAGTCGCTATCTTTAAAATTATGAATAATGGCCGATAGCTTTTCTTCCCAGGTGTGTTGGCAGCCGGGATGAATAGTTTCGCATTTTTTGCCCCATTCTGGCAGTACTTTGGTCATCAAAATTAGATGGGATAATTGGATATCTTTCGTGGAGGGTCTAGAGCTGTGCACCTTGTATGGTGTGCCAAATTTGCAGGGGGCTCCAGCGTTGCAGGTGGAAGCATCGATTTGTATGACTTTTGTAAATTGCCAAAGCTCCTGCAAGTAGGAATCAAAAGATTTCTGCAGTATTCTCTGCTGTTGCTGCGAGAGGCTATTCCACTTCTTCAGGGAGATTGCATAGCCATTTAGGCCAAATTGGGCTGGTATAGAAAAGTTGTAGTTGGCATATTTTGGCCAGCCGGCAAAGTTGGCAGAGGCGGCACTGGTGATTGCACAATCGACGAGTCCAAGGCTCAGGGCGTTTTTTGTTTCGTCAAATGAGATAACGACAGGTGTAGCTCCTAACTCTGTGATATATGTAGATAAGGCTGAACTTCCCGCCCGCACCTTAAGTCCCTTGATATCTGTAAGTTTATTGATCGGCCGATTGCAAAAAATTTCCTGGGGGCCAAACGTCCAGAATCCTAGTAACTTCGCGTTAAATCTGGTCTGCAAGTAATGGTCTACGGTTTCGCCATAGGCGGCAATCACCTTTTGGGCACTGTTGTAGTCAGTAATCATCCCTGAGAGGTCGATGCCTTGGAGGCTGGGCTCCTTCTCGCTATTCTGCATAAATCTTAGGGAGGCCAAATCAATTGTGCCTTCTTTTAGCATTTGTAGTTGATGGGTATCTTTAAAGCCAACTGATTCGAGCGGCCTGTAGGTTACGCGAAATGGGATATTGGTTTTAGCCCTCAGCTCGTTAAAGAAAGGCCCCTCTCGCTTCTGTTGAATTGTGCCGGTGGAAGACGGTTGGCCAATTACAAGTAGGGGAATTTCATCAAACTGTTTCCAGAAATATACAAAGGCAGATAAGATAAGTATCAGGAAAAATAGTCTCTTCATGGCCGGGGTCGCTGCTGCGGCCGAGAAGCAGAGCCCTTGCTATGCCAAGGCTGATTTGCAATTCCCAGCATCAATGGCATCATGCTTTTGCAAAAAGCTGATCTAATTGTACTTGGTGACTCCAAGCCCCCCCCCTGGATTTCCGTCCAATCGTTGCTGGGGCTGATCTACTTGAAGCTCCTATCTGCTGGGTTGGATTGTTTCTCTAGGGTTGAGGGGGGGTAGCTTTGCCCTAGCGGCTTGCTGCCTATTACCCATGAATAGGTGCTAATCGGATTAAGTGCTTTTTATGTTATCTAGGCACTTTTCCAGAAGAAATGCGGCCAAGTTGCTCAAGGATCTGCCTTGCTTCGTGCTTTGGGCTGTTAAGGATTCATGGAGAGCGTTGGGAATTGTGACGCTGATTCTTTTGGGTGATTTAAGATAGTTTATTTGTGGATTATTGAGGTTTCTCGGGTCCATGGCTCGGGGATTAGTTATCACAACAGGTACTTTATATATGCTTTTACACATATGC
>Ga0214921_10009893_pt1 | contig 11922 bp, 5 predicted proteins | sample LL1505_MetaG_FD_177992 | JGI IMG/M metagenome (GOLD analysis project Ga0214921, IMG submission 177992) | Freshwater microbial communities from Lake Lanier, Atlanta, Georgia, United States - LL-1505 | ecosystem: Environmental > Aquatic > Freshwater > Lake | place: USA: Georgia | collected 2015-05-28 | reverse complement strand
GCTGGCCAAGGTGGCGGGCGACACCTTCATCAGCTGCTACCCCAACGCCGGTCTGCCCAACCCCATGAGCGACACCGGCTTTGACGAAACGCCCGATGTCACCAGTCGCTTGCTGCACGAGTTTGCCGCCGAGGGCTTGGTGAACATCGTGGGCGGCTGCTGCGGCACCACACCCGAACACATCGCCGCCATTGGCAACGCGGTGTCGCCGCTCAAGCCGCGTGGGGTGCATGTGTGGGGTGGGTACATGCAGGCGGCGTGAGGTGCCCCACCAAGCCGTTGACATATTGAATCCAAATTGATTAACAATGGCTCGTCTGCCCAACCAGTGACACAGCGAGCAAGTTTGAATAAAAAGCAACTCTCCGAAAGCGACATCTGCGACAAATTCATCCGCCCAGCCATGGTGCAGGCGGGATGGAATGGCATGGACCAGATTTACCGCGAATACCCATTGCGCGCAGGTCGTGTCATGGTGCGCGGCAACAAGTCGCACCGCGCCAAAGACACGGTATTGCGGGCGGATTTCGCCTTGTTCTTCAAAGCCAATATCCCCATAGCCGCCATTGAAGCCAAAGACAACAACCACGCCATGGGCGCTGGCATGGCCCAAGCCATCAACTACGCCAAGCTGCTGGAAGTGCCGTTTTGCTTCTCCAGCAATGGCGATGGCTTTGTGTTCAGAGACGCCACCATGGCCGATGGCGTGCTAGAAAAAACCATCACCTTGGATGAGTTCCCCTCCCCACAAGAGCTGTGGGAGCGCTACTGCACGTGGAAGGGCTGGACACCCGCGGTGCGCCAGATCACCGAGTTTGACTACGCCCCCAGCAAAACCCCGCGCTACTACCAACTCAATGCCATCAACCGCACAGTAGAAGCCATTGCCCAAGGCCAAAATCGCGCCATGCTCGTCATGGCCACCGGCACTGGCAAGACCTACACCGCCTTCCAAATCATCTGGCGCTTGTGGAAGAGTGGCGCCAAAAAACGCATCTTGTTTTTGGCCGACCGCAACATCTTGATCGACCAAACCATGGTCAATGACTTTCGCCCCTTCAAGGGCGCGATGGCCAAGCTCAGCCCCAACGCCAAAGGCGTGGAGCGGGTCGATGCCCAAGGCCAAATCACCATCGAAGACGTTGACTTGGCCGTCAACAAAACCACCAAGCTGGTGGACAAGAGTTATGAAATTTATTTGTCGCTTTATCAGGCGGTCACGGGCACCGAAGAAGAGCGCAACATTTACAAACAGTTCAGCCCTGACTTTTTTGACCTGATCGTGGTGGACGAGTGCCACCGGGGCAGCGCCAACGAAGACTCGGCGTGGCGCGACATCCTCACCTATTTCAGCAGCGCGGCCCATGTGGGCTTGACCGCCACGCCCAAAGAAACCAAGGACATTTCCAACACCGACTACTTTGGCGAGCCGATTTACACCTACAGCTTGAAGCAAGGCATTGAGGATGGTTTTCTCGCGCCCTACAAAGTCATTCGGGTGGATTTGGACAAAGACACCTTCGGCTGGCGCCCCACGCAAGGCATGACCGACAAGCACGGCAACGTGATCGAAGACCGTATCTACAACGCCACCGACATGAACCGCAAGTTGGTTTTGGAAAAGCGTGACGAAGTGGTGGCCGCCAAAATCACCGAATACCTCAAGGCCACCGATCGCTACGCCAAGACGATTGTGTTTTGCGAAGACATCGACCACGCCGCCCGCATGCGCCAGGCGCTGGCCAACGCCAATGCCGACATTTGCAAAGATCAGCCCCGCTATGTGGTGCAAATCACCGGCGACAACGCCGAGGGCAAAGGCCAGCTCGACAACTTCATCGACCCCGAAAAAACCTATCCAGTGATCGCCACGACATCTAAGCTGATGAGCACCGGGGTGGACGCGCAAACCTGCAAGCTCATCGTGCTGGACCAAAACATCAAGTCGATGACCTTGTTCAAACAAATCATTGGCCGAGGCACCCGCCTGCGCGAAGACCTGGGCAAAACCTGGTTCACCATCCTCGACTTCAAGCGCGCCACCGAACTCTTTGCCGACAAAGACTTTGATGGCGAGCCTGTGCAAATCTACCAGCCTCAAGGTGCTGACCCCATTGCACCGCCAGAGCCGGCAGAGGGCGACGGGCATTCGCAGTTACCACACCCGCACACCGGAGTGGATGCGGGTCAACCGCCATCTGGCACCTTGACCGGCGGTGACAACGGGCAACCCAAGCGCTACGTGGTGGGCGGCATGGTCACCGTGGCCGTGGCCCGTGAGCGGGTGCAATACCTCAGTGCCGACGGCAAGCTCATCACCGAGAGCCTGCGTGACTACACCCGCATCAACTTGGCCAAGCAATACGACTCGCTCGACAAGTTTTTACAAGCCTGGAACGACGCCGACCGCAAAGCCGCTTTGGTGGAAGAGCTGGAAAAGCAAGGCGTCTTGATCGAAGCGCTGGCCGAAGAGATTGGCAAAGACCTCGACCCCTTCGACCTACTTCTTCATGTGGCCTACAACATGCCGCCCCTGACCCGCCGCGAACGCGCCAACCGTGTGAAAAAACGCAATGTCTTCACCCAATACGGCCCGGTGGCCCGCAAGGTGATCGACGCCCTCATCGACAAATACGCCGACGAAGGCATTGCCACCATCGAAAGCAATGAAGTGCTCAAAGTGCAGCCCTTCACCGACTTGGGCAGCCCGGTCGAACTCATCAAAAGTTTTGGCGGACGCCCCGCGTACTTGACCGCCCTGCAAACCCTGGAGCGTGAGTTGTACGCTGCCAACCCCTGAAGAACCTGAATGTCCAATTTATCCAGCGTCATCAAATCCATCCAAGACATCATGCGCCAAGACAGCGGCGTGGATGGCGACGCGCAGCGCATCTCGCAGCTAACGTGGCTGTTGTTCCTCAAAGTGTTTGACGCGCTGGAAGAGCAAATGGAGCTCACCACCGACGATTTCAAAAGCCCCCTGCCCGAAGCCCTGCGCTGGCGCAACTGGGCCACCGATGCCGAAGGCATCACCGGCGACGCCCTGCTGGAGTTTGTCAACAACCAACTCTTCACCGCCCTGAAAAACCTGAGCGGCGACGCCCAGCGCAACCCGCGGGGCTATGTGGTGCGCGGCGTGTTTGAAGACGCCTACAACTACATGAAGAGCGGCCAGCTGCTGCGCCAGGTCATCAACAAACTCAACGCGATTGACTTCAACCGCCAAGCCGAGCGCCACCAGTTCAACGACCTCTACGAAAAAATCCTCAAAGACCTGCAAAGCGCAGGCAACGCGGGCGAGTTCTACACGCCCCGCGCCGTCACGCAGTTCATGGTGGACATGGTCAACCCGAAGTTGGGCGAACGCGTGTTGGACCCGGCCACCGGCACAGGCGGCTTTTTGGTGTGCGCCATCGAGCACCTGCGCAAGCAAGTGCACAACACCGAAGACGAAACCATTTTGCAAAACAGCATCCTCGGCGTTGAAAAAAAACAGATGCCCCACATGCTGTGCGTGACCAACCTCATGTTGCACGGCATCGAAGTGCCCAGCCTGATTCGGCACGACAACACCCTGAGCCGCCCGCTGCGCGACTACACCCCCGCCGAGCGGGTGGACGTCATCCTCACCAACCCGCCTTTTGGCGGCATTGAAGAGCCGGGCATCGAGCACGGTTTTCCGGCCGATGTGCGCACCAAAGAAACCGCCGATTTGTTTTTGGTCCTCATCAAACACATCCTCAAAACCAACGGCCGCGCCGCGCTGGTGCTGCCCGACGGCACGCTGTTTGGCGAAGGCGTGAAGACCCGCATCAAAGAACAACTGCTGGCCGAGTGCATCCTGCACACCATCGTGCGGCTGCCCAATGGCGTGTTTGCACCCTACACCGGCATCAAAACCAACCTGCTGTTTTTCACCAAAGGCAAACCCACCGAACACGTTTGGTACTACGAACACCCCTACCCAGCGGGCGTGAAAACCTACAACAAAACCAAGCCCATCCGCATTGAAGAGTTCGATGCTGAAAAAGCCTGGTGGGGCAGCGAGGCTGACGGCTTTGCCGCCCGCGTGGAAAACGAACGCGCCTGGAAGGTGAGCATTGAGCAGATCAAAGCAGCCAACTACAACCTCGACCAAAAGAATCCCCACGCCGCCGAAGTGGTGAGCCACGACCCGGAGCAACTGCTGGCCGACTACGCCCGCCTGCAGCTTGAGGCGCAAAGCTTGCGCGATCAACTGAAAGGCATCCTCGCCCAATCGTTGGGAGCTAAAGTTTGAGCGCAGTGCTGACGGCGCAAGAGCCCAGCGCCAAATACCTGGTGAATTTGCAACCGCCACTGGTGCGACATTTCGACTTGATCGCCCAAGCCCCCGGCGGCGTGGCCCGCCTGCGCGAACTCATCTTGACTTTGGCCGTGCAAGGCAAGCTGGTGCCACAAGACCCGAGCGATGAACCAGCGAGTGAACTGCTCAAGAAGATCAGGGCTGAGAAAGACCGGCTGATTGCGGAAGGCAAGATCAAGCGGGACAAAGCGCTTGCAGAAATTACGGACGAGGAAAAACTGTTTGAGTTGCCTGATAAATGGGAGTGGGTGCGGTTGGGTCAGGTGCAAAACTTTACGAATGGATTTGCTTTCAAGAGCGGTGATTTTTCAGAAACTGGCGTTGGTGTAGTCCGTATTGGTAATGTGCATGGAGGTGAAATTACTGAGTCCGGCATGGTCTATTTGCCTTTGGAGGCTGCGAACCAAATTGACGATCAGTTTTTCATCAACCCAAACGATTTGGTCATCACAATGACTGGTGACGTTAAGCTTGGTTTCAACAATTCTGGAAATAGATATTTACTGAACCAACGCGTAGGGAAAATTTCACCGCATTTGGTAGAGCCTAAATTTTTGGTTTTTTGCCTTAGCCTTGTTGCCGATAAAAAAATTGAAGAAGCTTCTGGATCAGTAATACCGAACGTAAGCACTGGCGAAATTAACTCGACGCTATTTGCACTACCGCCTCTTGCCGAACAATCCCGCATCGTCACCCTTGTCGAAGAATTGATGCAGCTGTGCGACGCCCTCGAAACCAGCGGCCAGCTCGAAGCGCAACAACACGCCCAACTCGTCAGCACCCTGCTGGGCACGCTCACCCAGAGCGAAACACCCGAGGCACTGGCCGACAACTGGCAACGCATCGCCACCCACTTCGACGTGCTGCTCGACCGCCCCGAAGCCGTGGACGCCCTCGAACAAACCATCCTCCAACTGGCAGTGCGCGGCCTCCTTGTCCCCCAAGACCCCACCGACGAACCCGCCAGCGTCCTCCTGCAAAAAATCCGCACCGAAAAAGACCACCTCATCGCCCAAGGCAAGATCAAACGCGACAAACCCCTGCCACCCATCACCGACGAAGAAAAGCCGTTTGAGTTGCAACAGGGGTGGGAGTGGGTGAGATTGGGCAACGTTGGAATTACTCAAACAGGCGGAACTCCCGCGTCTAGCAAGCCAGAGTATTTCGATGGCAATTTCCCATTTATCGGGCCCGGACAAATTACCCCAAATGGTGAGATTCTGTCGGCAGAAAAATTCATTTCGAAACTTGGTACTTTGGAGTCAGCCGTTGTCGAGCCAGGTGACATCTTGATGGTTTGCATAGGCGGCTCTATTGGAAAATGTGCCGCAGCTACGTTTCCTACGGCTTTCAACCAACAAATTAATAGCATTCATCCACTGTTGTTGTCCGGTGAATACATGCTGAATGCTATGTCTTCAATTGATTTCACACAGGCTGTTCTTAGCGCAGCGACAGGATCGGCAACTCCAATCATTAGCAAAGGCAAATGGGATTTGCTACTTTTGCCGATATCTCCTCGATCAGAACAATCCCGTATCGTCACCCGCGTCAGCGAACTCCGCGCCCTGTGCGCCGATCTTCGCGAACGCCTGAAGAAAACGCAATCGGTGCAAAGCCACTTGGCTGATGCGCTGGTCATCAACTGATCGAGGAAGATTCAGCCCATGAGTGACCCATCGATGCTCCCCGCACTCCAAGACCTGCTGGCGCAAGCGCGGGAACGCTCGACCATCGAGTTCAAGTCCAACTGGGATCAGGCGGAGGACATTGGCGAGTACATCTCGGCTTTGGCCAATGCCGCAGCGTTGGATGGGCATGAGCGGGCATGGATGATCTGGGGCGTGGATGATGTGACCCGTCAAGTCAAGGGCACCACATTTGACCCATTCCACCAAAAGGTCAAGTCGGACAAGGGCAAGGGCAATCAGTCCTTGGTCATGTGGCTGCAGTTTTTGACCCAGCCGCGCGCCGATTTCCAGTTCCATGAACTGCAACATCCTGAGGGCCGTGTGGTGTTGCTGGAGATTCACCCTGCGCGCAGCGCACCGGTCGCCTTCAAGCAGGTGCGCTACATCCGCATCGACAGCCACAAGGTCAGGCTGGCTGAGCATCCGGACAAAGAGGCGCGGCTTTGGGCTTTGCTAGGCCTAAAGGACGATTGGACGGGAGAGTTAGTTCCTGGCGCAACATTCGATGATTTAGATCCGGAAGCACTGACTGCTGCCCGGCGGCGCTACACCGAGTTTTGTATTCATGGCGAGCCTGATGCGCGCAGGCATGATTCGATTCGCAATGAGATCGCTAATTTCAGCCCAGAAACGTTGCTTAACAAAGCACGGATTACCAAACAAGGTCGAATCACTCGTTCAGCGCTTTTGCTATTGGGCAAAGACGAGGCCGCACATTTTTTGTCGCCAGTAGACGCCAAGATCAGCTGGGTGCTGCGCGATGCCAAGAACGGCACAGTTACATCTCACCCTTTTGGCATGCCGTTCCTACTGGCAACAGACCGTGTGTTTGAACGAATTCGCAACGTGACGCTGGACCATATGCCTGACGGCACCTTGTTTCCAACGCCAGTCCAGCAATACGATGCTTGGGTGGTTCGTGAAGCATTGCACAACTGCGTGGCACATCAAGACTATTTGTTGGGGGGCAAGATCAATGTCGTTGAGCACCCTGACAAATTGGTATTGACGAATTTGGGCCAATTCATCCCTCAGAGTGTCGAGTGGATGCTGGAGCATCAATCCCCGCCAGAGCATTACCGCAATCAATGGTTAATCGATGGAATGATTCGTTTACGGATGATTGAGCAAGCGGGCAGTGGTATTCGTCGCATGTTTGTAACTCAGCGTGATCGCTTTTTCCCATTGCCTGATTACACGTTTGATGTGTCTCCTCAAGGTTTTTCGCGTGTGGAGTTGGTTCTTCAAGGCCAGATATTGGACCCAAAGTTTGCGCGTGTAGTTATGACCCGAACAGACCTGAGCTTGAAAGAAGTGTTGTTGCTGGATCGAGTTCAGAAGGGACAGCCTTTGTTGCCTAGTGATGTGAAATCTTTGCGTGATATGGGCTTGTTAGAAGGGCGTGCGCCGAAGTTGTTCATTTCGTCTAAGGTTGCTGATGCCGTTGGGCAGAAGGCTAGGTACATTCATAACCGTGGCTTTGATGACAAGTACTATCAAAAGCTCGTTTTGGACTATTTGCACGAGTACGGAAAAGCGACCCGTTCTGAGCTGGATGAGCTTTTATTAGCTAAATTGCCAAATGTCCTGACAGCTGAGCAAAAGGCAAATAAGGTCAGGAATTTGCTTCAAAGCATGCGGCGAGAGGGGGTTATGCAGCCGGTTGGTCCACGATCATCTGCTGTATGGTTCTTGTCTAAAAGCCTTGGAAATTAAATTAGGCTTTAGTTAAGAAAACTCATTTTTCTAGCTTAAGCTATTGATTTTATTGATTACTAGATATCCGGATATGGATATATTTAGACAAGAATTAAGCCTCTTAGTTATCCACAGCTCCACAAGTAAAGTTCCAGTTCAGCTGTCCTCACACAAAGTCAGATGAGGAATGCGTGAGCGGTCTGTTTCGATTTGCGAGTTTCACGTCCAAGCGCTTACATGTCTGCAATGCGTTCATCAGGGCTCGTACTGCCCAAAGACTTGCCACGAGAAGGCGCGGTTACTTTCTTGGATTTGGCGTCTTTGGTCATAGATGAATGGTTGCTGTATTGAAATCTCAAACGACTGCAATTTATAAATCAAAGTATGAGAATCAGAAAGGCTTAAAATCTTCTCATCTCAAGGAGCGTTGCAGCTTCACACGAAGCCAGGCTTGGGATGAATCTTCGCAACGACGCTCACCTGTTTTGCCCTTTCAGGTGAGCCCATGACCCCATCACACACCGCTGTTCCCCCCATGTTGCTGTCTGGCTTGGAGCCCGTGCGCATTGGCGTGACCGCCACGGATGACGGCACGGGCGCTGTGCCCCAAGCCACGTTTGTGAACATCGGCGAGCGCACCAACGTCACCGGCTCCAAGGCCTTTGCCCGCATGATCTTGAACGGCGAGTACGAGCAGGCTTTGGCCGTGGCACGTCAGCAGGTGGAGAACGGCGCGCAAATCATCGACATCAACATGGACGAGGCCATGCTCGACAGCCATGCGGCCATGGTGCGGTTTTTGAACCTGATCGCCTCCGAGCCCGACATCGCCCGCGTGCCCATCATGATCGACAGCTCCAAGTGGTCGGTCATCGAAGCCGGTCTGCGCTGCATCCAAGGCAAGGGCATCGTCAACTCCATCAGCATGAAAGAGGGCTTGGACGAGTTCAAACGCCAAGCCAAGCTGATCAAACGCTATGGCGCAGCCGCCGTGGTGATGGCTTTTGACGAAAAAGGCCAGGCCGACACCTACCAACGCAAGGTGGAGATTTGCGAACGCGCTTACCGGGTGTTGGTCGACGAGGTGGGCTTTGCGCCCGAGGACATCATCTTCGACCCGAATATTTTTGCCATCGCCACTGGCATTGAAGAGCACGACAACTACGCGGTGGATTTCATCAACGCCACCCGTTGGATCAAAGAAAACCTGCCCGGCGCGAAGGTGAGTGGCGGTGTGTCCAACGTCTCTTTCAGCTTCCGCGGCAACGACCCGGTGCGCGAAGCCATCCACACGGTGTTCCTGTACCACGCCATCCAAGCGGGCATGGACATGGGCATCGTCAACGCGGGCATGGTCGGGGTCTACGACGACCTGGAACCCACGCTGCGTGAGCGTGTCGAGGACGTGGTCTTGAACCGCACGCCCCAGTACAAAGAAGGTGAAGAACACCTGACCGCAGGTGAGCGTTTGATCGAAGTGGCCGAGAGCGCCAAGGGCGCGGCCAAAGACGACAGCGCCAAGCTGGCTTGGCGCGGCACACCCGAGGCACCGGTGAGCGTGTCGCACAAACTCAGCCACGCGCTGGTGCATGGCATCACCGACTTCATCAACGAAGACACCGAGGCCGCGTACCAAGAGGTGCTGGCCAAAGGCGGCCGACCGTTGCACGTGATCGAAGGCCCTTTGATGGACGGCATGAATGTGGTCGGCGATTTGTTCGGCCAAGGCAAGATGTTTTTGCCGCAGGTGGTGAAGTCGGCCCGTGTGATGAAGCAGGCCGTGGCGCATTTGATTCCCTACATCGAAGAAGAAAAGCGCCTGCAAGAAGCCGCAGGCGAAGACGTGAAAACCAAGGGCAAGATCGTGATTGCCACGGTCAAAGGCGATGTGCATGACATTGGCAAAAACATCGTCACCGTGGTCTTGCAGTGCAACAACTTTGACGTGGTGAACATGGGCGTGATGGTGCCCTGCCACGAGATCTTGGCGCGTGCCAAGGTGGAGGGTGCGGACATCATCGGCTTGTCGGGCTTGATCACGCCGAGCTTGGAAGAGATGCAGTACGTGGCGGGCGAAATGCAAAAGGACGATTACTTCCGTCTGCGCAAAATCCCGCTGCTCATTGGTGGTGCCACCTGCAGCCGGGTGCACACCGCGGTGAAAATCGCGCCGCATTACGAAGGCCCTGTGGTCTATGTGCCCGATGCCTCGCGCAGCGTGGGCGTGGCCCAAGGTTTGCTGAGTGACCAAGCCGCGCAGTACATCGAAGACCTCAACACCGACTACGCCAAAGTGCGCGAGTTGCACGCCAACAAAAAACAAACCCCTTTGCTGCCACTGGCCAAGGCACGAGCGAACGCGCCGCGCCTCGACTGGGCGGCTTACCAACCGACCGCACCGAAATTCATTGGCAAGCGGGTCTTCAAAAACTTCGACCTGGCCGAACTCGAAGCCTTCATCGACTGGGGCCCGTTCTTTCAAACTTGGGACTTGGCCGGCCCCTTCCCCGCCATTTTGAAAGACGAGGTGGTGGGTGCAGAAGCCCAGCGTGTGTTCAGCGACGGCAAGCGCATGTTGAAGCGCCTGATCGAAGGCCGTTGGCTGCAAGCGCATGCGGTGGTCGGTTTGTACCCGGCCAACAGCGTGGGCGACGACATCGTGCTGTGGACTGACGAGAGCCGCACCCAAGCCGCCCTCACCTGGCACGGCCTGCGCCAACAAACCGAGAAACCGCTGCGCGAAGGCGAGCACAACCCTAACCGTTGTCTCTCCGACTTTGTCGCACCCGTGGGTCAAGGCGCAGACCATGTGGGCCTGTTCGCGGTCACCGCCGGTGTGGGCGTGGACGCCAAAGAAAAATACTTCATGGACGACCATGATGACTACAGCGCCATCATGTTGAAAGCTCTGGCCGACCGTTTGGCCGAGGCTTTTGCCGAATGCATGCATGCGCGTGTGCGCCGCGACCTGTGGGGCTACGCTGGCGCAGAGGCGTTGAGCAACGAAGAACTCATCCAAGAAAAATACCAAGGCATTCGCCCCGCCCCGGGTTACCCCGCCTGCCCCGACCACAGCGTGAAACGCGCCATGTTCGAACTGCTGCAATGCCAAGACATTGGCATGGGCCTGACCGACAGCATGGCCATGACGCCTGCGGCGAGTGTGAGCGGCTTTTACCTCGCCCACCCCGAGGCCAAGTACTTCAATGTGGGCCGCATTGGCGACGACCAGGTGCACGATTTGGCCCAGCGCCAGGGCGTGGCGGAGAAAGATTTGCAGCGACTGCTCGCGCCGAATCTTTAACCTGTCATTGCGATACCGTCTTTGTCATTGCGAGGAGCGTCAGCGACGCGGCAATCTGGCGACCTAGATTGCTTCAGCCCTACGGGCTTCGCAATGACGCGAGATTGCTTCGCTGCGCTCGCAATGACGCTTCCCGAAATGACGCCTCGCAATGACGGCAAACGCAAAAAAGCCCGCCTAAGCGGGCTTCCCGTTTCACCCTGAAACGAAACTGTTAACGGTGGTAAGCCGTTTCGCCGTGGCTGGAAATATCCAGACCTTCGCGTTCTTCTTCTTCGCTGACGCGCAGACCCACAATGATGTCAACCAGCTTGTAAGCAATCACAGACACCACGCCAGACCACACGATGGTGGTGACGACAGCTTGCAATTGAATCCACACTTGTCCGCCGATGGCGTAGTCGGGGTTGACCGCATTGGCCACGTAGTCATAGACGCCGGTGCCACCCAATGAGGGAGAGGCAAACACGCCGGTCAACAAAGCGCCGACGATACCGCCCACACCATGCACACCGAACACGTCCAAGGTGTCATCCGCACCCAACATGCGCTTCAAGCCATTGACGCCCCACAGACACAAAATGCCTGCGACCAAGCCGATGACGATGGCGCCCATGGGGCCCACAAATCCACAAGCAGGGGTGATGGCAACCAAACCAGCCACAGCACCGGAGGCTGCACCCAGCATAGAAGCTTTGCCTTTGGCAACGGCTTCACCGGCAATCCACGCCAAGGTGGCAGCAGCTGTGGCGACCAAGGTGTTGACGAAGGCGAGAGCGGTCAAACCATTGGCTTCCAAGTTGGAGCCTGCATTGAAACCAAACCAGCCCACCCACAACAGCGCGGCACCGACCATGGTCAATGTCAGGCTGTGAGGCGCCATG
>Ga0214921_10009892_pt1 | contig 11925 bp, 8 predicted proteins | sample LL1505_MetaG_FD_177992 | JGI IMG/M metagenome (GOLD analysis project Ga0214921, IMG submission 177992) | Freshwater microbial communities from Lake Lanier, Atlanta, Georgia, United States - LL-1505 | ecosystem: Environmental > Aquatic > Freshwater > Lake | place: USA: Georgia | collected 2015-05-28 | reverse complement strand
ACTTATTTTACCCCTATCAAGCGGAAAGTTGAGAAATCTCCCCGTAGGGGAAAGTCCAGGGGAGGGTGGAAATGGGGTAGGTTTTTTGAAAGTGGGTGTATACTTCCGGCCTTATGAAACCTAAAAAGCACAAAGCGCCTTCACTACTTAGCCGAATTTTCGTTTACGATGCCCAACCTATAATCTGGGTTGATTGCGAGGGCAGAAAGAAAGATGAGTTCCCCGCAATGACCACCGTCTTGATCGGCGATGAGCTGACGACTTACATCCACGATCCTGTGTTGAGGCCTGCAGCTGACGCGAAGGAGGTACAGTTCATTGATTGGAAAGAATTGTACGTCTGGCTCCTGCAACTTGCGAAAGAGAAGGGCGCTTACATTGCCGGCTACAGTATCCCTGAGCGTGATTACTTGTATGCGGCGAATCCGGATCTGAAGGAATTAGTGGATAAGGTCTACTTCAATGCGAATGCGGCATCGTGGTTCCGCAATAAACGTCCGGACATGTATGAGCGTATTCGTAAGGCCATGCCCAAGATGCGTAAGCCTGGGCTCAAGCAGTTCTTATTAGAACCTGAGGTTGGATATGCCTACCCCAAGTATCTAGTGCGCAGTGAATTCAGTCCGGCCAAAGCACTCAAACAAGCCCGTGAGCAATTAACCAAATACAACGGTGAGTATTCTGAAGTATCTAAAGGCACCAAAACCGCCCTCAAGCATCTAATCGATTACAACCGCCACGACGTCTTCGGCATGAAGCACCTAGTCGAGTTTACGCAAAAACAAGAGGATGATTTTAAAATCTAATATCTTTATTGTAGACACAAAGGTGTACTTTTCTAAGTTATTCTTAACACTCGATGAGGCAGTATCATGTAATCTCTAAAGCGGGTGTACCAGCAGTTGGTCCGCTTAACGCGGCTCAGGTTGTATCAATATTTGATACAACTTCATCGGATGATCAGATGCTTATATGGTGGAAAGAGCAGAAGGAGTGGATAAATATTAAGACATGTATTACAGAAATTAGGCATGAGGCAAAGTTGGCTTCAACCCCGCGCTTGCTTCCGACTTCGGCCAAGCAAGTCAATACATCGATTAGAATACCTTCTGGGCAGGTTCGAATCACTCGCAATGGGGTTTTGGTTGGAATATACCCTGAAGTAGATATCCCGGCACTGTTTCGTGCCAAAGTCATTTTGTCTAACGACAGTTACCAAGCGGCTGGAATGAGTGGACCAGCCCCTGTATCTCAATTATTGTTGAATATGGTCATCGCGCCAGCAGTAGCTTCCCCAATATCGGCTAACACCGTGAGTAAAGTTACTCCGCCGATACCGGTTGCGACGGTATCGCCCACACGCCGTCAGCCTGCTCGAGGTGATATTGTATGTCCCAATCCTAACTGCGGCTACGTCGGCCGGGGAAATAAAATTGCCAGAGGTAGTACCATCGTAGGCATCTTACTACTCTTATGCTGGATTTTACCCGGAATAATTTATTTCATGTTTTTCTCAGGATACCGTACATGTTGTCCCCGGTGCCAATGTCAGATTAACAATGATAACTGATTTTAAAACTTAGTATTACTGGAAAATATTAACGCTTTGGACGTTTGAATGTTAAAACGATAGCTTCGTTTGATTCTCTGATAGAGGAGACCAGTTCCCATCCCTCTGTGCCCATTTGTGACGTATACTCACTAATCGATTCGTTTTGTTTGTTTAGTCCGACGCTCATGCGTGTATGATCTAACTGAATAGCTTTTCTGAAAACTAGTAGCAAGGCCTGTGGGCGGATGTTTTCTCGTAATCCGGTTACATATTCTTCTTTTCCGAAATTAGGATAGGCAGTTTCAATTTCCATAGCTGTACCAGCAAGTTCCCACCCACTATTTGTCATTTCTTCGGTGAGTGATTTAAGCAAGTCCCTATCGATTTGTGTAGCACTCTTCGCGTCATCACCTGTTCTATCTGCAGCTAAGGAAGTATATCGAGCTGAACGTGCTGGAACTGAGGAATATGTATACTTCCATTGCACAGGTGCCTTAATTGAATTTATATATTCAGCATCTGGAAAGTTTATGACTTTAGTATGATAATCCCATTTGTTTGTTCTGAAATGAATAAATAATATCGATATAAGAATGCACAAAGAGGTTATAAAAAGGGCAATTAAGGCCCAATGATGATTTTTGTTATTCGGCATAGTAGAGGAATTAGTTTGGTTTTGGATAGGTTTCGAAAGGTTCGCAGGATTAGGTGATAGATTATTGGTCGAGACGGAATTTAATCTATGGGTAATATTGGAAAGTTTTCCCCACTTGCTATCGCCCTCGGTCCAGCAGTCATCGGACTCCTTCATATGTCCCGACTTTAGGGCGATTGCAATCTCGGCGAGAGTGAAAGTACCTAGTTCATTGCCATGACGAGCAATTTTATATTTCGGGGTAAGTGACATAATGTTTTTTATAAATTAAACCTATTAACAAATAAACTTTGTAGCACACTTGTTGCAGTACCAAGTGCGGTCGTATTCTTCCATTTGTTGTCTCTTAGTTTCGTTGTCAGACGTTTGTCCTAAATCTGATATTACTAATCGGTATATTCCATATAAAACCAAGGCGGAAAATCCCAATGAGAAGACGACTGGGAGTATTGATTGCGATTGATTTAAATGATTATTTAGAAAAATCATCAAAATTATCCCTAAACCAAATATAGCGATGATTAATTTAAAGAAGATTGTACAGCCTCCGCTAGTTTCCGGTGGCGCTAATTGTGCGGCAAGACGACTTTTGGATGTTCGCTGGCTGCTGTAGGATCTCGATGATGATCTTCTTCCCCAGCCATAAGAGTGTCCGTAAGTGGTTGAATCTCTGGTTCCGCTTAAATAAATAGCTCTGGCCGTACGAATGGTTTTAGAATTGCAGTTCGGACAGTGTGTTGGTGAGTTATTTTGACTGGGTGTAATAGAACTTGAAGAAACTCCAGACATAGTCGATTGTGTCACTGTTGAAATTGAAACTCCAATATTATTAGACGGAAGTATATTTAAATTGTTTTGCTGTAACTGATTCGATGTTATTGGTAACTTAGATACCTCCCACCAGCTGCTCATACCATTCGTCCAGTAATGATCTGAAGGCTCGATTTTGCCTATCTTCCAATACTGGATCAGGGTCTGGGTATCCACATCAAATATTTGTTTACCGTTACGAGCGATTAAATATCTGCGATTTGAAAAGTTTTGTGGCATTAATATGATTAGTTAAATGTTAGTTGAGTTATTTTTAGCACTATTCCGAGTATGGTATGGGTTGTATGCCGATTTCGCGACAGACCTGAATATCAACTTCGCTGTATTCCGGATGTCTCTCGTCGTTGATTAAAGATTCAATCTTTAGCAAAGAGGCTTCGCCTTCCTTAGACGCTGCAGCAATTGCTTCGAAAATATTATTTTTACTGATCATCGTTGTCTCAATGGCGAATATTCGGCGCTTATGACTTGAATCGTAAACTGCTAAATAGGCGTGTTTAGGTATAAGAATAATACTAACATTTAGACCAATCTTTCTTAAGATAGAAGCCAGCATGACACTACCATCTAAACAATTTGACTGTTTTTCAGAAATACTTTGTTCGAGTAGTCGAATATGCTGAAAAGAATGCAGGGGAGAAATGGTTGACTCGGAAATATTGGAGTAGGTTACACCTCTTTTTTGAAGTGCGTTCCATATTGATTCAATTTGTTCTAATACTTTATCTTCCCCCTGTGCGTATCCAAAAAATTCTTTACATTTACCGGATGCCTTTGCCTGAAATAATATTGATTCAATCATGGGGTGGTTTTCGTTAACATAGCCTGCAATACAGTTTTTGGTACTTAGATTTTGTTGAATAATAGTTTTATTTTTCTGCACAATTCTTCTGGAAAGGTTAATCGGGCAGTCATTAATTTGATGTGCTTGCCAAACCTCGTTAAAAACGATGGTTTCTCCATCATTCTTTTTGGCTTTAATGGTAATGTTAAATGGTGTCGTTTGTTTTAACTTGTTGAGAGCTTCAAAATCATAGCATGGCGCTGGCCCTATCGTTATATCATGCATCGTTTCGTTAACATTAATTTTAATTTTAGATGTTTTTATGAATCGATCGCCTGAAACCTCAACTTCAAGAGTATCACCTGCCTGAACGTCATCCACAATTACGCCCGAAATGTATTCAATAGATCCGACATTTGGTACTGTATCGCTGTCTGTCTTAGGTCTAAATCCTGTCATTGAGTAAGAGATAATTTTGGAAGGAAAAATCTCCTGTCCATAGGGACTAAATGCGGTAAATCCCTCTATAGATGTTAAGGTTCCTTCGTAACGAGTAGAGGATGGCAATATATTCTCTATGTCTTTTGGAGTAGAATTTTTATTATTATAAACAAAAACTGAAAAAGCGCTAATGAGCAAAAAAAATAAGGCTACGAGTAGTAGCGTAAATTTTTTAGAAAGGCGTTTATTCTTCTTATTGACGATATTTAGTTGCGGGTTCGGTTGACCTGTAAAGTTAGTTTTGGTGTATAGAATAGATACCTTTGCCCAGGCTTTCATACCTTTCGTCCAATAATCATCACTCGGTTTGAGGAGTCCTGATTTAATAAGCTTACTAATGTCTTCCTCGGTGTGCTTACCTAAAAAAGTGCCATTACGACTAAAATGAAATATCCTATTCATAGGTTGTGAAAACTGAGAGTATTTAGTCAAGTTTCACTGGTGTATTTTTGACACGTTCTATTTTGGAAATTAGTTCAGCAATTTTTATCCTCAGCTTACGTAATGTTATTAAGTCTAATTTAATTTGTTCGTGATGAGTTTTAAGATTTTTAACTTCGGTAGCACTCCAAGTTGACAAAGGTGATCCTACACCTTGTTCATTTTCTTGGACGGTAATTTTGTTTGCAGACATTGATTTTACTAAAATTTGCTTAGACCAGTACTTCGGGATTTTAACTTCTTGAATATCATTCTTAGGGGATATAAAAATTATATATCTGCCAGGTCGGAGATTTACTTTGAATTCACCAGCCAAATTAGTTGAAGTTACATCTTCTCTATCGAACTCATTACTCGGCACAAACAACTTGGTATTAACTAAATTGTCGGAGTCGTCGACAATAGTTCCAGTCTCATTCAAGATTAAATCGATAGATTTTAATAATTCTTCAATTTCAGCCTGCGCTTTTTTCTTCATTGTATCGAATCCAGATTTACGAATCGAATTAGATAAATCTGCAAATTTTTTGTCGGTTAGCTTCGTCATTACATCCTGAGTTAGGTAAGTTCCAATAATATCAATGGCTGATTCTAGCTTTCGTAATTCAAGGTTGTCAGATTCGCTTTTAGGATCAAAGTGAATACTCAGAATTGTGGCGCTTCTGCTAGCCTGTAGCATTGCGTTGGATATGGCAGAGTATTTATCTACTGTTTCATCAGTTTTACGAATTAATGCCAAAATTTTTGTATCAATATCGTCATGGGTAGATTTATATCGCTGGCTTAATTTTGCCAGATCGGGCTTCACGCTATTTTTCCATCTAAAAGCCTCTTCTTCCGATAAAATCTCAACTTTATATTTGGTATTCGATGATCCAGAATTCTCGTTATTATTTTGAACAAGCCCTGTGACGGGTTGTTTCATTAGAAAGAATAGATACCCAAATACCATGACAGAAATTATGAACCCCAGCATCATTATACTTACTATACTTGTCTTGTAGTTGGATGTAGGTGGCGGAGTCGGGTTAGTAAATACTGGATTTAAATTTGAAACGATGGGTGAAGACTGAATATTGTTACTGAGCGCCGCATTAGTGTTAGCGTTATTGGCTGTGGCTGATATATTCCCAGGATTGTTCTTTTTTAATTTAAGCTTAGGTGGGAATCCTGCGTCATTGAATGGTTCAGTGTTTGTAAGTGATTCTCTTCGTAGGTTTTCAAGATAGCTATCCAATGGAACCCAGTTTTCACTTTCAGTAGTTGATATAAATACACCTTGGGATTCATGGGCGTGTTGAAATTGTAATAACACCTCATTAGCCGTCAGCGGCTCTGTTCGCATGCCCATAATATCTAAGATGTACTTTTTCTCTACATTTTCCATTTGTCTGACCTTAATTGTTGTCTATTGACCTGCAAGCCAGGAAGCGGATAACAGATTACTTTCTAATTATATATTCCTATAATAAAGTTTTTTGTAGCCAATTTCACATAAAATATTAAAATACAAAATTAATGCCGTTAACTTTTAGATATTTTAGCAAACTGTGCTTCTGGGCTATTGTGGTTTCTGCTCCTACGTTACATGCACAATATGATGAGGAATATGACTGTCGTGTCGGACGATCAGATGTGGCCTTCATCGATGTTTTTGAACAACTTGCAAACGGTTTGGAATATAACGAGGATGGCCTGGTGGTGCCAGCGCAAGGTAAGCGATTACAACTCACCCCAGAAACCAAAATTGCTTTTTTTCACTATGTAGCAAGTGCTCGTCCGACTGTCACAATTAAAAAACGTACACGTTGTACATCTTGTAACGGTACAGGTGGAACACGTCGGCATCTTGAAAATTCTTTTGGGGATTATAACCTCGGGCAGATTGTAGAAGGTGTGAAATGCGACTCCTGTAATGGAAATGGCTTCTCTGTGGGTTATGTGAGTTGTGTGGTAACATTCAGTGGTGAGCTGCCAACTCTACCTGAGTCTCCCCGTGTTAAGGAGTTGAAACGCAAGCTTTATCAAGCGCAAGAAGGGGATGCTCAGGCTCAGTATGAGGTGGGGTTGTTCTACCGTTTGGGAAAAGGTTTTAAGCGTGATCTTGATTTAGCTCGCGAGTGGCTAACCAAATCTGCAATTCAAGGCGAGTCTAGGGCTATACCTGAACTTGCTGAGCTCTATTGCGAACCCGGTAGTAGCTTCTGTGATCGCGCGTTTGGATTGTCATTATTTTATGCTGCGGGGAATAATAACCTTCATAGTTTTGGGAAAAAAGGAGTAAAATTAACACAAGGCGATGGAACACCTGCCATTAAGTTGCAGGCTTTGCGAGATTGCCTCGACGAGATGGAAGCGACTGTTTTAGGGCCTAGAATTAAAGAAGCTCTGAACACGAAAGAAGGAATTATAAGCGTCTTAAGTCCAGAATCCGCACGTAAGTCATTCCCTTTGGTTAAAAACAATATTTTGCCTGACCCTAAAGACTCTCTAACTGTACTTAAAACTGGTATATCAAAATACTTCGGATTGGGTTACGCCAAAGCGGATAAGGATGAGGGAATGAGATCAATTGAAATTGCTGCAAGCCAGTCTAACCCCTTTGCACTAACCATTATTGCATTACATTTTGATGCCGGGGTATTTTATCAAGAATCTGATTCTACCGCTTGGGCATACTATTACATAGCGAAGAAATTAGGCTACAGCGACGAGTATTGCATTGCTAGGATTGATGCACTGGAACATTCGGATGTTGGTACCGACTGGGCCGGGTATCCTGAAATTTTATTCCAGTATTTAAAGTCTGGTAAATTAGACTCTGCATTTATTCGCCGATCGCAAGATTTGTCTATTTGTAGATTTCTTCCGACAAGAAATAACACTCCAGCTAATTCAAATGTATTGCCTAATGGTACGAATAACAACTTTCCCATTTCGTCATCTCAAGGAATTGAATTCGCAAAATCTATTATCAGAAACAAATACAGCCAAGCTGAGTTTTTAGATGAACACCGTTTCTCATGTCAAAAATTCTCAGATAATAATGGTATATGTTATTATACTGTAACTGGAGTGGTTACGAAGGTCGAAACTCCGAATGGTTTGTCTTTGCCATCCACGTTCGCGGTTTCATTCAAGGTAGCTAGTCCTTCGGACGCCCCAATTTTACTCTATTGCGCTGTATTTGAGACCAGAGAGGGTAGTGTGCCAGTTCAAATTGCAGGTGCGCGGTAAGGACTCTTGACTAATTTAAATTGATTGAGAAAGCAACTGCAGCATTTTGCTGCGTTTAGCTAATAAATCTGAAAGTGATAATGTATCTTTAATTGCGATCTTAGTTTCGTAAGAAACTTTCTTGTCAATAATAACACGACCTATTAATTTCATATTGATATCTTGCTCGGTATTTAGGGATATTTTTTTAATAATTTCTCTATCCGAATCAGATTTGAAGATACAAGACTCATATACGCCCTTGCCTCTAGTAACCTCTCGCTTCGGCTCATAAGAATTTAGACGACTCGTGGTAAAAGTATCTTTTCCGATTTGAAATGAGATTTGTCTTAAGAAAAGCCATTCTTTTCCGGAATAATATGTATATAAATTACAAACTCCTACATTGTCTACGCTGGCCCTTAGAATAATTCTGTTACCGATACTATTATAAAATTTATGAGAGTAGGTTATTTTTCCATCAATCTCGGATTTCTTTTCGATGAAACTACTCCCGATTAGTTCAGTAATCTTAATCTCCAATTCGGATAAGGAACTCACCAGCTGATCTCGTTCACTGCTGGCTGGTGAGGAATTACTGACACGATTAGTAAATAAACTTTCTGAATAATTTGAAAGCAAAATCATAGCAATGAATCCCATGAGCGACACCACAGAAAGACAAAATAGAATAATCTGCAATTTGCTTGCTTTTGGGCCTATAGAAATAGGTGGAGGAGTATTATTGTGATTACTTGAAAGTTGTAGGGTGTTTAATAATTGAGACAGTTTTACGGTCGTTCCATCAGGATATTGATATTCATCGGTTAACTCCAGTTGTCCGTTATTAATTAGATCTGAGATTAGATTAGAATCGAACGAACCAAGATGAGTACCATTGCGATAAATATCGTATTGAGCTGCGGGTTGGTTTGGGTTCATTTATTCAATAAGTATAACAGCCGATAATCCAGCAACTCTAAACATTCATAAAGAATTAAATTATAAGTTTAATTATATTATTTTTATTGAGTAATCAGACTTTTTAAATTTTATCGAAGCATGCCCTTTAATATTAAATTTCATGGTTCATTGGGCGAAGTTACCGGTTCATGTACATTTATTAAGATTATTTCGAGTGGTAATATTTACGCCATAGATTGCGGTTCATCCCATAAAAAAAATTTAAACTATGAACCAGCTTATCCTAAAAATTTACCTAAAGACTGTGATATATCTAAGATAAAAGGATTATTTCTAACCCATGCCCATATGGATCATATCGGTATGTTGTTACACTGGGTAAAGTATGGCTTTTGCGGAAAAATTTACTGTACCAACGAAACAGCGCGTTTTGCGGTACACATGCTGGAAGATGCAGTTCGAATTAATGAAAGGGAGAAAGTTGAAACCGGTGTGGGTGAGACGGAGATGGCTACGGCAAAAAAATTCTTTGATTCTCATATCGCATGCTTTCCTGGCAAAGAATTTCAGTTAGAAAATCTAGTTACTGTTAACTCATTCCCCAGCTCACATATTATTGGTTGTGTTGGATTTCAGTTCTCTGCCAAATCTTCAGCCGGCGATGACTGTAGGTTGTATTTCACGGGTGACGTTGGTAGCGTTGAAAATGAAGCTGAAACTATGAGTATGATGCGTACTCGACTTAGACCTACTAATCCATCAGATTATATTATAACGGAGTCAACTTACGGAGGTAAAAGTCGACAAGAAATTGATCGAAGCGGCAAACAGCGTTTAGCTAAGTTATCGCAAGTAATCGAGCGTGGCTTTCGTCACGGCGTAAACTCTAAGGTAATTTTCCCCTGCTTCTCTTTGCAGCGTGCACAAGATCTGCTCCTAGATATTTTTCAGGTGCTTTGCTATAATCGTGCTAGCACTGGGCTAGTGGATGGAGTGGCACCGAAGATATACCTAGATTCAAGATTAACCTCTGGTTTAATGCATGAGTATTCAGAAATTTATTTAAATGGAATATCTCAAGGAGGTCCGTGGGTTAATCCGAATTCACTGTTCATTAATGAGTATGGTTTAGATGAAGCTAAGGCAAAAGATACGATTCAAAAACTCTTTAGATTTAAAAATACCGGTGACTGCGTTAGACTTTACGATGCTCAACAAAATCCTAGGACAGCAGTGGAGGTTTTCTGCGGACCATTTAGGGCAAATACACGAGGACCTGTTGTTGTACTTTGTGGAAGCGGAATGACAATATCAGGTGCTATCCAGGGTTATTTAAGAGACTATCTCGAAGATGAAACAGCAACTTTTGTGCTTTCTGGATATGTGCCACCCAAATCCCCTGGTGCTATTCTAAGAGAACTTTCTGAACTACCTGAGTCTGATCGATCTAAAGTAAAGTTTGAAATTAAAGAGGACAAGTATCGAAGCTTACCTAAAAAAAATCTATTTGGCTCTGACGTAAAAGCACAATGTAGCCTTGTTTCTGAATTTTATTCAGGTCACGCAGATGGTCCCTCGATTTGCCGTTATATACTGGGCGGCAACTCCGACAGTCTCTCTCAGCCTCCTAAGAGAATATTCCTAATACATGGTGAAGATGATAAACGTCGTGAATTACAAAATTTATTTAATGAAAAGATTATTAATGCGGGAATTAAAAACTATAATTCTCTGATTCAATGTCCGTCTCAAGAATCGCCTTGGTTTTATTGTGAAAAAAATAAATGGCTAGTAACCAAGCCAACAAAATTAAGTTTATCTATCCTAATTAAGTCAGAAAAATTACAGTATACACAAATTTTGCAGATTGTTAAAATGTCATGTATGGCGAAGGAGATTAAAAATATGGGAGGGAGTTTAATGGTTAGCTACTTCGCTGATTTCAGTGCATCGACCATAAATACCACTTTAAAACTAACAGATGTTTCAAAGAACTGCTTTAAATTAACCGTAGAATCTGATTTTTCTAAGGTTCAAAATGTATCAGATATACGAAAAGGTGCTTTCCGGTGGCGCGAAGTATTGAATGCGCTTGGTGTTCAGAAGCGTGACTACTTTGCCGGACATAGGTACTGTGGAACTGATTCCGAATACAAGGAAATCGAAAAGATTATTAGAAATCTTGTAGCGAGTGGTAAGCAGAGACAAACTGGATTTATTGTCGCTGGTACTAGCGCTTTTTCGCCCGAAGAGGTTTCAATGTTTGAGGCGCTTTTAACGCCTCATATACATTTCTACATTGTAGATGAACTTTATCTTTCACGCTTAAATACAATACTTTTTCCCCAGGAACCTAATAAGATTACTAGTTCTAATGCTTTTTACATTCCTGTTAGTGTTTCAAAGTCCGCGGTAAAAATTTCTAAACCATTTAACTCAGATTGGTTAAATAGCTTATTGGCTATAGTTGACTCAGATTTAGGCATAATCAATTCACGTCAACCATTCGTACCACCCATCGCCAAGAGTGGGACACAGGATCTTGCTAAAAATACAGAGTTAAATGATAGTAAAAAGGTAATACCTAAATCTCGGGCTGTTATCCCAGAAGAGGCCTACAAAGTGCTTACTAAAGGACAACTAGTGGAAGTTACTGTCGTTAAACCTTTAGAAAGAAGAAACAACCAGTTGGTGGGATATTCCTTGAAAGTAAAATCTACGGGTGCCCTTGGTATTTTACGATCGATAAACTTTATCGACGGAAAATTTGATTACGCAATTGGCACTGAATTAAAACTCTATGTTAAAGATGTATGTTCACTGCAGCGCGAGCTAGAATTTGTGATGTTACCCCCGCATGAGGAAGCTAATTCTATTCAATATATTCAAAAAAATATCGGTAAATTAACCTACGGAGATTTAGCTAAATTACTTAAATTAGAATATAATAATTTTAAGGGCTACTACTTAGATTGTTTAAAAAATCGTGGTGATGAAGACTTGATAAAAAATCAAGAAAAC
>Ga0214921_10009890_pt1 | contig 11927 bp, 9 predicted proteins | sample LL1505_MetaG_FD_177992 | JGI IMG/M metagenome (GOLD analysis project Ga0214921, IMG submission 177992) | Freshwater microbial communities from Lake Lanier, Atlanta, Georgia, United States - LL-1505 | ecosystem: Environmental > Aquatic > Freshwater > Lake | place: USA: Georgia | collected 2015-05-28 | reverse complement strand
GATGTTGGCTGCGGTGATTCTGGCCCGCAGGGCGGCGGCGCGGGCGAGGAGCGCGGGCGGAAAATCGGTCTCGGTGAGGATTTTTTCGAGTTGGGAGGGGCGGGCCGGGTCGTAATGCATGCCCAGCCTGTCGACCACCAGCGAGGCGGCGGGGGCGAAATTTACGCCCAGGCCGAGGGAGCGGATGAAGCCATCCTCCACCCGCCAGAGGCGCTCGCCGGCCGCAGCCTCGGTGGCGGGGGTGAGGCTGGAGGCCCAGGCCAGCACCTTGCCGGGATGGGCGAGCGCGGCGGCGGGGTTTTTGGCGAAGGGGGCCGGGCCGAAGGCGCTGGTGATGGCGGGCTGCTTCCAGCCGGCCATGCCGAGGAAGCTGCCGATCTGGCGGTTTTCTGCGGCGATGCGGCGCCAGAGCGCCAGGATGGCCACGGCGGCCTCGGCCGAGATGGGGCGCTGGGTGAAGGGGCAGGCGAAGCGGGTGTGTGGCAGGGCGTCGAGCAGGGTTTTGGGCGGGTCCTGGGCGAAGGCATCACGCCAGGCCGCGCGCACCGCCTCGGGCGCCGCCGGAGGCGCCGGGGGGGCGAAGGGCGCGAGCAGGGCGATGGGGCGGCGGATGCCGTTGAAGCTGGGCGCGGCCCAGGCGCCTTCCCGCAAGGCTGGCAGCGTGATGGCTTCGGCAGGCCTGGAATGGCCGGAGGCGAGACTGCAATCGGGGAAAAACGCCAGCAGATGGGGCCAGTCTTTTTGTATTTCAGGCCTGAGAGAAAGTGTCTTTGGCATTTTATATATTTTCATGCGATACGTGTTTATCAACTGCCAGGGGGCAATGTCAGCCCGGGCGGAGACAGTTTCCGCGTATCGCGGCCGAAAAATGGGATGGTGGTGGTATGGCAGCAGGTTTGGTGGGGGCACGGCCCGGGGCAGTAGGGGTATCGGCCTTGCTGGCATTGTTGCTGCTGGGCGGCTGTGCCGGGGGGCTGGCCGATGGGGGGTTGTTAGGCGGGCTTTCCGCGGCCCAGGTGCCGCCGCCTTCCGGCGGGGTGCCGGCCATGCCGCGCCTGCCGATGGACCCGCTGGCCGCCTTTGCCATGGCCCATCCGCCCGGCCATGTGGGCCATGTGGAGATCAATGGCGTGGCCGAGCAAGCCCGGGTGCTGCGGGCTTATCATGCCGCCTCGGGGCTGGAATGCCGCGAGATGCTGCTGGGCAGTGGCGGGGGGGAGCGGGCGCAATTGGCCTGCGGTGACCAATTGGCGCAACCGCTGCTGCGCGGTTCCGGGCGGCGCTGAGCGATGGATGGGTACGGGCGAAGCGCTTCACCCCCCCAGCCGGCCGCGCCCCGCCTGGCTGGGACGCTCAGCCGATTCAACGCGGCGCTGCGGCTGCAAGCCACGGTGATCGGCGCGATCATGCTGCGCGAACTCCATACCCGCTTTGGCCGGCACAATCTTGGCTATGTCTGGCTGTTCATTGAGCCGATGATTCTGGCCTTTTGCATCGCCGGGCTGCACAAGGTCTCTGGCCATGGCATGCCGGGCGGGGTTGATCCGCTGGCGTTTTATATCGTGGGCTACACGCCTTATTATTTGTTTCGCTCGATCCTTAACCGCGCGGCGGGGGCGTTGCAGGCCAATGCGCCGCTCTTCTACCACCGGCAGGTCAGCTTTATCGACGTGCTAATCGCCCGGAACCTGCTGGATGCCGGGGCGGTGCTTTTCGCGCTGATTGTGATGCTGGCGGGCAATGGTGTGGTGACCGGGGAATGGCCGGATGATCCGGTGTGGATGGCCATCGGCGTGATGCTGATCGCCGCCTTCTGCCATGGTGTTTCGTTGTTGATCGTGGCGGCGACGGCCTGGGGTGTGGAGACGGTGGAGCGGGTGGTTCACCCGCTGACCTATCTGATGATCCCGCTGACCGGGGCCTTTATCGCGGTGTGGTGGTTCCCGGCTGAGGTGCAGGAGATCGCGCTGCTCAACCCGACCATCCACATGTTCGAGATCATCCGCGAGGGGCAGTTCGGGGTTGCGGTGCCGCATCATTATTCGCTGGGCTATGCCCTGGCCAGCATTGCCATCGCCAATGTCATGGGGCTGATCGCGATGCGGGCCGGGCGCCGGCATATCGCGCTGCAATGAACGCGATGTGGTGACGGGCGGCCATGCTGGAGCTGCGCAACCTCTGCAAATTCTACGACACGCATGGCGCCGAGCGGGCGGTGCTGCGCGACGTGAACGCGACCTTCTGGAAGGGCGATGCGGTGGGGATTTTGGGGCGCAATGGGGCTGGAAAATCCACGCTTATTCGCATTCTCGCCGGCATTGAAGCGCCGAGCAGCGGGCAGGTTATTCGCGGCATGAGCGTCTCCTGGCCGCTGGGTTTTGGCGGTGCGGTGCATGGCTCGATCACGGGTGCGGATAATGCCCGCTTCATTGCCCGAATCTATGGCAAGCCGACCGGCTGGGTGGAGAGCTTCGTCGAGGAATTCGCCGAACTGGGCGAATATTACCGCATGCCGGTGAAGACCTATTCGGCCGGGATGAGCTCGCGCCTGGCCTTTGGCCTGAGCATGGCGATCGATTTCGATTGTTATTTGGTGGATGAGGTGATCGCAGTGGGCGATGCCCGCTTCACCGAGCGCTGCCGCATTGCGCTGGAGGAAAGACGCCGCCGCAGCACGCTGCTGCTGGTGTCGCACCAGGCGGGCATCCTGCGCAGTTTTTGCACCACCGCCGCCATTTTGAACCAGGGAACACTGACCTTCCATGAAGATATGGACCAGGCTCTCGCCACCTACGAAGCCCTTTGACCAGCGGGTGCCGGTGCCGCTGGGCGGGGCCGGGCATGGCGCCCTGCTGCCGCCGGGTGGCCTGGGGCTGCATGGCTTCAGCACGGGCGAACCGCCGCCGGGTGTGGGGCTGCGGATGCGGGGGTTTTTTGGCCGCCGGCCTTATGTCTGGTCGGTGCTGGTGCCCACACTGCTGGCGGCGATTTATTTCTTTGCGGTTGCCGCGCCGCAATATGTGTCGGAGAGCCGCTATCTGGTGCGCGGGCGCAGCCAGAGCTCGGCCTCGCTGCTGGGTGAGGCGCTGAATGGTGCGGGGTTTCGTGCCGCTTCCGATGATGCGGTGGCGATGAAGGAATACCTGCTGAGCCATGATGCAGTGGCGGCGCTGCGCCAGGAGATGGATCTGGTGGCGGTCTTTCGCCGGCCGGAGGCCGATCTTTGGGCGCGGCTGTGGTATCCCGAGCCGGAAATTGAGCGGCTGGTGGATTACTATCGCGGCATGGTCACCGCCTATGTCGACAGTGCGAGCGGCATCACCACGCTGGCGGTGCGCAGCTTCCGGCCGCAGGACAGCCTGGAGATGAACCGCGCGCTGCTCGCGCAGGGCGAGGCGCTGGTGAACCGGCTGAACCAGCGCATTGTGGCGGATACGGTGGAAGGCGCCCGGCGGGAGTTGGCCCGGGCGGAATTGCGGGTTGCTGGCGCAACCCAGGCGATTTCAGAATTTCGCGAGCGTGAGCGGCAGTTGGACCCCAGCCGGTTGGCCAGCATTGCGGTGGAGACGATTGGCCGGCTGGAGGGGCAATTGGCCACCGCGCGGGGTGAATTGCAGGCCTTGCAGGCCTTTGCCCGGGCCAATAGCCCGCAGGTGCAAAGCCTGCAGAACCGCATCAATGCGTTGCAGGCGCAGGTGGCGGAGGAAAGGCGGCGGACCTCCACCCTGGGCGGCGAGGGTTTTACCGAGCAGGTGGCCGCTTATGAGCGGTTGCGGCTGGAGGCGGAGTTTGGCGGCCGGCAATTGACGGCGGCCACCGCCAACCTTGAGCGGGCGATGAGCGACGCGCAGCGCCAGCAGCTTTTTCTGCAACGCGTGGTCGAGCCGAATTTAGCCGAGCGTTATCGCTATCCGAAACGCTTTACTTCGGCATTATATGTTTTAATTGGTCTTTCTGTGGTGTATGGCCTTGTGTGGCTGATTGTAGCGGGGGTGAAGGAGCATGCGGCTTAACTGGGCGGTGGTGCTGGCGCTGGGGGTTTTCCTGGCGGCCGGGCCAGCCGCATTGGCGCAAAATGCGCCCTCGCAGAATCTGTTGCTCAATCAGTTGAACCAGCCTGGTGGCATTGCCGGGGGCGCCGGCGGCAGCAGCGTGAACCGCGCGGCGGGTGGCGCGCGGGCCACCTCGCGCATGGGCGATGCGACGGAGGCGGAGGCCGGTGCCATCGCCGTCACCCCGCTGGGGGACCCGAACCGGGCGGCTGGTGTGGCCACCGCGGTGTTTGGCGCCAGTCTTTTCACCCGGGACGCGGCGGCGGTGTCGGATGCGCCGAACCCGAATTACATCATCAACCCGGGCGATCGGGTCTCGGTGCGGGTCTGGGGCGCTGTTGAGGCTGAGACGCTGGGCCAGGTGGATGGCGCGGGCATGCTCTTCCTGCCGCAGATTGGCCCGGTGCGGCTGGCTGGCACCCGCGCGGGCGATTTGCAGCGTGTGGTCGAGGCTGAAGTGCGGCGGATTTATACCCAGCAGGTGCAGGTCTATGCCGTGCTGCTCTCCACCCAGCGCATCGGGGTTTTTGTGACGGGCTTTGTGCGCATGCCGGGGCGCTTTGGCGGCAGCGCGGCGGATAGCGTGATCGATTTCCTGGTGCGCGCGGGCGGTGTGGATGCGGCGCGCGGCTCGTATCGCGACATTCAGGTGCGGCGCGGTGGCGGGGTTGTGGCCAGCCTCGATCTTTATCGCTTCCTCATCGATGGCCAATTGCCGGCGCTGCGGCTGCAGGAGGGCGATACGCTGGTGGTGGGCCGCCAGCACGCCGTGGTGGGTGCGGATGGCGCGGTGCGCAATAATTTTCTGTTCGAGGTGCCGGGCCGGGCGATGAGCGGGCGGGAGTTGATCGAGCTCGCCCGGCCGCTGCCCTCGGCCACCAATGCCATCATCCAGGGCAGCCGCGATGGCCGGCCCTTCAGCCGCTATGTCACGCTCAGCGAATTGCAGGGCGCGTCCATGACCGATCAGGACACGGTCAGCTTCATCACCGATAGCCCGTCGCGCACCATTCGCGTCAATGTGGAGGGCAGCCGGATCGGGCCCTCGGTGCTGGTGGCGGATAGGGATACCCAGCTTTGCAATTTGCTGAATTACGTGGCGGTTGATCCGCTGCTGGCCAATACCCAGGGGGTGTTTTTGCTGCGGCCGCGGGTGGCGGCGCAGCAGAGCCGCACCATGGAGGAGGCGCTGGATAGGCTGGAGCGGCAGCTTTTCCTCGCCACCAGCCAGACCACGGGCGTTTCGCTTATTCGCACCAATGAGGCGCAGTTGGTGAGCCAATTCATCGCCCGGGGGCGGCGCACCCGGCCTGATGGGCTGGTGGTGGTGATGGACCAGAACGGCCAATGCGCGCCGGTGCGGCTGGAGGATGGCGATGTGATCGTCATCCCTGAACGCAGCCAGACGGTGCTGGTGAGTGGGGAGGTGAATGCGCCCCGGGCCATTCTCTGGCAGGCCAATCTGACGGTGGCGGATTATGTGCGCCAGGCCGGCGGCTATGCCCCACGCGGTGCCTCCAGCACGATGATGATCCGCCGCGCCTCGGGCGAGTTGGTGCTGGACCTGAACCAGACGCCCCGGCCCGGCGATGAGCTGATCGCCCTGCCGCGGCTGGACCCGCGCTATCTTCAGTTGCTGACTGATTTCACCCAGGTGGCGTTTCAGATTGCCTTTGCGGCGCGGGCGGTGCGTTAGCCGCAAGGGGGGGTGGGCGGCGCCTGTGTTTTTGAGGCACACAGCAGCGCATGTCCCCTCGCCTTCTCGGCATGGCCATGATGGTCGGTGCGTCGCTCTGTTTTTCTGGCATGGGGGTTTCCTTCCGTCTGGCGATGGAGGAGGGGCTGCCGATTGCCTTTGTGCCCTTCGCGCGCAGTGTTTTCACCCTGGCGCTGATCGCGCCCTGGCTGTTGCGCCAGGGCGTGGCGGGCATGGTGACGCGGCGGCCATGGGTGATGGTGGCGCGCTGCGCCGCCGGGTTGGTGACGTTTCAGAGCTGGATGTACGCGCTGCTGCTGCTGCCGCTGGCGGATGCGGTGTCCATCGCGCAGTCGCGGCCGCTTTGGGCCATCCCGCTGGCGGCTTTGTTCCTCAGTGAGCGGGTGCGGCGCGACCGGGTGCTGGCGGCGCTGGTGGGGTTTTGCGGCGTGGTGATCATCGCCCAGCCCAGCGGTGAATGGAGTTGGGGCATGCCGGCAGCGCTGCTGGCGGGGGTGGGGGGGGCCACGGTTTTCATCACCATCAAGCTGCTCTCCAGCACCGAACCGCCGATGCGGGTCATTGGCTGGTATTCGGTGGCCTCGATGCTGTTTTGGGGGCCGGTTTGCGCCTGGGTGTGGGTCACGCCCTCCTGGTGGTCGCTGGCAATGCTGTTGCTGGGCAGCGGGCTGGCGCTGATGGGCGATTGGCTGGCCGCCAATGCGGCGCGGCGGGCCGAGGCGGGGCTGCTTTCGCCGATGGAGTATATTCAGATTCCGGCGGGGGCGATGTTGGGCTTTCTGATCTTCGCCGAATGGCCGAATTGGGGGCTGCCGATCGGGGTGAGTTTGATGCTGGCGGCGACGATTTATTTGGCGCGTTCGGCGGGGCGGCAGGCCAGATAGCGGCCGATCCAGTCGGCCAGCCGGGCGCGGTCATCAGGCTCGGCATAGCTGGCGATGGCGGCATCGGCCTGGGTGGTAAAGCGGTCACGCCGCTCTTCGATCAGGGCGATGCCGAAGGCGTTGGTGAATTCCGGATGGCCTTGGAAGGAGATCGCATCGCCATAATCGAGGCCGGCATAGGGCGCGAAATCGCTGGCCAGGGTCACCCTGGCATCTGGCGGGCGGGTCACCACCTGGTCCTGATGCATGGCCGGGATGGCGATGCTCTCCGCCGCATCCATCCAGCCGGCGCGGTGCTGCACCGCGTAGCGCTGCATGCCAATACCCCAGCCCTTGGGTGATTTGATGACGCTGCCGCCAAAGGCCTCGGCCATGAGTTGGTGGCCGAAGCAGATGCCCACCAGCCCCGCCTGCCCGCGCGCCTGGCGCAGAAAGTCGCGCAGCGGGGCGATCCATGGCAGCCGGTCATAAACCCCGGCGGGAGAGCCGGTGAGGATGAAGGCCTCGCAAGCGGTGGCGCTGGGCGGCAACTCGCCCTGGGTGACGTCGTACACAGTGACGGGCCGGGGTTCGACGAGGCCGGCCACCATAGCGCCATAGCTGCCGTGCTGGGCGCGCAGCGCCTCGGGCAATTCGCCACATTGCAGGATGCCGATTGTCATGGCGGCAGTATCACCGTGGCGGAAATTCGGTTCAAGGCTCGCGCGGCACGGCATTGCCGGGCTAGAACGAACCGTGTCCAAGCTTCGCCCTCCCCAGCCGCCGCGCCTGCTGCTGCCTGATGCGCCCGCGCTGGTGGCCGGCGCCGGCCGCGCCACGCTGCTGACGCCGGATGGTGAGGTGCTGACGCCGGCCCTGGGTTCCGCCCTGGCCGAGGCCCTGGCGGGGCTGCCGCCGCCGCTGCTGGTGCATGCGCCGGCCACCGCGCGGCGGCTGGATGTGCCGGCCTTCATCGATGCGTTTGACCTGCTGGAGCTTTTTGCCTTTTGCATGCCGGGGCGTTTGGCGGCGCCCACGCCGCGCGGGCTGGCCATCGCGCTTGACCTGCCGGTGCCGGCTGATGATGCCGATGCCGCGGCCCTATTGCCCGAGATTGCCACCACGCTGCTGCGCGCCCTGGCCGAGACGCGGGCGAGCAGCGCCGGCGCGGATGCCGCCGCCATGGCCGCGCAGTTGAAGATCACCAGCGGCTGGCCCTGGGCTGAGAGCGTGCTCGCGGCGCTCGGTGCGCCCGATGCCCGGCCCGACCGCAACGCCTTCCGCCCATGGCGCCGCCTGCCGGAATGGGAGGATGAGGCGCCGCCGCCGCCGCCTGCCAGCCATGGCGTCACCCAGGCCGAGGCGCGTGGCCGGCTGGCCGCCATGCTGGGCGAGGGGGCGGAGCAGCGGCCGAGCCAGGCGGATTATGCCTCCGCCGCCTCCGCCGCCTTCATGCCGCGCGAGGCTGAGGGGCAGCCGAACCTGGTGCTGGCCGAGGCGGGCACCGGCACCGGCAAGACGTTGGGCTATATCGCCCCGGCATCGCTTTGGGCCGAGAAGAATGGCGCGCCGGTCTGGCTTTCCACCTATACCCGCAATCTGCAGCGGCAATTGGACCAGGAATTGGCCCGGCTCTATCCCGACCCGGAGGAGCGCCGCGCCCGGGTGGTGGTGCGCAAGGGGCGGGAGAATTATCTCTGCCTGCTGAATTTGGAAGAGGTGCAGGGGCAAATCTCCCTGCGCGAGGCGGCGCTGCCGCTGGCGCTGGCCTGCCGCTGGGCCATTGCCACGCGCGATGGCGATATTGTCGGCGGTGATTTCCCGGGCTGGATCATGGAGCTGTTCGGCGGCGCGGTGATCGGCCAATTGGCTGATCGGCGGGGCGAATGCATCCGCAGCGCCTGCACGCATTACCGCAAATGCTATGTTGAGCATTCCATCCGCCGGGCGAAATCGGCGCGGCTGGTGGTGGCCAATCATGCGCTGGTGATGGTGCAGGCGGCGCTGGGCGGCGGCGAGGATGGGCGGCCGCTGCGCTATGTGTTTGATGAGGGGCATCATTTGTTTGATGCGGCCGATGGGGCGTTTTCGGCGGCGATCTCGGGGTTTGAGACGGCGGAGATGCGGCGCTGGCTGCTGGGGGCGGAGGGGGGGCGCTCCCGCGCCAAGGGGTTGCAGCGCCGGATTGAGGATTTGGCCGGCGATATCCCTGACCTGCTGGCCCCGCTGGAGGCGGCGCTGCAGGCCGCCCGGGCGCTGCCGCAGCAGGGCTGGCAGGCGCGGTTGGCCGAGGGTGGCGCGTCTCACCCCACCGAGGATTTTCTGCGGGCCATCCGCGCCCAGGTGCTCGCCCGCGCCAAGGATGATGACGGGCAATATGGCGTCGAATGCGACCTGCACCCGATGAACCCCGAGGTGGAGGAGACCGCGGCGGCGCTGGAACGCGCCCTGGCCCGGCTGGAGGAGCCGCTGAAGACCTTGGTCGGCCGGCTGCAGGGCAAGCTGGATGACAACCCCGAAGAGCTGGAACTGGCGGAGAAAATCCGGCTGGAGACGGCGATTCGCGGCATTGAGCGGCGGGTGCTGATGCCACTCGGCGCCTGGCGCAGCATGCTCAAGGGGCTGGGCACGACGCCCGAGCCCGGCACCCGGCCGCTGATGGTGGATTGGCTGGCGCTGACCCGGCGTGAGGCGCGCGACATTGATGCCGGTATGCATCGCCATTGGCTGGACCCGACGCAGCCCTTCGCCATGCAGGTGGCGGCGCCTGCGCATGGGCTGCTGATCACCTCGGCCACGCTGCGCGACGGGCTGCCGGAGCAGGATATGGAGGAGAGTTGGCGCACGGCGGAGGCGCGCACCGGCGCCTCCCATCTGCCCATGCCGGCCTTGCGCGCCGCCCTGCCCAGCCCTTTTGACTATCCTGGCCAGACCCGCGCCTTTGTGGTGACCGATGTCGATAAGGCGCGCACGCCGCAGGTGGCGGCGGCGATGCAGGGGCTGTTTATGGCGGCCGGCGGCGGGGGGTTGGGGCTGTTCACCGCCATTCGCCGGCTGCGCGAGGTGGCGCGGATTATTGCCCCCAGCCTGGAGGGGTTTGGCATCCCGCTTTACGCCCAGCATGTGGATGCGATGGACAATGCCACGTTGGTGGATGTGTTCCGCGCCGAGGAGAATTCTTGCCTGCTGGGCACGGATGCGATGCGCGACGGGGTGGATGTGCCCGGGCGCTCGCTGCGGCTGCTGGTCTATGACCGAGTGCCCTGGCCTCGGCCGACCATCTTGCACCGGGAGCGGCGGATTCATCTGAGCGAGGGCGACCCCAAGGGTTATGATGACGCCCAGGCCCGGCACAAGCTGCGCCAGGGTTTTGGAAGGCTGATCCGCCGGGGGGATGACCGGGGGGTTTTCGTGCTGCTCGACAAAAGCGCGCCCTCGCGGCTGCTGGCGGGGCTGCCGGTGGTGCCAAGGCGGGTGACGCTGCGCGAGGCGCTGGAGGAGACGCGGGGGTTTCTCGCGTCAGGCTAAGCCGGGCGCGCGCTGTCAGATGCTGTGGAGCAGGGCGTGGACGGCGGCGACATCGGCCGCCACCGGATTGTCCAGCGCCATATGCGGCGCGCCATAGCCCCAACCGGCGAAAATGCCGGGGATGCCGGCGCCGCGCGCGGCCAGCATGTCATTGGCGTGATCGCCCAGCATCACCGCGCGGCCGCCGCCGGCCAGGCCCATGGTGGCGAGCAGATGCGCGGGGTCGGGCTTGCGGGTGGGGAATGAATCGCCGCCGCCAATGGCGCGGAATTTTTCCGCCACGCCGAAATGCGCCAGCACGGCTCGGGCGGGGATGACGGGTTTGTTGGTGCAGACGGCGAGGCGCCAGCCTTCGGCCAAAAGTGCCTCCAGCAGGGCGGTGATGCCGGGGAAGAGCTGGGTGAGCGGGCCGCCTTCCAGATCAGGGTCGGCGATGAAGGCTTCCACCGCGCCGGGCGGCACCTCGCGCCCGCGGGCGGCGAAGGCGCGCTCGCAGAGCACGCGGGCGCCATCGCCGATCATGGGGGTGACTTCGGCCAGGGTGAGGGGCGCGAGGCCGTGGAGGGCAAGCTGGCGGTTGGCGGCCACACGGATATCGGGGGCCGTGTCCAGCAGGGTTCCATCGAGGTCGAAGACGGCGAGACGGTTCATGGGGGCTGCCATGCCACATCGGGCAAAGAATGTTCAACCCGGCGGGGCTTGCGGTGTGCCTTGGGCTGCGGCACGCATGATCCATGCCAGCTGCTATTCTGCTCGCCGCGGGGATGGGCACCCGCATGCGATCCGCACTGCCCAAGGCCATGCATCCGCTGGGTGGCCGGCCCATGCTGCGCCATCTGCTGGCGGCGGTGGAGCAGGTGTTTAACCGGATTGTGGTGGTGGTGGGCCCTGGGATGGAGGGGCTGGCGAAGATTGCCGCGCCGCATGCCGTGGTGGTGCAGCATGAGCGCCTGGGCACCGCCCATGCCGCGCGGATGGCTGCACCCCTGCTGGCTGATTATGCCGGCGAGGTTGCGGTGCTTTATGCCGATAATCCGCTGATCACGGCGGCCACCATGCGGCGGCTGCTGGAGGCCCCGGCCGATATCGCGCTGCTGGCCATGCGCCCCGCCGATGCAGCGAAATATGGCCGGGTGGTGACCGAGGGGGCGCGGGTGCTGCGCGTGGTGGAATGGGCTGATGCCTCTGAGGCCGAGCGAGCGATTGGGCTTTGCAATGCTGGCGTTATTCGGGCGCCGGCCGGGCGGCTTTTTCCGTGGCTGGCAGCGGTGGGCAATGCGAATGCTGCGGGTGAATATTACCTGCCGGATGTGATTGGCCTGGCGGTGGGCGGTGGCGCGCAATGTGCTGCGGTGGAAGCGCCGGAGGCTGAGCTGCGTGGGATCAATAGCCGCGCCGAACTGGCGCTGGCCGAGGGTGAATTGCAGGCCGGATTGCGGGCGGCGGCTTTGGCCGGGGGCGTGACGATGGTGGCACCTGACACCGTTTTTCTGCATCACGACACGGTGTTGGAACAGGATACGCTAGTGGAGCCGCATGTTGTCTTCGGCCCCGGGGTGCGGGTGGAGAGCGGCGCGGTGATCCGGGCGTTTTCGCATCTGGAGGGGTGCTTGGTGCGGCGGGATGCCATCATCGGGCCCTATGCTCGGCTGCGGCCGGGGGCGGATGTGGGGCGGGGCGCGCATGTGGGCAATTTCGTCGAGTTGAAGGCCACCACGCTGGGGGCGGGGGCCAAGGCGAACCATCTGAGCTATCTGGGCGATGCGA
>Ga0214921_10009889_pt1 | contig 11928 bp, 12 predicted proteins | sample LL1505_MetaG_FD_177992 | JGI IMG/M metagenome (GOLD analysis project Ga0214921, IMG submission 177992) | Freshwater microbial communities from Lake Lanier, Atlanta, Georgia, United States - LL-1505 | ecosystem: Environmental > Aquatic > Freshwater > Lake | place: USA: Georgia | collected... | reverse complement strand
ATTCCATCGGATGTGGCGCAACTCCCAGCGGGCGAGAACTCCTCTTTCTCGTTGATGGATTGGGTGCAGATGTTCTGAGCAACTACGCAGATGCAATTCCCACGCTTTCAACACTAATAAATCATGGAAAAGTACAGACTTCCTTCCCATCCACTACTGCAACAAGTCTGGCAACTCTGACAACCGGACAGATGCCTGGTGCACACGGAATGCTCGGATATACCGTGCAAGTTCCGCGTAGTGGGGGACGAGTCCTTAATACTTTAAAATGGGATGAACGCGTAGATCCGGCAATATGGCAACCGCTCGCAACTTTATTTGAACGCGCAATGGCTGCTGGAATTAGAACCACTCATGTCGCGGCAAAGCGATATGAAAATTCGGGCTTTACTCGGGCGGTATTTCGTGGCGCTCATTACAAGGGTGCAAATATCACAGCGGATCTACTTTCAGAAACTGTTCAAGCACTGCACGATTCACCTTCCTTTGTTTATCTCTATGTCAATGATCTCGATGCTGCCGGCCACTCAGATGGGGTTGGCTCAGATAAATGGTTGGCAGCTCTGCAGGGCGTAGATCAACTTGTCGCTTCACTTATTCACAAAGTTCCCCGCGGAACAAGAATCTGGGTAACAGCTGATCACGGAATGATTAATGTTGGCGAAAAAGTCGTCCTAGGTAGAGAAAATGATTTGCTGACAGATATCGCAGTAATCGCTGGTGAACCTCGTGCCCGCCATCTCTATCTTGCAAGCGGTGCGGATTCTGAGAACGCAGTCGCAGAAGTGATTGCGCGCTGGAGGCAAACTCTGGGAGATAAGGTCGTGATGCATTCGCGAAAGAGCGCTATTGCTACTGGACTTTTTGGTGCTGAAGTTTCACTCGATGCAGCAGAACGCGCAGGAGATGTGATTGCTATTGCACAAGGAGAACTAGTTCTGCTTGATCCAGAACGCGCAGATAAAGAGGGTGACATGGTTGGACATCATGGTGGAGATTCAGATATCGAAAGCTCAGTTCCGCTCTTGAGCGTTACTGCTGATTAATTATCTTCGGGAGATTCCTCAGTTTTGCGTCCAAACATGATTTCATCCCATGATGGAACTTTTGCCCGAGCTGTGATGCCATCTTGTGAATCTGCAGGAGTGGGAGTTTCACGAATCACTGCAAGACGAGGAGTTTCAATTTTCTCTTCAATAACCAGAGGAATGATCTCTTCTAAACGTGAAGGATGTGTTGGCTCAGAGTAAATAATTCCAGGTTCTGGCACGCGAGCTGGTGCTTCTTCATCGATAAGCCAAGCGCCATTGTCATCCAGTGCATCGAGTGCACGACGAGACATATCAAAGTTCCAAGTTGCAACACCATTGCCATCGCGATTCGGATAGTGAAGTTCAATGTGCCATGTGCCATTGGGCAGGCGCCAGGTGTTCCATGAAACAGCTTCAGTGTCGACGCCGCGGGGGGAAAGTTTTGCAAGGACAACATCGCGGAATGTGAGATCGATGCGATGAATATCTTTACGCATCACAAGTTCACGGGCGCGATCAAGAATGTATTCACGCTCCTGCATGATGGGACCAGAGAATCGCTCAATTTTATCGACTGTAGTTTGGCCATCACGAGCGATATGTTCAAAGCTTTCACCGGCACGAAGGCGACGTTGAATCTCTTTGACTGAGATTGTTTCTGTGGCATCTGTTGCAGGCACAGATGTAAGTCTTGGTTGATTTACAGTTGCGCGAAGTGTGTCGCTTATACGAAGTGAAAACTCTGCACCGTCGGTGTCAACAAGGGCGAGATGATTTCCGTCCTGTGTTTTGCCCGTCAGGCGAAGTTCAGTCATAGGGGTGAGAATAACCGATAGGGGGTCAGATTTTCATGAGGTAGACCCTCTAGACTTCAACTATGTATGAAGAACTGCTACAGCTTGCCCAGAAAATCGGAGCAGAAGCAGGGGCACTTCTCATGGACCGCCCGCCAGCATTTGAAATCGAATCAAAATCCACCGCGATAGATATAGCGACCCAGATGGATAAAAAGGCAGAGGCATTTATTGTGCAATCCATTCTTGCTGCCCGTCCTGATGATGGAATTATCGGAGAAGAAGGCGCATCCGTAGAAAGTAAATCAGGAATTACGTGGGTTATCGATCCACTAGATGGAACAGTGAATTACTTTTATGGATTGCCTGGTTGGAACGTCTCAATTGCTGCGAGAGATAAGGACGGCTCATTTGTTGGCGTCGTCACTGCACCAAGTATTAACTCAATGTGGTGGGCAACTCGAGGCGGCGGAGCTTTCTTTAATGGATCTAAAATTCGCTGTAATAATCCAATCGAATTAGATCGCGCACTCATTGCTACTGGCTTTCAATATAATGTAGCAAACCGCGTTAATCAATTAGAAGATCTTGTAAAACTTGTTCCGATAGCTCGCGATGTCAGACGTAATGGGGCAGCAGCTGTTGATCTCTGTCATGTGGCAATGGGCGCACTTGATGCGTATTACGAATCAGGTTTGAAGGAATGGGATTGGGCTGCTGGTGGATTAATCGCCACCGAGGCAGGTGCAATCTTTGCTCAATACGGCCAAGAACCCACCAGAACGACGATGGCTGCCGGCCCAGAGCTGCATTCCCGCATCGTAGATTTGCTGGGATTTACCGCGTAATTTCCTGAGCCAAAAGCCCGATTTACGCTCAAGGCCCCTTCTGTGGCAAGATACGCAGTCTGCACAGCGTTACCTCGCAGTGCCTCATAAAGTTTTAATGAGTTAAGTAATGAACAGGACCAATGATGAACATTCTCGACGTTGTAGATGCTGCCTCACTCCGCAAGGACATTCCACAGTTCCGTGCTGGCGATGAGCTCAAAATCCACGTTCGCGTTATCGAAGGTAGCAAGTCACGCCTTCAGGTCTTCCAAGGAATTGTTATCGGTCGCCAAGGTGACGGAGTCCGCGAAACTTTCACAATCCGTAAGGTTTCATACGGCGTTGGCGTAGAGCGCACATTCCCAGTTCACACACCAGTTATTGAAAAGATTGAACTTGTGAAGAAGGGCGATGTACGTCGCGCCAAGCTTTACTACCTACGCGATCTTCGCGGTAAGGCTGCAAAGATTCGTGAAAAGCGCGATGGCGTTGAAGGTTACGGTGATGGAATTCTTTCTACACCTGAGAAGGAAGTTGTTATTGCACCTGTGGTTGAAGAGGCAGTTGTTGAAGCGCCAGTAGCTGAGGCAGTTGTTGAAGCGCCAGTAGTTGAGGCAGTAACAGAAGAAGCTCCAGTAGCTGAGGCAGTTGTTGAAGCTCCAGCCGCTGAAGAAAAATCTGCTGAGTAATTAGCTCTCGCCAGATGCCACGTAAGGGCTCAGTCCTTCGTGAGTTCCCGATTCTTGTAATCGTTGCGCTCGCAGTCTCACTTGTTATCAAGACTTTTATTGTCCAATTTTTCTTTATTCCATCTGGATCAATGGAGAACACACTTCAGATTCAAGACCGTGTTGCAGTAAATAAGATCCCATTTGTCTCAAGAAATATTTCACGTGGAGACGTTGTCGTATTCCGCGATCCTGCTAATTGGTTACCTGAACCATTTACAGCTGGTGAAAATAAAGTAATGGCGAAGATTAGAACAGGTCTTGAAACAGTTGGCGTTCTTCCAAACCCAGCAAAGCAATATCTTGTTAAGCGCGTCATTGGCGTAGCTGGTGATCACGTTATCTGCTGTGCCAAAGGTGGAAAGCTCACTATTAATGGCAAGACCACTGACGAGCCATATATTTTTGCTGGAAATAAACCAAGTGAAATGGAATTCAACGTCACTGTCCCTGCAGGAAAGATTTGGGTTATGGGTGACCACCGTGGCTCTTCAGCTGATTCGCGCTATCACCAAGAAGATGTCAATCACGGCTTCGTTCCGGTTTCTAAAGTCACAGGACGCGTCTATGCAATTATCTGGCCATTAAAGAATCTCGCGCTAGTTCCAAGCCACAACCCAATCAAGTAAGTTCACCACATGAAAGCGATCGAAGAACTTCTTCGTAACGCAGGTATTTCTCCCATCGCCGGTGTTGATGAAGCAGGTCGCGGTCCATGTGCAGGCCCGTTACTTGTTGCAGCCGTCATTCTCAAAGATCCATTCGCACCAGAATTATCAGAGGTGCGAGATTCAAAAGAAGTCTCTGAGAAAAAGCGCGACGAGCTATTTGAACTCATCATGACAATTGCCGAAAGTGTCAGCATCATTCGCGTTTCAGTATCGGATATAGATGAACGTGGAGTTCACGCCGCTAATCTCGATGGCATGCGCAGAGCAGTCAAAGGCTTGGCTATAGAACCTGCCTATGTATTAACGGATGGGTATGCCATTGAAGGCTTGGCTGTGCCTAACGTTGCTGTGTGGAAAGGTGATCAAGTAGTGACTGCTATAAGTGCTGCATCCATCATTGCAAAGGTCACCAGAGACCGAGAAATGATTGAGTTAGACAAGCAATACCCACAGTATGGTTTTGCAAAACATAAGGGATACATCACAGCTGCTCATACGGCGGCTCTGCAAGAACATGGTCCCTGTCCTGAGCACCGCACATCTTTTTCTAACATCGCAGCTCTTCTTCAATAGTTTTACACAGGTAGCACTGCAGGTGTAATTGCAACCCAAGCCCTGCTTCTATCTTTTGCGGCATGAGAGAGCCCTTAACAGAGATAAGAGAGCAACGTCTTGCGCTATTTAGCGTGGTTGCAGTTGGAAATGCCTTTTGGAGTCAACAGATTCAAGAATTTGGAATTGAGAGCGTTTATCAGAACCTCTTTTTTGGCGTGTATAACGGAGAAAAGTTCGGCAAAATGATTACGGAAGTCAATGCTTTTGATTCGGAGCAGGCACTGCAAAATATTTGCAATTCAGGGGGAGTTTTTCTCACACCCGAAGAGGAAAAATGGCCAAAGCAGGTAAGCAGTTTGAGTAACCCGCCTATTGGGCTTGTCGTAAAAGGAAATGTGGAAACACTGAAAAATAAGTCACTCGCAATTGTCGGCACGCGTAATCCAACTCCGTATGGAATCCGTATCGCAGGAGATTTTGCCGCGGGCTTTGTCGATCGCGAATGGGATATCGTCAGTGGTGGTGCGTATGGGATCGATTCGGCAGCGCATCGTGGTGCACTTGTTGCAGAAGGTCGAACGATTGCAGTAATTGCATCGGGAATTGATATTCAATATCCAGCCGGAAATTCCAGACTCTTTGATGAAATATGTGAGACCGGCGCAATCGTCTCTGAAGTCATGCCCGGTGTGATTGCGATGCCGCATCGCTTTCTTACTCGCAATCGTCTTATTGCCGCACTTTCACAGAGCACGCTTGTTGTTGAGGCAGCATTTAGAAGTGGATCTCTACGAACTGCTCGAGATGCCGCTGAATTAATGAGACCGGTGATGGCTATTCCTGGTCCCATAAATTCACCATCTTCTGAAGGGTGCCATAGATTAATAGGGGAGCGAGCCGCAGAATTAGTGACATCGGTGGCGGATGCAATCGAGTTGATAACCGCGCTTTAGGTAATGCATCTATGTGATGAGAGAATACGGGCATGAGTGAATTCCGTTCCGGCTTCGTCGCAATTGTGGGGCGTCCGAATACTGGAAAATCAACCCTTATCAATGCGCTAGTTGGCAGCAAGATTGCAATTACATCTCCGCATCCCAATACAACGCGTCATGCGATTCGCGGAATCGTCAATAACCCAGAGTTTCAAGCGATACTTGTTGACACACCTGGTGTTCATAAACCAAAGACTTTGCTCGGACATCGCCTTAATGCTGTAGTGAGCCAGAGCATGGATTCAGTCGATATCGTGATGATGTGCCTGCCGGCAGATGAGACTTCAGGTGCTGGCGATGAATTTATCGCTGCCGAAATTGCTAAGTACCCACGAGCAAAGAAGTTTGCATTAATTACTAAGACGGATTTAGTTGCCAAGAAGAATATTGCTACTCGCTTACTTGGCATTTCAGCACTAGCTCAAGGATTTGTCTGGGATGAAATCGTTCCAATTTCTGCCGCCATTCACGAACAGATTGATTTACTGGAAAAGCTCATTGGTGACAATCTTCCGGTGGGCCCCGCTTTTTACCCCGAAGATATGAAGAGTGATCAGGATATTCAGCAGCTTATCTGTGAGCTTATTCGTGAAGCTGCGATGCGAGATGCGCGTGAAGAGCTACCGCACTCAATCATGGTGACAATCGATGAGATGAAGGAGCGCGAAGAGAAGGGCAGCCGTCCATTCTTTGATATTCACGCAACCATTCACGTGGAGCGTGATTCACAGACTGGAATCATTTTGGGCCATCAAGGTGAACGATTGAAAGATATTGGAATGCGTGCCCGTAAAGATATTGAACGCGAACTCGGTGCTCGAATTTTTCTAGGGCTTCATGTGAAAGTCTCGAAAGAGTGGCAGCGAGATCCTAAACTTCTAGAAAGACTTGGATTTACTGAGCGCTGAGCACACCGGTTGCTAGCGCGACAAGAAGCGCAGAACCAAGCACCACACGATAGATTACAAACGGTTTGAAATTCTGTGTTGAAATATATTTCATCAGCCAGGCAATAACGCTATAGCCCACAATAAAGGCAACAACTGTGGCCGCTAAAATTTCTGGCATCGAATAGACAGAGACAGTGGAATCGCCAACAGCTTTCTTTAATTCGTAGAGACCGCTTCCAAAGACTGCGGGAAGTGCGAGCAAAAATGAGTAACGAAGTGCGGCTTCGCGTTTATATCCAAGGAAACGACCCAGTGCGATAGTTGCACCTGAGCGAGAAACACCTGGAACCAAAGCTAGTGACTGCGCTAATCCATAAGCGATGCCATCACGCGCATTGAGATTATCAAGTGACTTTTCGCGTTTGCCCACATGGTCTGCATAACCAAGAATTAATCCAAAGATAATCAAAGTGGAAGCAACAATCCAGAGTGAGCGGAAATTGTTTGTGATGTAATCCTGACCGAGGTATCCCAAGATAACAATTGGGAGAGTTCCAATAATGATGAGAGTTCCAAGGCGCGCTTCAGGTGATCCATCGCGCTTAAACCAGGCGCGAGTAATCGCCAGAATATCTTTTCTAAAGAAGATGAGAACGGCTAACTCTGTACCAATTTGAGAAATGGCAGTAAATGCGGCGCCCGGATCTTTGGCGTTCGGCAAAAACTCACCGACGATTCGAAGGTGGGCACTCGATGAGACTGGTAGAAATTCAGTGAGTCCTTGGACAAGACCTAGAAAGAGAGCTTCAAGCATGGCGCAAGTATGGCAATACTTATGCGCTTACAGGCTTGCGGCTCGCGAAGTATGAACCAATCAACACAAGTGGCAACCCCAACAGAATTCCAACGGTAAGTGGTTCTTTAAGAATGAGTACACCAAGTACAACTGCGAAAGCGGTATTCAGATAAGTCACAAGTGAACCTCGGGCGACTCCAATAATTGTGGCCAGAGTAAAGAATGCAACGAAGGCGGCTCCGGTTGAGAGGACTCCTAATCCAACAATTGATCTGATTGCTCCACTAGAAATCTCATGTGTAGGCCACTGCACAATCGCCCAAGGAAGATAGAAGATGGCTGAGATACCCATCGCCACTGCATTAATTGCAATACCCGAAACGTTAGGTAGGGCGCCTTGAACCATCATCACTGCATAGGAGTAACCGATTGCGGCTATGAGAACCATGAAGATCGAAAGTGGATCTGCGCTACCAGTAATACTTTCAATACCCACCACTGCGATAAGTCCAACAAATCCTAAAACTAAACCAAAGAGCCTCTTGTGGTGCCAGACTGTTTTATCTCCACGCATCGAAGCAAAAATTGTTGCCCAAATTGGCACCGATGCAATCAATAACCCTGCAAGTCCTGAGGAGATTTTCTGTTCTGCAGTACCGATAAGAATCCATGGGCCGATCATTTCAAGCAACGCGTAAAACGCTACATATTTAATTCCGCGAATTGCGGGAATCAATTGTCTCTGTCTCATTGCTAAAGGAATGAGAATTGCGGCACCAATTGCGGTACGAAGACAGACCACCGTTGCGGGGGTAAATCCATTATCAGGGTCGACTGCCACCTTGATAAAGAGGTAAGGAATACCCCACAGGAATCCGACCAGAATAAAGAGAAACCATCCGCGGCGTGACATTTGTAAAGAACGCTCCTAGTTTTTAGAGATTAGTTGAATGGGAAAGTTAGGCGAGTTTCTTGATTTCTTGCGCCATAAAGTCAATCGACTCAGCGGCAACGTGCGTAATTGCCATCGTTGCAAAGAAGCCATGAATCATTCCGTCATATTGCTTATAGACAACGGGAACTCCATCGGCTCGCAGGAGGTCTGCATATTTTTCACTATCTGAAAGTAGTGGGTCATATTGGGCTGTGATAATTATTGCGGGAGCAACTTCCTTAAAAGTTTTGGCATGCATAGGAGCCGCATAAGGATTTGTGTTATCTGCCTCGTTGACAACATATTGTTCCCAGAACCATTTCATCGCCTGAGTGGTTAACAGGTAACCTGTTGCATAATCGAGGTAAGACTGTGTCTCAAAATTTCGTTCATTGCATGGGTAGATAAGAACTTGGAACGCAAGTTTTATTCCATTGTCACGAGCTTTGAGTGCAACGGCTGAGGCAAGGTTGCCACCTGCGCTATCGCCCATGACTCCAACCTTTGTGGGATCAATACAAAGTGATTCTGCATTGGAAAGTACCCATGAGAGCGTCTCGTAACAATCATCAAATGGAATAGGGAATGGGTGCTCGGGTGCTTTCTGATAAAAGACGCTAATAATTGTTGCGCCACTTTGATTTGCAAGGCGCGTTAATGAAGAATCAACAATATCAAGTGTGCCAAGAACCCAGCCGCCACCGTGGAAGAAAACAATTGCAGGAGCATTCGGATTCGCAGTTGGCCGGTAAATGCGAACAGGTAGATCCGCAGTTTTTCCTGGAATGAATCGGTTGATAATCTCGTGAACTGGTTCGGCTGGTCCGGAATTTTTAACTCGTGCATATGTATTTCTGCGAATGACGTCGATGGGAGCTTCCCACACCTGTGGCAGCCCAGCTTGCGCACCTGCTGCTAAGAAGGCGATTATTTCTGGCGCAAGTGAGACATCTGATTGGTGGGGGTTGGTCATGGCCAAAGGCTAGACTGTGCCAGTCAGTGTTGACCACAATATGGCGAAATTAATTTGCCTGATATCTCACTTAAATTTGGAGCGTTGTAATGCGTATTGGAATTCTTACTGGTGGCGGAGATTGCCCAGGACTTAATGGTGTTATTCGTGGTGTAGTAACTAAGGGAATTAAAGATTACGGATATGAATTCGTCGGATTTCGCGATGGATGGAAAGGCCCACTCGAGGCGCTCACGATGCCTTTGGATTTGGCAACAGTGAAGCCAATTCTTGCTAAGGGCGGCACAATTCTTGGTTCATCTCGCACCAATCCTTTCAAAATTGAGAATGGCGTTGAGCGCATCAAGCAGAACCTTGCTGATCAGGGAATTGATGTTCTTATCGCAATCGGTGGAGAAGACACTCTCGGCGTGGCAACAAAGCTAGACGCCCTTGGCGTAAAAGTTATTGGTGTTCCAAAGACAATTGATAATGACCTCAACAACACAGATTTCACATTTGGCTTTGATACATCCGTCAATATCGCTATGGAAGCAATCGATCGTCTGCACACCACTGCTGAATCACATCACCGTCCACTGATTGTTGAAGTGATGGGTCGTCACGCGGGTTGGATTGCTCTCCACTCCGGTATCGCTGGTGATGCAGCTTGTATCTTGATCCCAGAAGTTAAGTTCTCAGTCGATAAAGTCTGTGAGTATGTGAATTCACGTTTTAAGACTGGTACAGCACCCATCATCGTTATTGCTGAAGGTGCGATTCCTCAAGATGGTGACATGATTACTAAGAATCAACCTCTTGATGCCTTTGGCCATGTGCAACTTTCAGGAATTGGCGATTGGCTTGCAAAAGAAATCGAGAAGAAAACTGGTTATCAAACTCGCTGCACAGTTCTAGGTCATATCCAGCGTGGTGGTACACCATCAGCATTTGACCGAGTACTGAGCTCTCGTTTCGGACTTGAAGCAATTACTGCAGTTCACGAAGGTGATTTCGGCAAGATGATGGCTCTGCATGGAACCAAGATTGCTCGTGTGCCGCTGGCATCAGCAACAGATGTTCTTAAAACAGTCCCATTCGAACGATACGAGGAGATCACATCGTTCTTCGGCTAATCTCTCTCCGAGAGCGCCCCTGAATAATCTACGATTATGGATATGAACTCACCTTCTGCTCAATTGGATTCACTCTTTGATCCAAAGTTGGTTGCTGCGCAACAACCAAATTGGCCTGGGGGACCCAATGGTGAAGCGATGACAAAGGCTGTTGCAGAACTTAAAGCGTTGCCACCACTTGTCTTTGCAGGTGAGTGCGATGATCTCAAAGCAAAGATTGCACAAGCTGCAGCAGGTAAGGCATTTTGGCTACAAGGTGGCGATTGTGCAGAAACATTCTCCTCAGCAACAGCTGATTCAATTCGTAATCGCATCAAAACTATCTTGCAGATGGCTGCAGTTCTGCAATATCACTCAAGTTTGCCAGTAATCAAAGTTGGGCGAATGGCTGGGCAGTTTGCAAAGCCACGTTCCAATGATCTTGAGACCCGTGGTGATGTCACACTTCCTGCTTACCGCGGTGATGCCGTCAACGATATTGAATTCACCGAAGCAGCACGCACGCCAGATCCCAACAGACTCGTACGCGTCTATAACACTTCTGCTGCGACCCTGAACTTAGTACGCGCATTTACTCGCGGTGGTTTTGCAGATCTTCGCCAAGTGCACGAATGGAATAAGGGATTTATCCGTGATTCTAAATTCGGCGAGAAGTATGAACAGATGGCAGCCGATATTGGACGCGCACTTGCCTTTATGGAATCTGCTGGAGTTGACCCAGAACAATTTAAAGCTGTTGATTTCTATGCAAGTCATGAGGCACTCATCATTGAATACGAGAAGGCGCTGACACGTATCGATTCACGCACACAACTTGCCTATGATGTTTCTGGACACTTCATCTGGATTGGTGAACGTACTCGTCAATTAGATGGCGCTCACGTTGATTTCGCATCCAAGGTCCGTAATCCAATCGGAATCAAACTGGGGCCAAAATCTACAGTTGAAGATGCACTTGCTCTGATTGCCAAACTCAATCCTGATAATGAGCCAGGTCGCATTACCTTCATTACTCGTATGGGTGCGGGAAAGATTCGTGAAGCTCTTCCTGCACTCGTTGATGGCGTCACAAAGAGTGGGGCAGAAGTGCTCTGGGTCTGCGATCCGATGCATGGAAATACTTTTGAATCAAAGAATGGGTATAAGACTCGTCAATTTGAAGATGTCCTTGATGAAGTTCGTGGCTTCTTTGAAGTGCATAAGAAGCTTGGTACTCATCCTGGGGGTATCCATATCGAACTCACTGGTGATGATGTGACTGAATGTCTTGGCGGCGGCAATGAGGTCTCTGAAAAAGACCTCGAATCTCGCTATGAGACAGCGTGCGACCCACGTCTGAACCATTCTCAATCACTTGAGCTCTCATTTTTGGTTGCTGAAATGTTGCGCGACCGCTAATTTAGCGAACGTGACGTTGCTCTTATCTACCTTCGATACACCAATCGGAAATCTCAATCTCATCGCAGATGAGCACGTACTCCTTGCGGCAAATCTTTCTAGCGTGAAGGCTCTCAAAGAGTCGTTGAGTGCCGAAGTTGCTGAACGTGAGATTAAGTTAGTGGCGAAGATTCCAGTCATTTCAGATCTGATTGCTGATTATTTCGACGGCGACTTAT
>Ga0214921_10009888_pt1 | contig 11929 bp, 23 predicted proteins | sample LL1505_MetaG_FD_177992 | JGI IMG/M metagenome (GOLD analysis project Ga0214921, IMG submission 177992) | Freshwater microbial communities from Lake Lanier, Atlanta, Georgia, United States - LL-1505 | ecosystem: Environmental > Aquatic > Freshwater > Lake | place: USA: Georgia | collected... | reverse complement strand
ATTGTACACCACCCTTTCCAACCTTTATACATTTTGTATCAATGTCGAAGAAGCCTTCGCATCTCCAATTCTCACCTGAATTAACTCTCTTACCCCTACCAAGATATAGGGTGAAGCCGTACTCGGCTAGGTGATTGCGAACATGAGTCACGAATTGTTTAGTATTCGTCTTCATATGCTATAAGTATATAGCCACAACTGTCGGTTGTCAAGTAAAAATTCGACTGGAGAATTTTAACAAATAACAATTTGACTGGAGAATTTGGGTTTCGACTGGAGAATTTGGGTTTCGACTGGAGAATTTCAAGATAAATATATTTAAATGGAGAATTTATATGCCAAATTATGAATATTTGTGTCACGGATGCGGTCATACATTTGAGGATTTTTTTAAAATGGATGATCGTAAAAAACCAGAAAAAAAACCATGTCCCCAATGTGGATTGAAGAAAATAAAACAGGAATGTCTAACTCCTCCAGCAATGGCTATGGATCCAAATATGAGAGTTGATAATAAAGCAACTGGTGGGTTCAGAGATGTTATGAATAAAGCAATTAGTGGCATAAAAGGCACTAAAGCTGAAAAATACTGGAAAAATCGCTACGGATTATAAATATTATAAATGCATAAAAAATACGCAAAAATTAGAATTCAACCGATTGTGTATGAAACGAATACAAATGGTGATTATGAATTGGATACAAATGGAGACAAAATAATACTCGTGCCACCAGGACAAGTAAATCCAGAAGATCCATATGATTTTTTAATAGAAATTACAGAATACCCGTAATTATTCTTTGCTTTTTGGATTATTTTTTAAATAATCATGAACACAACCAATATAATCTTCTGCAAGGGTAATCTTTGATTGTACCCATGCTTCCATTTGTGTTTCTGGTTTCATCATCCCCAAAATAGCAGTTGCTTTTTCAACAATTGCTTTACATTGAGTAATAACCATCTCACCTTCCATATCCTCTAATGGAATGTGTTCCATAATTGGCCCTGGTTGTGGATTTGGACTACTTGCTATAATATCTTTATAATTTGATGGTATAAATCTCATTTTCTTCCTTTTCTTGGGGTTAATTCTATTTATACATAATAGAAAGTGTGGAATCAAATGAATATTAAGAGAATTATACAAAAAATACAAGATAGACAGTTGATGTTGGAAATTAGTAAAATATCCAATACAGAAATGTCATTCTTGACAGAAGCAAAAAAAGTTAAGCATAAATTAACTCACAAGGCATCTGCTGATACAAAAGGTAAATTGCACGAATTATTGGTAGGTTATCACCTAAAAGGTGGAACACACATGTCCATGCATCCAGATAAAACTGGTGAAAGTCCAAAACAAGTGCATGATAGATTGAAAGAATCTATTCATCCAAAGGAATACAAAACAATTTATAAGAGAGCAAAAAAGGCTGCTTCTCATCTTTATCATGAACATGTAAAAAAACACGGTGAAGTATTCGATGTTCATTGGACATCACAGCCAGGAGATATTCACAGATCCACTGGTGTACACTCATCACAAAAAGAAGATGCTTCTGATTTAATGATTCATACCAGAAGTGGAAGAAAAATAACACATCATGGAGTTAGTCTAAAGGTAAGTGATAATCCAAGTCACCATGTCCCAGTATCAAATCCTGGTATGAAATCCACTTATGGTGGTGAAAAAATATTGAGTGCCCACAAAAGAAGAATTTATAAAAAATTCCCACAACTGAAGGGTAAAACAATCAAGCAACAAAGAGAATATGTAAAAAACCATCCAAAAGTTCATGAAAGAATAAAACACGAAAACACAAAAACTCTCAGTAGAGTAACAGAACATTTATATACAAAATTAAAAGGAATGTCACATAAAGATTTAGTTTCACATATAAAAACACATGTTTTACAGGCAAATAAAACACCATTACAAAAACTAGGTCATCAGCATATTCGACATGTTACTTACATACAAGGCGGAAAACAAAAACATCATGCAATAGATCCAAGTACACATTGGCATGGTATTTTTAAAGACACAGGAAAGATAACAGTTGAAAGATCCGGTAGCACTATTAATTTTAAGCATAAAGATAAAATTTTTGCTTCACATAGAATGAAGTTTGTTTCTCAAAGTAATCCACAAAGTGGTATTAAAGGATCTGGTAACTCAGCAGGAAGTCACGGTAAGCAAAAATCTACTAACAAAACAAAAGAAAAGGTAAAAAGAGTAAGTAGAAAAGTAATTAGTAGAAGAAAATCAAAAAAGAAATAAATATGGAGATATTATTATGAACAAATATTATGCAGAAACGGTTGTAAATGGTAGAAAATTGAGTTTAGTTCTTACAGAACAACAGATACTAGATGGTGTTAAGGCAGCAATTAATGATTCTGAATTTGTATGTGAGAAAAGTCCAGGTACATGTTGGTCAAGTATAAATCCTTTAGATGAAGAACATGATAAAGAAGAATGCTCATTTTGGAGAAAAGTATTTAAAATTTGCGATTGTAAATAAGGAAAATATATGACAAAAAGACAAGAAGAGCCACCAATAAATTGGTTTCCAAGTTCTACAGAGCGTAAAACTTGGGCGGATAGTATTGCTGCAGCAAAAACTTTAGAACTGAAAAGACAACAAGCAGCAAATGCTGCTGAAGTTGCCAGAATGAATGCAGAAATAAAAAGAGAAAATCTAAAAGCACAAGTAAAAAAATTTAAAGCAGCAAAAAAAGCAAATAAAAAGTCTGCAAAATAATAAATAGGAGTTGTTCGTATGTCAGATGAATTCTTTAAATATTTACCAAGCAGTTTAATTAAAGTAGTTGATAGTTGGGCATTCTATATTGCTGCACTCGGAGGTATTGGTATAGGAGCCATGAAAGTGTTTAAAAAAATTAAAGACTTGAAACATGATAATTTTATAACAATTCATAGTGAAATACACGAACTATTAACAGAATTGCGAGTAATGTCTGATGCTGCAAGAACACAAGTAATACAATTTCATAATGGTGATTATTTTATGGATGGTATATCCATGCGTAAATTTAGTCTTACACATGAATCTGTAGAAAAAGGAATAGATTCAGATGCAGATAGAATTCAAGGATTGATGTGTTCTGTATTTTTACCTTTAATTCTTGCAGTAGTAGAAGACGATCCAAAAGTTAGATTTGTTGCTGATCTAAAAGAATCATATATTAAACAATATTTACATTCAAGAAATGTTGAAGCATTTTCAGTATTACCAATTAAAATACAAAACAATATTACTGGTTTTGTAGTAATTCAATGGTGTAGTGAAATTAAAGCAGAAAAAATAGATAAAGAATTTTGCCAAAAAGAATTGCGTAAAATGACAAATTCTATAACAGTTCAATTAACACAGCAAAAAAGATAAATATAAGGTTCAAATGAAAGGAACCTTATGTCAGAAGAATTAAACGATTTTGGATTCACAGCAGTAACGAGTGAGGAATTGGGATTACCACCAGCAGGTAAAGTTACACCAGTTTCCACACCACCTGTAGTAAATGTAGACTTAGCCCCAGTAAACTCTGCACTATCCAGAATTGAACAAAAAATGGACAAAGTATTAGCAATGGAATTGCACGAATTGTCTTCTGCGGTTTCTGAACAAGGTAGCAATTTTGAAACAATATTGGGAGAAATTGAAGAAAGAGTTTCTGTTGAAAAAATAAATTCAAAAAATAAATTATTAAAACTTGAAGATTTAATAATACCATTATTGAATAATTTAATGAAAAATCCTGAAAAAGAGTATATAAAATGGCCAAATAGAGTTGAAAAAATACAGACTCAAATACAAAAAATACTCGAAATAACTAGGTCTGTATAACTTATAAATACAATAAAGAAAGGCACACTATGACACCAGCACAAAATTCCGTTAATAGCGGCACAAAATCGAATGAAGCAGACAAATTAGATACCATGATAGGAACAGGTAAAGATTTCGATGCTCTAGTAACAACTCTAAAGATGGCTATCGAAAGAGGCGATATAGATAAGGAAAATGTACACCGTTTGGCACATGGTCTTGGTGTAAAACCTGATACTTTAGCGAGCATGATTGGTGTAGGATCAAAGGATAATATCAAAGCAGAAGATCAAGACGATTCACCAAAGAATGAAGTTTCACCACCAGATTTACAAAAGAACTTCAAAGATTTTAGATTAGATACACAAGCTGCAACACCAGTAACAGAAGCAGTTAAACCCACATCATCAAGAATGTCTTCTACTGAAATCAATAATAAAATTAAGCAAATTAGAATGAATGGTAGAAGAGCAGGAAAAAAACCAAACGAAATAAATTCGGAAATTCAAGCATTTAGAAGACTTCAATCTAGATCTGGTGGCGGATCAACAAATCCGGTATCATTAGGACAGCAATTTGCTTCATCAACGGTAAATATGGAAAGTGATCCAATGATCCAAAGAAGATTGCGTCAATTAAGAAATAAAAGAAACTAATTGACTTGGTTTAGTTATCTGCTATTATACAAGCATGAAATTTACATCTAAAAGAACACTCCAAGAAGAAGTAGTCATCAGACCATATTCTGTTCAAGCAATTGCAAGAAAAAGAAATATGATGATGAATGCTTTGCAATTAAATGATTCAGAATTTATGAATTGGGTTCGTGATAGAATGTATAGAGTAGCAGAACAAAATAAAATATCAATTAAAGAACTACCAATGGATTTAGTTTCAGCGGGGTTCCAAGAATGGGAAAATAAATTTCGACAAAGTGATAAAGATTTTGATCAATATAAACAACAATTCATGGAATATTCACAAAAATTTATGAAATTTGCTTCACAAGTTTCTGGTGAAGCAATCACAAATCCAAATCCAGGACAACTGACACCTAGTGCTGATGCTGTTCCACCAGTATCACCAAAAATGATAAAATTTCAAGCTTCAGATAATGTAAAACAGTGATGGAGATTTTTGTATGTCAAGAAATGTTCTACTTCTAAATGCATCAGAAGAAGTAATATCTGTAATTGATTGGCAAAGAGCAGTAAATTTATTATCTGCTGGAAAAGCAACTAAGCCATACAATTATAATCATAGTTATCAAATTAAAACAAGCAACGGAATATTTGAACTTCCCGCTGCCATTATGTTAGTTAATTATATAAGAATTCCATTCCGAAAAGTTGGATTATCAAAAAGAAATGTAATTAAAAGAGATAATGATACTTGTCAGTATTGTTCATGTAAACTTACTTCAAAAAATAGTACAGTAGACCATGTTTTACCAAAAAGTCGGGGTGGTATCAATAGTTGGACAAATTTAGTAGCATCTTGTCACCCATGTAACCTGCGTAAAGGGAATAGAACCCCACAGGAAGCGAATATGCGACTCCTACGACCCCCACAAGCACCGGGCAAGGATGTTGTCCATATTGTATTATTAGATGAAAACCGAAATAAACTATGGGAGCGTTGGCTGGATTATAAATAACTTTATCTCGGACATTTAAAAAAATGAGGTAAAGAATGCGAACAAGCAACCCCCCTAGTTATGATAAAATAACATCACTTTATACAAGTAATACTGCTACGATGGTGGATGGCTCATCATTGAACAGTTATGTACTACCAAAGCATAGAGCATTATTACTTGTAAATACATCTGCAACTGCAACAATTACAGATAAAATAGCAATTACAAATATTGATGGCACATCTGGTGGAAACTTACAAGTATCCCCAGGTATGACTCTGTTACCAATTCAAATATGGAAAACAACAATAACTCAAGTTTCAGGGTTATATGTTTATGCATTAATATGAAAACATCTAATTTTTCATCCAGTGTTGGAACTTCTCAAATATTCAATGGTACATACATTGATGTCTATAAGCACGAAAACTTATTAGAAGTTCAATGGCGAACTGTTTCTTATTCAGCAGTAAATTCTGGAACAGTTCTAAGCACTGTAACAATTACAAATATTGATAATACAACATCTGTTTTATATTTTCCAACAACATTCAATACTGGTGCTGGAAATAATGCATATAAAGAAATACAAATTCCATTAAACTATAAATTAATCTCTGTAGTAGATGCTATACCGCCAGGCTGATAACATGATTAAAACATATTTTCAATTTATTAATGAAGCAAAAGTTCATGCTACAACTGGACATCTCGATCATGTTACGCATCTATATCACGATCCAAAAACAACATTTGAGCATTTTGAAAATGTAATTTCTCATTTTTCTGGTAAGAAAGCAAAAGGCACAATTTCACAAAAAGCTGATGGTGGAATGTCTGTAAAAGCAGTTAGAATGCCAAATGGTACTGTTGGTGTTGGATATAAAACTGGTCAAATTTTTACAACACCGGAACAGATCGCTGCAACTGGAAAAGAACACTATGTTAGATCTTTAACTCCTGTTCTACATTCCACTCAAAATATGAACATTAAAAAAGGAACAGGATTTCAATTTGATCTCTTACATCAATCTGATACACCAACTACAAGAGCATCAATATCACAGCCAAACACAATACACTATAAGATACCAAAGGGTCATCATTTATCAATAGCAGCACACTCTGAATATTCAGTAAACAATAGTGGAGAAATGAAAAAAACTTCAAGTACTCCTGATGTTTCACAACTACAAGCACCAGGTGTTCATGCTCCAGAACTTGCTATGGGTAAAAATATAAAATTGGGATTAAGTCCAGATAGAAAGAAAAAAATACAAGAACATATTAAAGTAGCAAAGAAATTATTAACACCAAAACTTGCTAAATTTGCAAGAACTCTTGTAACAGGTGAAGGTCATCATAAAAAATTCTCTGCTTTCCATGAACAATATCACAGTCATTCATCAAGAACATCTGGTGAAAGATCCGTAGGTGAAATGAGAGAATATGTAAAAACTTTTGTGAATAAAAAAGCACAACATCCTGGAAGAAAAAAGAACGAGAGCGATGCTCAATATGAGTCCCGTGTTAATGCACATAAAGCACAATTATCAAAAGAATTACATGCAAATATAGATAAACATGAAAACCATTTTCACAAATTATTTGGAATTCATAATCATCTAATACATGCAAAACATCATATTCTAGACCAAATGAGAGAGCATGAGCACCAATTCCAATTACAAACACATAATGGTGAAGAACATGAAGGTTTAGTTTCATCTATTGGTACACCAGGAAAAGATGAAAGAATGGCAAAGTTTGTAAGAGAAGGTCCAACAGGATTCCCAAAAAAGAATCACAATAATCCCAAATTTAGCAAATAAATAAAATAAAAGGAGAATATTATGAACAATCAACAACAACCAAAACCACAACCAAAACCAAAACAAGGAGGCTGCGGCTGCGGAAAGGGTAAAGGAAAATGAATTATAAAAGTAAATTGATGCATGATTTAAAAAATGTTTATGGTGGAAAGTATACCCGTAAAGATGGAAGATGGTACTGGAAACAAACAGATACGGATACGGAAATACTAGTTACATCTGGTTGGTTAATTAATAAATTAAAAAATAAAAATGTTGAACCAGAAGTGATTAAACAAAAAGAGGTAATTAAGAAGTCACCACCAAAGAAGAAAAAAGAAGAAGTAAAACCAGAAAATATAGAACAGCAATGAATTTTTTTAATTTTAGAAAATTAATAGAAGATAATTCACGATTAGCCAATCTTGCTGCTAATGCTAAGAAAAAAGAAAAGCATATAGTTTTTTCTTTTGGAAGGAATCAACCACCAACTGCTGGGCATGGTCATATCATAAATCATGTTGTTAAAACAGCAAAAGATATGGGTGCTGATCATGTTGTTTTTACTTCTAATACTGGACCTGAACATGAAGATAAAAAAATGAGAGAAAAAAATCCATTATCTGCTAAAGAAAAAGTAGGAATAATGAGAGATTTCTTTCCAGGTGCAAATATTCAACACCATAAAGAAGTATTGAGTCCCTTTCATGCTATAGATCACTTAAAGAAAATGGGTTATACACATGCAACTATGGTAGTGGGTGCAGATAGAGTTGGTGAATTGGGAGAAAGAATGGCACCATATGGCAGAACAAACTTTAAATCATTTAAAGTTATATCACCAGGTGAAAAAAGAATTGATGTTGAAGGCAAAGAAGTAAGCGGAACTGCTGCAAGAAAACATGCTGCAAGAGGTGATTATAAATCGTTTAGAGAGATTATGCCTGCTGCTGCTTCAGAAAAATCAGTAAAAACTTTATTCGATAGATTAAGAAAACCTACTCCAGTAGTAAAGAAAAAAGTTAAAAAGAAAACAGCAAAAAAGAAAAAATTAGCAGAATCCATTATTCAATATATTCTTGAAGCAAGACCACGAACTGCAAAAGAAAAAACACCAGAATACTACAAAAAAGAATATAAAAAGTATCAAGGCTCAAAAAAAGAAATACGACAGCGTGGTAAAAGATGGACTGCCAGAAGAAGAGCAGCAGTTAGTGCAGCAAAAAGAAAATTAGGCGGAAAAGCAACAAATAAAACAAGAGATCAACTGATAAAAGTTGGGCAAGGTCTTCTAAAGGGAAAAGATGTCGATCATAAGAAGGCATTGTCACGCGGTGGTTCAAATGGAAATGGAAACACTAGAATAGTTTCCACATCATATAATAGAAGTAGGAACAATAATTGAAATCGTTTAAAGATTTTATTTTAGAGTCACCACCGATTAATAGAATTCCAAATTCTGTTGTAAATCAACGACAAAAATATTTATCAAATGTAACTAAAGGTAAACCAGTAAGTAAAAAAGATGGTTCTTTTAGTAGACCAAGAAGAGGAACAGCAGCATTCAGATCTTTACCAGTAAAGGTAAGAAGAATATTAGGAGTTAACATATGAAAACTTATTTTGATTTTATAAAAGAAAGCACTAGAGCAACAATTAGAAGACATAAAGCCGGTGTTCTCACTCCAGAACAAAGAGAAAATTTCATTAAAAGACAAAAAGGTAAGATTGCTAAGATAGACAAAGAGGGTGGTCTATCTGCTCGTGCTTCTCAGATTAGAGATACAATCAAGGCAGTATCTGAATCAGCAGCATGGACACGCAAAGAAGGAAAGAATCCAGAAGGTGGACTCAATAAAAAGGGTGTTGCTGCATATAGAAGAGAAAACCCAGGATCAAAACTACAAACAGCGGTCACCACCCCACCCTCTAAACTTAAAAAAGGTTCTAAGAAAGCTAAAAGAAGAGCATCATTCTGTAGAAGAATGAAAGGCATGAAGGCAAAATTGACTTCTGCAAAAACTGCAAGAGATCCAAATTCAAGAATTAATAAATCACTTCGTAAATGGAACTGCAATTAGGAGCATATCTATAAATGAGATATAAGGATTTAAAAAGAATTATCAATACTTATCTCAAACCAAAAGAAAACAAAGAATGCAAAGAAAAACCTAAAAAGAAGTAAATTTTATAATGAATTTTGATAGTTTGAATGATGACAATTATATGATGTTTGCAATGAAGATGTACAACAATCCTCAATGCAAGAATCTATCGGAGTTCCAAGAGGACATGAATAGAATTAAATATTTGAAAAGATTATTGAGAAAATATAAAACTTCAGGTCAACTTCGTGAAAGATTGATCCTAAACCATATTATTATTTTTTATAATATTTTTGACCCAGTAACAGCCACAAGGCTTCTTTTTACTAGAATAGAGAAGGATTTACACCCTTATTTAAAAACATTTATAGTTTTCCTAAATACATTGCCAGACAATATACCAGACATTGATTTAATTAATATACCATTAGATAGAAGAATAATTAATAAATTAAGAGAAATATGAAAATTGATAGATTAAAAGAAAGTTTAGATCGCTGGTTCAAAGAGAAGTGGACAGCACAAGATGGAAGCGAATGCGGCTCATATGAAGGTCGTGGTCGTGTAAAGTGTCGTCCTGCTCGTAGAGTTTCTAGTAAGACTCCTCAAACTTGGGGAGAAATGTCCCCTAGTCAAAAGAAAAAAGCAGTTCGTCTGAAACAAAAAGCACATAAAAAAGGTCAACAGTTTAGTAGTCACAAAACTGGTAAGACATGGAGTGCCAGTAAAGGCAAGTATAGACCAGGAAAACAAAAAGGATTGAAAGAATCAATTATGGAAAAATGGTCTATGGAGTATAAGAAATCAATAAATTGCAACAATCCAAAAGGATTCTCACAAAGAGCACATTGCCAAGGTAAAAAGAAATTAAAAGAAAACTATACAAGTGCTTTATCAAACTTTATTTGTGAAAAATGGAATCCCAGAAACAAAGAAGCACATGCTTCGTGTAAAGCAAGTGTTAAATCAAGATTCAAAGTTTGGCCATCTGCATATGCTTCAGCAGCAGTAGTTAGATGCTATAAGAAAAAAGTAGGAAGCGGTGACTAATGGAATCAAAAGCAGTCACAAAGTTTAATAAGATACAAAAAGAAATTGCAACTGAATACATTAAAGGAGCAGTTAAGTATCCATTAAGACTTTTGACAATTTTGATGTTAGCAGGAATGCCAGCAACAAAAGCACAACTGTTAATATTTAATATTAAAAATGGAATGAAGAGAAGTGCTAATATAGAAATAAGAAGACAGCTATTAAATTTATTAAAAAGTTTAATAGACATTTGCACATCAGATACAACAATATATGCAAGACTTAGAAATCTTGCTCTTAATCATAAACTGGGTGGTATAAAAGAAGAGGTTAAAGTTTATTTTGAATGTTTAAATATAACAAACAAAACAGAAATTACTGAGGATATTAAAAAAGAGTTAGAAGAATTATTAATTCCTATTGAGGAAGATGTCCAAGGAGTTGCAGGAACAGGATTGGGTAGCGTTGGTGGGAATTCCCCATCACCTACACAGGGTATAGATTCATACGATCCAGTATTGACTCCAATGATTAGAAGATTTAAAAAGACTAAAAAGAAAGGATAATTATGGTTTCAACAGAATTAATATCACTTATCGGTGGTGGAGCAACGGGATTCTTATTCCGTTATATGGCTCAGAAATCACAAGATCAAAAAGAAATGTTCAATCAGTTGATGGCTTCTAATAAGCAAACAACTGAGAACCAAGACAAGGCAGCACAAAGAGTTCCGCTAGATGTGGGCAGAGCAGTTAGACAAATAATAGTTCTCTCTGTTCTTTTTGCAACCTTCTTAGCACCATTCGTTCTTCCATTCTTTGGTATTCCTACCTTTGTGGAAGTAGATGCAAAAACTCCAGAAGGATTGTTTGGTTTGATTCCGGAATCAACAAGAAAATTCTTTGTTGAGATAAATGGTTATCTCTTCACTTCTGAAAATCGTCAAATTCTATTAAGTATCATTGGATTCTATTTTGGATCTGCTGCTGCTTCTAACAAGTCATAAGGAGTAATCATGAAATATCTAACACTATTAGCAACACTATTTCTCTTTGCTTGTAACACAACTCCAGTTATTCTCCCAGACACTACCAAAGATAATGTCCAAATGAAAAAATTAAATTGGGAAATTATAAATGGTGGTCAACTCAGTAATAACTGGGGATGGATTCTTTGGTATTTACCAATTGTATTCTTAGTAGTTGTATGGGCATACAACCAATACCTTAAGTCAAAGTGTAAGGAAGAAGAACCTACTGACCGAGCGGGTAAGTAAGAGAATCGAATAACTTTTTACAAATGAAATACGAGTCCACGATGTCTGACACTGGACTCGTAATTTCTTTTTTATCGGGTGTAATTGTTAATCTTAATGCAGCACCAGTGTCTTGAACAAATGAATCATACATCATTTGCTTGTCTGCATTTCCTTTACCCGTAGCATATTTTTTGACTTCTGTTGGTGGAATTATTGTAGTTGGTCATCC
>Ga0214921_10009887_pt1 | contig 11929 bp, 15 predicted proteins | sample LL1505_MetaG_FD_177992 | JGI IMG/M metagenome (GOLD analysis project Ga0214921, IMG submission 177992) | Freshwater microbial communities from Lake Lanier, Atlanta, Georgia, United States - LL-1505 | ecosystem: Environmental > Aquatic > Freshwater > Lake | place: USA: Georgia | collected... | reverse complement strand
TAAGTATGTTTTATCTTTAGGTAATGAATATTAGTTTATCCAAGATATTATTTTAGGAATGGTATTTTATGCTTTTTATAGGTAGGTAAATGAGTCCAATTAACAGACTTCTTTTAATCATCGCGATCCTATTTGTGGTCGCGATGATTCTTGGATTGTACTATTCCAATAATTTAATTAATACTAATCCATTTATGGATAAAAATCTTTTAAAGCGCGGGATGGAGAAACCGGTAATTTGGTTATACTACGACACAAGCGATGTCAATTCCCGTCAATGGGCTGATTTTGGGGCACGTAGTTCCCGCGCACTTAATCTTCCATTCTTAAATCTCTGTTATGAATCCATTGTAAAGCAAAACAAGGAAGACTACCGAGTTGAAGTAATCGGTGGTTTAACAGGTGTAGCTGAACTATTGGGTGGTTGGGAGCAGCTTCCCCCCGGTCTTCGCGACCCTATTGCCCCAGTTAATGAAGCAGAACTTAACTATATTCGTGCGGCTATTCTTGCTAAATATGGTGGATTATGGCTTACACCTTACTGTATTTCTCTGAAAGGTTTTGGAAAATTACCTGAAAATAAGGTAGTATTCTTTGGAACAGATTTAGATGAAACTTATGCTGGACCAGATGGAACTATTGTCCCAGGTTTCCGCGCTATTTGGTCGCCTTATCCAAAACACCCAATGTTTAAAGAATGGTCAGAAATAACTTATGCTCGCATTGCCCAAAAACGTGGCGGCGATCAGATTCGCAGAGACGCCAACTGGGATTTTGTCCAATTATCAAACAAATATGTATCATCTGGAATTATTGTCGATCCCGCGGCTGAAGGCATGCGTAAAAAGAATGGTAGACGAATACAACTAGAGGACTTACTCGCTACAGGAACAGATGGCAACTTACCGTTTGACCTCTATGCCTATACAGTCTATATACCATTCCCTTGGCCCGAATTAAGAGATCGTGAAATATTTGGATGGTTCTTACGAATGAGTGAAGATCAAATTATGGGGTCTGATATCGCAGTTAAATATCTGCTGCATTGAGATTAGAAATATAATGAACAGGTGGTGGTAAATCATTTAATGTTTTATAAATTACATTTTGTAGTGCTAAAATACTTGTATTTCCTTTACAATATGAAATCCAAGAATTAATCAAAAACTTATGAATTAAAATATTGTCTTTAAAGGTATTATTACCAAAAAGTGTATTAATTGTTTGAAAGCTTTCCAAGATATCCTCATATGCGTATCCTCTTTTCCAAATTAATACAATGCTTTTAATTGATTCTGCTATATCTCTTTGTGACATTGCTGCTAATAATGGTAAAAAGTCTAAATAAAATGGCGCAGAACATAAACTTTTTACTTGTGTCATTGTCATTTCTTCATTAAGTGTTACAGAAATATCTCGTACTAATTTTAAAAGTCTTATTAAATCACTTATATTATTGTGTGCGATATTAATTAACCAATTCCACATTTCTTCGGTAAATTTTTCTGGATTTGGCATATTAGCATTTTTAAGAAAAGCATTTCTATATAATATTGTATCAATTGAATTCATGGTAATATGAATACATCTAGATCTTATAGCTGGAATTAAATCTTCTTCTGATGTTCCAATAAATAGGAACCGTGTTATATGCGAATATGACTCCATTGGTCTACGTAGAGCTTGCTGCGAAATTTGGGGGAATGTATCAACGTCATCTATAAGAATCCAGCGAAATGTATTTTGACCAATTGATTTTTGACGAATAAAAAGACTTATTTGGCCACGTATTGTTTGAATACCTCTATCCTGATCAGGTCCTAGAAGAAGACATTCATCAACGGATTCCTCACCCCATAAATGCCTATCTGGCCTATTCTTTTGTCTGGCATATAATTGGAGTAGTTCTTTAATCAATGTTGTTTTTCCACAACCTGGTGGACCTGTTATAAATATATGACTTGATGTATCGAATTGATTAATACATTCTGTCCAGACAGACTCTTGTCCAACTAAAGAGGTCATTATAGTTGATTCCCTGTAAGACTTTAGATTGCTGAGTCCGTTTTATAGCTTTTATTATTTTATCACTTTTATCAACTTAAAAGATTCTCTATATCTAAACTTCAAATATGTCAGATAGAAACGGTTCTAAAAGATCTCTATACGATGTCCTTGGCGTAAATAAATCTAATAGTTGTAATGAAATTAAGAAAGTATATTTCAAATTAGCTAGAACACATCATCCAGATAAGGGCGGCGATCCAGAATTATTCAAAGAGATTTTACGTGCCAGTGAAGTTCTAACCGATGAAAGAAAACGGCAATTATATGACGAATCTGGTATAATTGAGGGTGAAAATGGAGTAACTGAGGGATCTGGTGGAAATCCCTTTCAAGGAGGAGGCTTTCCTTTCCCATTTGAGGTTAATATTAATGATCTATTTGGTGGTATGTTTGGCAATCCACCTTTACAGCGTGGTCCTCTTCGCAAAGGTAAAAAGCCTGCGCCAATTATTCAGACAATTAATATTACCCTAGAACAATTTTATTTAGGACATAATTTTGAGATCAATATTAATCGTTCATCTTTTTGTACTGCGTGTGATCATAGTGGTGCTAAAGTAAAAGAAACATGTAGAGCATGTAATGGACGAGGTACGATCTCTCAAAATGTTCAAATGGGTCCTATGATAATGCATACGACTGGGCCTTGTATTGAATGTCAAACTAAGGGAGAGCGAATTCTTGAAAAATGTGAGGTGTGTTCTGGTACCGGCTTTCTTCAAGATATTCGTAATCTATCCGTTAAAATCTCTCCAGGAACACGTCCTGGAGAAACTTATATTTTCCCTGAAGTATGTTCAGATCATCCTGCCTTTGAACGCCCTGGTGACGCACATATTGCCATCGCAGAAGATACTAATGACCCTGCCTTTAAATATTTTAAACGCGGCGGTGATAGACTACTAAATCTAGAGACAACTATCGCACTATCTCTCTCTGAGGCACTCATTGGATGCGTTGTTAAAATCGATGGACATCCTGGTTATGATGAAGGGCTATTTGTGAAAATTCCGCCATCATTTCAGGGTGATAAATACTGTCTATCTGGCTTTGGTATGCCTATTCCTGGCAATATTGGTAAATATGGCGACTTGTTTATTACTATAGATGTTGTAATTAGCCCAATGGAGCGTACACTCTTTACTACAAAGGGCTCTGAAGTACTAACACCAATATTTGAAGATAAAATTAGAGCTTTTACTTGTTCAAAAGAGTCTATTCAGACCGACTTGTTTTTACATAAAGTATAATATAAATAAATAATTTGTAATAAATTTAACATATAATTATATCTAAATAATTATATTCTAAATTAAAAAGTTCTAACAAGTTCTAATACTATTTACTGCGAATCACGGATCTTAGAAAGATCAAAAGCCACATCCGTCTTCCATTGGGGGTTTAGGCCAGCCTGGGCGTATTGTGTTGGGGAGCTTAGTAGCATACCAGAGCTAGGGAAGGGGGCATATCCTAACACAGCGCCGCCGCGCTTGTTCTTGTTCTTACGGGCACTCTTCTTGCTCTTATTGCGGCGTCCGCCCTTCTTATTCTTACGATAACCATTCTTCTTGCTCTTACGACGGCCACCTGTCTTAACTGCTTGTGCTACACCTTGGGCGGCATCTTGAACAACAGCTAAAGGAGCAGATACTGGCGCATCAGATAATCCTCTTACATCTGCGACTGCCTTATCAATTCCGCCAACATGTGCCGGACCACGAAGAGCGGCCGGCAACATAGAATCGGTAAGAGCGCTGAGAGGAGCACCTGTTAAGGCACCACCATGTTGTCCTTCATGGTATTTGAAATAATCCGCACCCTGTCCAAGGGACATTTGAGACGGCCAGCTGCCAGATAGGTGGTAGCCAACTGGCGCACCATCTAACATATCCGCACCACCTTCACGGCGTCTATTACGACGCGTGTGGCGGCGGTTACTATGCTTACGATGAGTCTTGCGGATGCTATGCTTTCGACCTTTTGCGTGTTTTGACTTCCGGGACGAAGCGTGTTTGAGTTTTCTTGCCATTTCTATATATTCATTTGATAAAATTATAATTGACCATGTCTAAAGATTTCATTTTTAAACTTACTTGCTGCTATAAAAATTATACGGTATTAATAGAAAAATGGCCGCCCCTGAATGGACTAACAATATTCCCAGCTCTGTTATATGTAATTATTACTATGTTTTCTTTGTTATATTCGCTGTGTGGGCCGCGATTAGTTTAATAGGCGGTGTATGGATATTTGCTACTACAAAGATGCCATTAGGAGTGCTTATTGGATTTATCTTTAACATTTTACTTTCTTTTGGTCTTTCCACAACAGGTTCTCTTTTCCTTTACTTAATGTGTGATCGGGCTTTGAAGCCGTCTGCTTAGACTTTGAAGCCATCTTTATAGATTCTGATAGTTCAAGTTGAGTTAGGAACTGATCATGAGATAATGTAAATACGACCTTACCTTTCTTACACATTTTCTCTGCCATTTTTTCTAACCTCGTAGATTTCTGAGATAGAAACACTAATGCGTGCGTACACTCTTTAGCCATTCTATCATCACGAATAATCTGCGCAATTCGTCCATTCTTAATCCAATCTGAATGAAATGTTTGGGACTTAATATGTAAAGCTTCTGCCCAATCTTGAATATAAATTGATGAATTACCTTCTGTAGGAATTAGTACTTTATCGGGAGGTCGTCCTAATTCCTTCAGAATTGGAATAAGTATATTGTCTTGAATATCTTGTTCTAAAATTTTGTTTGTATTACCAAATACTGCGATTACAATTACATTTGGTTGAAAGATATCGTCATCTAAATGTGACATTTATTCACACTGATTTCATATATCATATCAATAATCAATTTTTCTATTTACGATTACTTATAATATTATGTATTGTTTTAGAGAATATGAGTGCTAGTAGTAGTGCGATAATATGATTTATAATATATGATAAAACATGATGTTCCCCATGAATATCAAAATAGACGGCAAGTGCTGTAAAAAATATAGTTAATAGTGTAATATCTCTTAATGAGATTATATTTGTCATCTCTAATTAGTATTAAGAATGGGTCACAGAGCAATTGATCAGTATTCACTACTTCATTTAGCAGTTGGAGTTGTAGCATATTTTTGGTCAATATCACTATTTACAACAATCATTATACATATATTATTTGAAATTATTGAAAATACACGTTTTGGTATGAATTTAATAAATACATACTTTCAACATTGGTGGCCTGGGGGAAAACCATATCCAGACAATTTACTAAATAACACAACTGATACTATTTTTACGGGGCTAGGATGGCTTGTCGCTTATCAACTTGATAGATTCTATAAATAGTAAGAATTTAATCACTTGCCTCTTGAAGACTGGCAAGATTCACTTTACGCTTCTGAATTTTACCAGAAACAACATATAACGAATTCTCAGTTAGAATAATAAAGTCCTCTCCCACTTTATAGAGCTTCTTAATCAAAGATGTAAATTCATCTTTCGACTTTACAAGAATGCGCTCCTTTGTTTCAGGATCTTCGCCAAGGAAAGCAGTAGCATTCGCAGTTTGACGGTAGTAGTCTAGCATAATAGCTCTATCTTGTTCAATAGCGAGTTTGGCTGCCTGAAGTAGCGTGGCGGGAGCGGGGAGAACTTCTGTGGCAGTAGCAGAGGTATTTGGTTGTGTTGACTGTGTTGGTTGTGCCAGTTGCGCAGTAGATGTAGATGTAGCCGGGGTGGACATGTTCTAGGTCTGTCAATTAAAAATAATCTGTTCCGTAGCTTTTAACGCAGGTAAAGGGATATTTTAGATTATTGATTAGACTGTATTAGGTTCATAAAGAACCGTTTTTTCATGTTTATCAAATACTTTATTTAAGAAACTATAAGCTGCCTCAATTTGTTTAATTTCTCGTGCCCCAGTGATAATAATTCGCCCAGTTCTGAATATGCTCATTGTAATTCTCTTACATTCTCCATCTCCATCTCCTGTACCTTGCCCCTTACAAATATTTTTACATTGACAAATACCGATTGTGGGATTTAGCATATTATAGAAGAATTTAGTGTTAACACCCTGATAAATAGTCTTTTCAAGCATTGAGAACAAGTTGTATTCATTAATCAAGATTTTATGAAGTGCGTCTTGATTAATGAACTTATTAAGAGCATAATCTGTATTAATTAGTTGAACTGAGAATCTATCAATTACTGCGTCTGCTGGAGTAGTAAATATTTTAACTGGAAGTGCTTTAATTATCTTAAGAAGCCATTCAATAGATTCACGGGCAAAACTCTCTGAAGTAATTCCTGTCATCTGAATTCCTCCATTTGCAAATAACTTTACATTTACTTCTTTAAACTCTTCTAACCCTTCTTTTACTTCTGGTAATCTTCTTCTTAGAACAAGTGTTGATTGATTAAAGAATGATTTTGAAGTAATTTTACGATTAGTAAATATATCTTTGTGACCTGCGCCAAGAACCATATTTTTATGCTCAAACTTCAGAATTCCAATATCTGGATACCAGACTGGTATAATTATACTTTTTATGGAATTAAATAAAGTACTAAGATCAATTGGTGTACCCCAGTGTGCTGTAATAACCATTGTGGAAATGCGTAAATCTGTTTTTGTATAAGTCGCCATTTTAATCTATCTTTATACTCATATAAATCTTGTTTCAAATTTTTGTTTAAATAGTCTAATAAGACTTATTAGTTGCTCCTCAGTTTCATTATGTAAAAATGTACTATCATTTATTAGTGGATAAATTATATTTATTTTATTAATAAGTTCATTATCCATAATTGAGAAAATATCAGCAAGTAGTAGAATTTCTGTTGTAATTGAGTGAAAATCAACATTACTATCATTAATTATAGTATGTACTTGTAAAGGATGACAATGAATATATTTCCATATACGCTGTTCTATATCCGTTTTACGCATGGTCTGTCTTAAATCTCCACGTGTAATCGCCATAAAAATATCTTCTGTCTGATTATTTCTATTTGGCGGATCATATCTTATTTTAAGTAAGCGTTGACGTAATTTAGGATGTATTCTGCTTTGAGAATTACAGATAAGAATAACACATATATCTTTTGGATTACAATTAAGAATAGTTTGAAGTGAAAGTTGCGCTGCCTCTGTAAGAGTTTCACATTCATCAAGAATAAGAAAACGGGGTGCTGCCTCATGTTCAGTGCGCCAATCAACTCGTAAAAATGGAAAGACCTTTTGTCGAATTGATTCTAAACTACGTTCATCAGCCGCATTCATAGAAATACACATAAGAGATTTTCTATTGCCCCAGATTTTTTCAACAAGAAATGCGGCGCTAGTTGTTTTACCAGATCCTGGAGGGCCAAATAATAGTAGATGCTGTAAAGTCTGTGGATCTTTTAAGAACATTGAGAAACATTTTCTGACGCGTTCACACCAGAAAGATGTATCCACCGACATATTAGTTTAAATGTGTAAATTGGGCTTAAATCCCTTCGCAGCATTTAGAGCTATTTTTCTTTAAATACTCAAAACTAGAAACAACCTAAATAAATCAGATCGTCTTTCTATCAGCATATAACTATGAGTGGAAGAGGTCGTGGAAAACGTATTGCGACTACTACTGCAACTAATACTACGACTAATACTGTGATTGAACCAACTGAAAATAAAACTATTTTAGAAAAAGGCACTAAGAAACCCAGTAAGAAAAAGCAATTTCCTGTTATAGCTATTGTTGGACCTGATGGTATTGAAGGGAATTTACTTCCTGAACAAAGACGTCCACTAATTGTACATTTGCGGATTCAAAGTAAAGATATTCCTATGAATGATATGCCAATAGCATATGATCCAGCCCCTCCAAATGATGCACAGCCATATGATATTAATGCAGATGATCCATTTTATGAAGGTGTAGAGCAATTTGATAATCAAATTATTACTCCAAATGATGTGATACAACCAAGTAAATTAGAAAATCTACAATTAGAGCAGCCAATTATTAGTACTCCAGTTACTACTACTGTTACTACTACTCCATTAGAGATTGATTATTATAATCTTAAATCTACTCTACTTGTTCAATTTAAAGATTCGGCTGAAGTAAAGACTATTCCTCAAACATCTGATGTTGCCTGCTTTTGGTGTTGTCATACCTTTACTAACCGTCCTGTAGTAATGCCAATCCGTGATACAGGCGAGCATTTACAAGTAACTGGTAATTTCTGCTCCCCTGAATGTACATGTGCCTATTTATTTGATATGCGACAAGATTCTCATACACGATGGGAACAACTCGCACTTCTGTATCGTGTTTATGGTGAAGCCTGCCAGGGTAAAATTCAACCAGCTCCAGCTCGTAATACTCTTAAACTATTTGGAGGTAGTCTTAGTATAACTGATTATAGAAATCTAATTCGGTCACATAAAGTACGAATTGATATTCATCTGCCGCCTATGGTTAGTATTCTTGCTACAATGGATACAAAACCGATTGATTTCTATGATTCTAGTCTAACAAAAGGCGCAAGTGAAACTATTAAAGAACGCCTACAAAAGGCCGAGGAAGTATTGCGTCTTCGTAGAACTAAACCCCTTAAGGCATGGGAATCTACTCTTGATGCGTGTATTAATCTTAAAATTAAAGCGTAGATTATTTTAGGAAAATTTGACGCTGATTATCGCATATAAAAGTGTGGGATAATGAGTGCTACTATGTCATCTATTCGTTCTGTTCTTATTCAAACATCTATTACCAATATTCAGAAAGAACTTAGCCAATTAGAACATTGGCTAAATCATCTTTCAGATGATTCTGGTCCAGATTTGAGTTCTATACATTCATTTGATGGCCATGGGCTTTCTAATATACATCGCATGGTAGATAAACTATCTGAAGAAATTGGTAATCAGAGAAATACTTTAGATAATATTCTTGAACGCATTGATAATCTTGAAGGATTTCGTCGTCCTGACCGAGAGGTATTTATTGATGAGAAGAGTAAACGTCAAAAAAGTATTAGAGATCCATGGCTAGATGATAGTTGTGAACCACTAAGAAATGAGATTGTATGTGATGATGAGATTGATTCATCATCGGGTATTCCAAGCATCGCACCTGATATTCCTGAAACTAACAGCAATCCGCCTGATATTGAATCTGATAATGATTCGGCTATAGTAGTAGATGAATTTGGTGTTGGATTACTAATGCCTAGTGGTGTTCTTCCTATTATCTCAGAGAAATGGGCTGAAAGTCGTGTAGTGGCTGAGGAGAAAGAAGAGAAGAAAGAAGAGGAGGAAGAGGAGGAAGAGGAGGAAGAGGAGGAAGAGGAGGAAGAGGAGGAAGCAGAGGAAGCAGAGGAAGTAGAAGTAGAAGTTGAGGTAGAAGAGAAAGAGAAAGAGGAAGAGGAAGAGGAAGAGGAAGAGGAAGAGGAAGAGGAAGAGGAAGAGGAAGAGGAAGAGGAAGCAGAAGAGGAAGAGGAAGCAGAGGAAGTAGAGGAAGTAGAGGAGGCAGAGGAGGAAGAAGAGGGAATGGAAATTGAAGAAATTGAATACAAGGGAACTCGATATTATAAGGATACAGAAAACTTCATTTACTCCGTTAATAAAGACGATGAGCCCTCTGAAAATCCTGTAGGATACTGGAAGGAAAAGACACAGACAATCGCATTCTACAAAACTAAGTAATTACATAATCTACAATATTTATTTTTATAGACTACTTCGGCTTAAATAATATTTATAAAATATCAATATAGTTATAAAGATGAGTTGGAAAGCATTTTTTATTGTAAAATCAATGACTTTATATAACTACATGACAGAACTATATAATACGACTACTGAAAAAATTAAAAACTTATATTTATACTTAAATAATTACTATAAAGGCTACCATGATATCTGGCTATTTATTCCAGGTCATACGATTCCACTTTCACTAAATAATCTTAATAATGCGGTCAAGGTTAATTGGATTTATGATAATTATGACAGTTCACTTATATTTGGAGCAAATAATAATGAGGAACTTTTGAATTATGAGAATTTACCACTTACATCTTCTAAAATTAGCTGGTTATCTTCTAAAATTCGCATCATTAATTCAAAAAATCATGTAGATTATGATATAGATGAATTTATTCAAAACTTTAGACTTAGAACTCTCAATAATGTTGTACCATCTTTGTATGTATTATTTATGTGCTGGTGTACATATACCAAATATTGGTTTAAACGCGATGATATTATAGAATTTCATATTATAGATACTATGGGCGAGGAGATTGTTCTTAATTTAGAAAAGCACAATAATTCACTTAGTATTAAAAATAATAAAATATATACGAGTATCGCAGAATAAAACTTATAAGTAACTAATTCCGACATATATGATTTATTTATCTAAATATTATATAGATAAATAAATGAAAAATACACTAAAGAAAATGAGTAATAAAGTGAGTAATACACTAAAGAAAATGCGTAATAAAGTGAGTAAGACAATAAGTAGGAAAAAAGTAAATAATACAACAAGTAATACAATAAATAAAACAGTAAATAAAACAACAAGTAATACAATGAATAACAAAATAGAAAGATGTAAGAAAATATATTGTAATAAAAAAATAAAAAATATAGAAGAACTTGATAAGAAAAAAATGAATTTATATGCTATAGGTAATACTGTTGACCCCTCCTTTTACCTTAATAAGGAGACCTACCAAAAGGCAGCAGATACGTGTTATAAAGAATATTGTAATCCAACTTGTAAAAATACAATTTTAGAATCAGGAAAATTGTCTAATAAATATAGAGCAACTACCAAATTTATAGAACAAACAATACCAGGCGCGACAAATGAACACAGAAAAGAAATATTTGGTAATAAAACAACTGTTTTAAAGAATGGCTTTTATGAAAAAGTTCCAAATAATATTGTTGAAAAAGCTAAGAAAAAAGGTATAATTTCTGTATGTACACAAAGTTGGATGTAATTCATTATATAATTTCAAATAATATTATTAAAAAAGATAATTCCGACATATATAATTTATTTATCTAAATATTATATAGATAAATAAATGAAAAATACACTAAAGAAAATGAGTAATAAAGTGAGTAATACACTAAAGAAAATGCGTAATAAAGTGAGTAAGACAATGAAGAATAATAAAAATGATAAAATAATGAATGAAAAAATAGAAAAATGTAAGAAAACTTATTGTAAGAAGCGTCTAGATAAATTAATATTAATGTGGAATAAGCCTGAGAAATCTAACAATGTAGAGATGGAAAAATATCTTAAAAGTACTTATAATGAGCGTAGAAAGGATAGCATTAACAGAGAAAAAGAAAGATGTCCTTTAGAACATTGTAATCCAACATGTAAGGATACATTCCTTGAACCAGGAAAATTTTCTAAAACATATTTAAAGACGCTCGGCACACCCTTTGCTAGAGAAGGATATAAAGAATTGAGACAAAAAACATTTGGTAATAAAAAAAATGTTTTGAAGAATGGTTTTTATGAAAAAATTCCAATAGAAATTATTGAAAAAGGTAAAAAGCTAGGAGCAATTTCATCATGTGATTATGCAACTAATCCATTTTCTTCAGATTAAATCAGAATGAATTTTATTATAAAATTTCAAATAATATTGTTGAAAAAGCTAATTCCGACATCTATGATTTATTTATCTAAATATTATATAGATAAATAAATGAGAAATACATTAAAGAAAATGAGTAAGAAAAGAGTAAATAATATAACAAGTAATACAATGAATAAAACGATGAATAAAAAAATAAAAAAATGTAAGAAAACATATTGT
>Ga0214921_10009886_pt1 | contig 11930 bp, 11 predicted proteins | sample LL1505_MetaG_FD_177992 | JGI IMG/M metagenome (GOLD analysis project Ga0214921, IMG submission 177992) | Freshwater microbial communities from Lake Lanier, Atlanta, Georgia, United States - LL-1505 | ecosystem: Environmental > Aquatic > Freshwater > Lake | place: USA: Georgia | collected... | reverse complement strand
TTTTTGGGCAAAGGCCAAAGTGGTTTTGCCCACCTGACGCGGCCCCAGCAGGCCTACAGCAGGAAACTGTTGTAAGAGTTGGGTGAGCTTTTGCTGGGATTGGCGCTGGTACATCCATGTATTTTAACCATTCAATGGAGAAAATGCATTGTTATTATTCCTTTGTCTGAATGACATAGGCCATAACCTTGGGCATTTGCTGTCACGTAACGACCACAGATAGCAAGGTCTGTCCATTTGCCACCAACTTCTGTTCCTCTGCATCCACTGCGTACAAATCACAGTGGGTAAAAATTTGCGTTTTACCTGGCTTGACCACCCTAGCCCGAGCGATGAACTTCTGACCCACTGCAGGTCGCAGGCAATTGACGGAAAAATGTGCGGCCAACAAATTCGGACCCGCGACAGTGGCGGCAGCAAAACCACAGGCTGTGTCAATCAATGTACCGATCAAGCCAGCATGCAAATAACCCGAGTACTGCCCGACCTCTGGACGCCAAGGCATTTGAATTTCCACCACCCCCGCTTCAGCCGCAGTCACTTCGATGCCACACCAGCGGTTGAATTCGGCCATGGCGTTGATCTTTTTTAATATGTCGAGTGAGCTCATCTTGATTTCCTTTGCTTGGTTTCAAACCAGCTAATGTGGTCGATCAGCATCCTGCGAAGCGTTTTTTGTTCGGCGATGGACTGGTCAATTTCAACCACACGCAGATGGATGGCTTCAATCATTTCTTGAGGCGTCAATTTGCCAGATTGATATTTGGGCAAATACTCGGCGATGAAAGCTAGCGAAAAACCCATGGCCCTGGACATGGCGATGAAGACCACAAGCCTGACTGTTTTCTCGTCGTAAAAGCGGTAACCATTGGGGGACCGCTGGCTCGCAATGAACCCCGCAGCTTCATAACGCCGCAGGCGATGAACCGACACTTGGGTCTTGGCCGAGAGTTCTGAAATACGCATGAATTCACTTTAGCAAGGCTCGCATAGCACCAAGGTTCAAGTGATTGACGCATGGGTGACAAGCTGGGCGAGGGGACGCGGTCTCAGCTCCGACTACCCCGCCTCGTCATACAACCTCGCTTGCATCCCCAAAGCCTGCCAACCTGCCGTGCCCATGTCACGCAGCAAAGCAGTGTTGCGGTCGTAAATCATGGCGGCATCGGGAAAGGCCTCCACCGCGCGGCTGACGCTGTCTTCGCGCAACAAATGCAGCGTGGGGTAAGGCGACTGGTTGGTGAGGTTTTCCACATCGTCAGCGGAGGTACCCGCAAACTGGTAGCCCGGGTGGAAGTCGGCGATTTGCAGCACGCCCTCCAAGTCCAAGCCGCGCAGCACCGCTTCGCAGTCGAACAAAAACTCGTTGAAGTCCATAAAGTGGGGCAGCAGGTAGGGCGCGATCAACAAAGTGGTGTCCAGCGTCTCGGGGTCAGCGTCCACCAAGGTTTGCATCTCAGTTTGCAACAGCTTCAATACATGCTCTGGTTCGCTGTGTTCGGTCACCACATAGCGCACCTGCCCTTTGGCCATCACCGCTTTGGCAAAGGGGCACAGGTTCAAGCCCACCACGGCGCGGGTCAGCCACGCCTGGGTGTCTTCGATCGCAATGCGCTCGGTGTCGGCCAGGTCAGCCATGGGATGTTGCGGCCAAGGTTTTGAGTTCCAGGGCTTTTTGGATGCGCAGCGCCAGCAACAAACCCATCGTGGCCATGCTGAGCGTGACCACCCAGGTCCATTGCCAGCCGCCCACCGCACCGGCCAACCACGCGACCACCAAGGGGCCGATGAATTGACCAGTGGCCGACCATTGCTGCATCCAACCCACGGTGGTGGAGACGGTGTCTTCGCTGGGGGCTAAGCGCACCGCGCAGGCGAACAAGGTGCCGGGTATCAGGCCACCCACCGCCGAAAACAACACCACGCAGGCGTAGCGGGCAGCAAAGGGCAATTGCAAGCCACCCCAATCCCAAAACGCCCCCACTGCGCCCAAGCCCATCACCACATAGCCGGTGGCCATGGTTTGGCGTGCACTCCAACCGCGCTGGGGCAAACGGCCCGACATCCAATTGCCCGAAAAATTGACCAAAGCCACCAGCGCGGTGAGCACGCCCGTCATGCCCCAAGAAATGTTGTTTTGGGTGTAGATGGTGGGTAAAAAGCCAATCACCGACATCCATTGCCCGGTGTAGACCGCAAACGCAAACGCAATCAGCCACGGCCCCGGGGTGGTGAGGGTGCGCACCAAGCGGTCACGCCAACCGGCCACAGCCGCCAGCGTTTCTTTGGGGGCCATGGGGGCGGGTCGCGACAAGGGCCGAGGTACCACCGTCCATACCGCCAGCCAGGCCAAAAATGACACAGCGCCAGCAAACATCCACCATGTGGCCCAGCCCCACAAACCCATGATGATGGGCCCCAGCAACAAACCCAAAGCACTGCCAAATGACATGTAGGTGCCCCACCCGCCCATGCGCGCGCTCAACTCAGCAGGCGCCACGTTTTGCCGAATCAAACCCGGCGCGGGTGTGACCACCAGCAAGAACCCCAGGCCTTCCACCCCCCGCAGCACCAGCAAGCTGGTGGCGTCGGGGGCCAAACCACCGAGGCAACTGGAAAAAAACATCAGGCTCAAACCCATGAGCATGCATTTGCGCAGGCCCCAATGGTCGGCGCTCAGGCCCACCACCAAGCCCAGCAGCATGCCGGCAAACTGCACCATGGAGAGCATCAGACCCGATTGCATCAGGCTCAATCCCAGTTCAAGGTGCAGCAAAGGAATGGCCGGCGGGATCTTGCCCACATGCAAAGCCGCACTGATGCCGGCCCAAATCACCACCGTGGCGGGGCTCAATCCCTTGGCTGGGGCTGTGCCGCTCATGGCCATGGCCTCGCCATCGGGTGGTTGATGGCCGTGGCCGAGTTGGGGCACAAACGGGCATGCTCGCGGGTGGCAAAACGATCGGTCATACCGGCAATGTAATCGGCCACTGCCCGATGGCGATTCGCCCGCTCGCGGTGTTCAGGGGGCATTTCTTGCGGCCGATCCAGGTAGTTGTGAAACAACTCCTCCACCACGCTGCGCGCCCAATCGGTGGTGGCCATCACTTGCGGGTGTCTGTAGAGGTTGTGAAACAAAAACTGCTTCAAAGCCAAGGAGCGCTCGCGCATGTCGGCACCAAAGCCGACCACCGGGGGCGACAGACGCACGCCATCGGCGCTGCGCTGCACCACCGTTTGCATCGCGGCACGGGTGTGCGCCATCACGTCATAAACCTGATCACTGAGCATTCGCCGGATGGACTCATAGAGCAAACGCCTGGGCGATAAAGCCGGGTATTCGAGTTGGACGGCTTGTCGATAAGCATCGAACAAAGGCACATCTTGCAACTGTTCCAGGCTGATCAAACCCGAACGCACACCGTCGTCGATGTCGTGTGCGTTGTAGGCCACCTCATCAGCCAAATTGCACAACTGCGCCTCCAAGCTGGGTTGGGTGCGGTTCACAAAACGGGCGCCCACACCATCAGGCTCCTCGCGCTCGATGGTTTGGGCGTTTTGGAGCGAGCAATGCTTGAGGATGCCCTCGCGTGTTTCGAAGCACAGGTTGAGGCCGTCAAAGTCGGGGTAGCGCGCCTCCAAGCGGTCGACCACCCGCAGGCTTTGCAAGTTGTGCTCAAAGCCGCCGTGTTCGGCCATGCAATCGTGCAATGCGTCTTGACCCGCGTGGCCAAACGGGGTGTGGCCCAGGTCGTGCGCCAGCGCAATCGCCTCCACCAAGTCCTCGTGCAGCCCCAAAGCCCGCGCCAGGGATCGCGCCAGTTGCGCAACCTCCAGTGAATGGGTCATGCGGGTGCGAAACAAGTCACCTTCGTGGTTCAAAAAAACCTGGGTTTTATAGACCAGGCGGCGAAAGGCAGTGGAATGCACGATGCGGTCGCGGTCGCGCTGAAAGGCGTTGCGGGTGGGGGCGTCAGGCTGGGGGTGAAGTCGGCCCCGGCTCAACGCCGGGTTACAGGCCAGGTCGCTGAGTGCGGGGGCCGGGTGTTCTCCCCCTGACAAAGAAGCCGATCGATCCATCACCTCAGTCAATGGCACAGCCAACCAACTCATGCGGCGCAACAGGCCAGTAACACGTCAGCCACCATGGCGTCGGGTGCACCCCGCACCACAGCGCGCCCTGGCCCGTCGATGAGCACAAAGCGGATGTCACCGGCCTGGGCCTTCTTGTCCACCCGCATGTGGTGCAAATAGGTTTCCACGCCCAAGGCGGGCCCCACGATGGGCAAGCCCGCGCGTTCGATCACCTGTGTCAAGCGCTGCACAAAGGCCACATCCACCAGGCCCAGGCGCTGAGACAAATGGGCGGCCATCACCATGCCACAACCCACGGCCTCGCCATGCAACCACTCGCCAAAACCCAAACCGGCTTCGATGGCATGGCCAAAGGTATGGCCAAAGTTGAGGATGGCGCGCAAGCCCCCTTCACGCTCGTCTTGGCCCACCACCTCGGCCTTGATTTGGCAACTGCGCTGAACCGCCCAGGCCAAAGCGGCTGGGTCGCGGGCCAACAAAGCGTCCAAGTGGGTTTCGATCCAATCGAGGAAAGCCATGTCCGCAATCGGGCCGTATTTGATGACTTCGGCCAAACCCGCGCTGAGTTCGCGCGCCGGCAGGCTTTGCAAGGTATCCAGGTCGCATACCACCCGCACGGGTTGGTAGAAAGCGCCAATCATGTTCTTGCCCAAGGGGTGGTTGATGGCGGTTTTACCGCCCACCGATGAGTCCACCTGGGCCAACAAGGTGGTGGGTACTTGCACAAAAGACACGCCCCGCATGTAACAAGCAGCGGCAAAACCGGTCATGTCGCCCACCACTCCGCCGCCCAAGGCCACCAGTACGGTGCGTCGGTCACAGGCCTTGCCCAGCAACAGGTCGAAAATTTGGTTCAACGCCTCCCAACCCTTGTGCGCCTCGCCATCGGGCAAGGCCAGCACATGCACCTGGGCAAAGTGCGCTGCCAATGCCGCCTGCACTGCCGCCGCATACAACGGTGCCACAGTGGTGTTGGTGACGATGAGCGCGCTACTGCCGCGGGGCATATCGGCCCAAGTGCCGGGGTCCGACAGCAAGCCCGCACCGATGAGGATGGGGTAGCTGCGGTCACCCAAATGGATTTGAACCGTCTCGATCGTGGTATGGGCCATGGCAATTGCTCAGTGAGAAGGTGATGCGGGAGGCGCCAGCGTCGGGGTAGGAGAGGTCCCTGGGGCAGGGTCAGATTCGGGCGCGCGCTCCAAATGTTGCAGCACGCCTTGCACCATCGCACCCACTGAGGGCCGAGGGCTTTCGATCACATGGTGGGCAGCGGCTCGGTACAAAGGGTCGCGCAAGGCGAACAGGTCTTGTAAACGCTTCAGAGGGTCGGCCACTTGCAGCAATGGCCGATGGCGGTCGTGGCGCAAACGGCGAAACACCTCTTGCGGGCTGGTGTGGAGGTAAAACACCTGGCCGTTTTGGCGCAACAGATCTCGGTTTTGTTCTCGCAACACCGAGCCGCCCCCCGTGGACAACACGCCTTGGCCTTGCAGCACCAACTGGGCCAAGACCTCGGTTTCGATGTCGCGAAAGCGCTCCTCCCCCTGGCGCTCAAAATACTCGCGAATGGAGCAGCCCAAGCGCTGCTCGATCGCATGATCCGAGTCCAAAAAAGGGATATCGAGACGGCGAGCGAGTTGACGGCCCACCGTGGATTTGCCAGAACCTGGCAGACCAACCAAAACCAACAAAAGATACTTTCTCAGCGTGCAGGTGCACTGGAATGAACCATTTTAGGGCTTATGAACACCATCAACTCCTGCTTTTTGGTGGCGCGCAAACTGTTTTGAAACAACCAGCCCAGGCCAGGGATATCGGCCAAAAAAGGCACCTTGTTGCGACCACTGGTCTCATTGAGTTCATAAATGCCGCCAATCACCACCGTGCCGCCGTCCTCCACCAGCACCTGGGTGTTGATGTGCTTGGTGTCGATGGCAAAGCCGGCGGTGGTGGCCTGGCCCACGCTGTCTTTGCTGATGTCGAGGTCCAAAATGATGCCGCCGTTGGGGGCGATGTGCGGTGTGACTTCGAGCTTCAAGTTGGCCTTGCGAAAGGCGATCGATGTGGCCCCGCTGCTGGTGGCGGTTTGGTAGGGCAGCTCTGTGCCTTGCTCAATGATGGCCTTGGTTTGATTGGCCGTGACCACCCGGGGGCTGGACACCACTTTGCCCTGGCCATCGGACTCCAATGCGGAAATTTCCAGGCCCAGCAAGCGCGTTTTGGATGCGTCATAAATGGATACCGCCATCGTCGCCGCTGCCACACCGCCAATAGGCGCTGCTGGCAAATTGACCAAACTGCCCGTGATATCGGTGGCCGCTGCGGTCACGCCAGGGACCCGTGCATTGTTGATCACTGCACCCAAATTGTTGCCCACCCCCACTGCCCCCCGAGCTGTACCTGCCGCGTCGATGGCGCCCAAGCGCACACCCAAGGCCTTGCTGAAGGTGTCGGTGGCTTCCACGATGCGCGCTTCAATCATGATTTGGCGCAGTGGCACATCAATGCGCGTCAACATCTGGGCCACTTGTTGTATGCGCTCTGACACATCGGTCACAAACAACTGGTTGGTGCGCGGCTCGGCCAAGGCGCTGCCCCGGGCGCTCAAGATGCGCGGGTTGCCGCTGTGGCTGGCCAAAGCGCCCCCAAGGTTGTTCTGGGGTAGACCGAAAGGGCCCCACGGCATGGCACTGCCCACCACCGCGGTTGTGTTGCCCAGCAACTGGGCCAGCACCTCGGTGGCACGGGCGTAGCTGAGCTCGAAGGCGCGGGTTTGCAGCGGCTCAATGGCCTGCATGGCCTGGCGCGCCTCAAGGTTTTTCTTTTCACGCGCGCTGATTTCGGCTTGGGTGGCCACCCACAAAACCGAGCCTTGGCGTTGGTAGGCCAAACCCTTGGCCTGCAGCAAGCTGTCCAAAGCCAATTCCCAGGGCACGTCTTTGAAGCGCACCGTGACCTGACCCGTGACCGAGTCCGACACCACCACATTCAAGCCAGTGAAATCGGCCATCACCTGCAGCGCGGTGCGCAATTCAATATTTTGAAAGTTCATCGACAAGGGCAAACCTTTGTCGGCGTCGGTGGGTGATGCTGCGGTGGTTGCTGAGGGAAACGACGCAGTCTGCTCGCGTGTTCCCGTTTGGGCCAGCGCCTCTCCCAGGACGCTCCCCACCATGGCCCAGGGCACCAACCAGCGTCCTGCGGATCGCCACCACGGTACCCAACCGAAAGTCACTGGCATAAAGCGTGAATGCGTGGCGCACTGGATGGGGTCGCAAGTTTTCATGGCGGTGCCTTCGCTTGAGATGACGGTGGTGGGCCCTTGGGCGCGTCTGGCGCCAGGGCGGGCCAACGGGTCAAGACGGGCGACCAAACACCTTGGGGGTTGCGCTTCACCTCGCGCAAAACCAGGTGATCTGTGCCAATGTGCTCAACACGGCCATGCTGACGCCCCATGTGACCCCCCACAGCCACCCGTTGCACCCCTGAGCCAGCCTGAACCAGGGCGACGCGCCGATCGCCTTGTTCCAACCAACCGATCCAGGCCAATTGGCCCAGATCAAAAGCCTCCAAGGCCTCCGCGGGACGGCTGAGTTGGGGCAACAACCATTGCACCCGCCCAGGTTGCGCCAGTAACTGCGCACGCCAATGGGCGCGCATGGGCGCGTCGTCGATCAAGGGGTACCATTTGTTGGGGTTGCTGGGCTCAATCCGGCTGCCCAGGGGTGGCTGTGTACCCCACACCTCCCATGTCAACCGCCATTGACCGGCTTGTGCAGTGCGCATCAATTCAACTTGCAAAGCGGCATTCGAGGCCGCGATTTGGGCCAACACCTGGGCCACCTCGCTGGCCTGGCCTTGGGTTTGACCGCGCCAACGCGGGGCAACATTGGCACCCGTCAGCCCTGGCACCGGCGTCCAAACCACCGGGTGCATCCACGGGGATGGGGCCACAGCGTTGTCGCGCTGGCGGCGTTCATGGGCGTCACGCAAGGCCTGAACGCGCTGCTCCAAATCGGGCAGATCGCGCAATTTCTGTTGGCCGGCTTCATATTGGGAGGATAAACTTTGATGGCTTTGTTGCAAGGCATGCAAGGACTCCCACCACGGCGACAACGAAGCCATACAGGCCATCAACAACACCAGCACCAGTGCCGTGAGCACACCCACTTGATGGGCCAAAGGCCAGGCCCAAGGGCTGTCCCACCTGAGCGCCGACAAGCGCTGGGCCCATACAAGGCGCTCTGGCGGCTTGTTCATCGCTGGGGCCCCTCCTTCGCATCGGGCGGCCCAGGCAGGGGTGCAGTACCTCCCGGTGCGGGTGCTTGGGCCTTTTTGTCCTCGCCAGCGGCTGGGGTGCGCCAGCGCCACTCCCCATGCCACCACTCGTCTGCCACCCCTTGCGGGTCCTGGGTGGGCTCGGCTTTCAAGGCCAGTGCTTGCACCACCACGCCTGGGCCCAAGTGCTGTTGCCATTGGGCTTGCAACTGGGTGGCCACAGCCGCTTGCAAGACCTGGCCCGAAGCGCTGAAGGTCTGGCCATCCCAAACCCATCGCTCCCAGTGCACCTGGGGCGCGGCCATTAGGGCCAAGGCTTGCCAACTGCGCCATGGCTCCTGCATCGCCGCATTCTTGTGCTCCATGCCTTGCAGCGCGTCTTGCCATTGGCGTTGCGCTTGCAGCAAGCGCTGTTGCTGAGCGCGCAGGGGTGCTTGCGCATCGATTTGGGCCTGCACATGCGCATTGGCGTCCACCCAATGCTGGTGGTGCCAAGCCAGCACTCCGGCCAAACCTACCCACACAGCCAAGGACACCCCCAAGGTCCAAGACCAGCGTTGACGCCACCAGCGTCTTTGTCGCTGCCACAAGCGCTCGCGCTGGGGCAATAGGTTGATCGGGCTCATGCCACAAACCGGCGCAGTGCCAGCCCCATGGCCAATGGGCTGGCCGGTGCATGGGCGCGGCCCGGCACCAAACGTTGTGCATGTTCGCTCCAGCGTTGTAACGCATGGGCTTGGACATCCACCACCCACGGCATGAGGTCCGCAGCGCGGACCCAATCCAGCATGGGCTGCAAGTCACTCAATGGCACCGCACACACGGCATAGGACGTGCCATTGGCATGCGGTGCTTCATGGGTGTCGTGACCAGCGTAGTCCCAGCTCACTTGAGACAAATCCCAGGGCAGTTGGTCGCGCAAGCGCAAACCGATTTGAAAATGCAAGTCCTCACCTTGCAAACGCGCATCCAACACCATCACCTGTTGCCACACACTGTGGTCCGGGGCGGCCACGGCGACCCGCCGCACCCGACTGGCGCTGCGCCGCCATGCACGCGCCAAAGCCGCACTGGGATTGGTTTCACCCTGCCAGCTTTCTTGCTCGCTCAGACTCAACCGCCAGTCCTTGGCGGGGTGACCGTCCACGGCCACCAAGCTCAAGCAGTTGTCGCCCCAATCGACCCCGAGCAAGGCTTGACGCCCAGCCCGCATGAAGGATTTGTCCCACGCCATGTGCCCCTCCCTGGTGTTTGTGCACATCCTATCCATGAATGCTTTTGGTTTCAACACCCGCCACCTGATTCACGCCCGGGTGGTATTTTTTATAATCGGCGTTTTGTTTCACCGCGCAGGCCACACCCGCGCGGTCGCCCATGAACCGCAAGTCCCCCCCCGAGGCTCCCGCCAACGACAGCAGCCCATCGCAATTGGGGGCCTTGGTATGGGGCTTTCTCAAGTGGTCGGTGGGCTTGAGCGTGGCCGCTGTTTTGTCCATTTCGCTGCTGGTGGCCTTGGCGCTGGCGATGGCCTACCCCCAACTGCCCGATATCTCTGACCTGGCCGATTACCGCCCCAAACTGTCGATGCGGGTGTACTCGGTGGAAGGCACCTTGATCGGCGAGTTTGGCGAAGAGCGGCGCAATTACACCGAGGTCAAAGACATACCGCAGGTGATGAAGGACGCGGTCTTGGCCATCGAAGACGCCCGCTTTTATCACCATGGTGGGGTCGATTACATTGGTTTGGTGCGCGCCAGCCTGGCCAACTTGGGTCGGGCGAAAAGCCAAGGCGCGTCGACCATCACCATGCAGGTGGCGCGCAATGTTTACCTGACTTCAGAGAAAACTTTTACCCGCAAAATTTACGAGCTGCTGCTGACCTTCAAACTCGAACACCTGCTGACCAAAGACCAAATTTTCGAGATTTATCTCAATCAGATTTTTTTGGGCAACCGCGCTTACGGCTTTGCCGCCGCCTGCGAGGCGTATTTCGGCAAACCATTGAAGGCCATCACCGTGGCCGAAGCCGCCATGTTGGCGGGCTTGCCCAAAGCCCCATCGGCCTACAACCCCATCAACAACCCCAAGCGCGCACGCTCGCGCCAGCTCTACATCATTGAGCGCATGCTCGACAACGGCTTCATCACCCAGGCACAAGCCGATCAGGCCAAGGGCGAAGAGTTGCAGGTGCGCAATGCCAACTTGGGCTTTCGCAACCACGCAGACTACGTGGCCGAGATGGCGCGGTCATTGATGTTCGCCCAATACGGGGCCGACGCCTATACCCGTGGTTTGAAGGTCTACACCACGGTGCGAGCGGCCGACCAAGAGGTGGCTTACCAAGCCTTGCGCCGGGGCATCATGGACTATGAAAAGCGCCAGCACTATCGGGGGCCCGAAAAGTTCATCGACTTGCCCGCCAATGCACGCGAGCGCGAAGAACTGATCGATGACACCCTGGTCGAGCAAGGTGACAAGGGCGACTTGTTGGCCGCTGTGGTTCTGGAAGCCTCGCCAAAAATGGTGCGGGCCGTGCGCCAAAACGGCGAGGTGATCGAGGTCACGGGTGAGGGTCTCAAGCCGGTGCAATCGGGTTTGGCCGACAAAGCGCCGCCCAACATCAAGCTCAGGCCCGGGGCGGTGATCCGCATCGTCAAAGGCACTGTGTGGGAAATCACCCAGCTGCCCGAGGTAGAGGGTGCGTTTGTCGCCTTGGACCCGCGCGACGGGGCCATCCGTGCCTTGGTGGGTGGCTTTGACTTCGATAAAAACAAGTTCAACCACGTGACCCAAGCCTGGCGCCAGCCGGGGTCGAGCTTCAAACCCTTCATTTACTCTGCCGCATTGGAAAAGGGCTTCACACCCGCCACCGTGGTCAACGATTCACCGCTGTTTTACGACGCCAGCGTGACCGGCAGCCAAGCCTGGGAACCCAAAAATTACGACGGCACCTTTGAAGGGCCGATGAGCTTGCGCAAGGGCTTGGCCAAGTCCAAGAACATGATCTCGATACGTGTGCTGGAAGCCGTGGGGCCACAAAACGCCCAAAACTGGATCGCCCAATTTGGCTTTGACCCCCAACGCCACCCCGCCTACCTGACCATGGCCTTGGGGGCTGGATCGGTCACCCCGTTGCAAATGGCCACCGGTTATTCGGTGTTTGCCAATGGTGGTTTTCGCATCAACCCCTATCTGATCACCAAGGTGACCGATGCCATGGGCAAAGTGCTTTCCGACTACACCCCCATCGAACAAGAGGAATCGGTGCGCGCCATCAGCGCCCGCAATGCCTTTGTGATGAGCAGTCTGCTGCAAGAGGTGACCCGATCGGGCACCGCGTCCAAGGCGCAGTCAACCTTGAAGCGCAACGATATTTACGGCAAGACGGGCACCACCAACGACTCGATGGATGCTTGGTTTGCCGGCTACCACCCCACATTGACGGCGGTGACCTGGATTGGTTACGACACGCCGCGCAAACTGGGTGACCGCGAAACCGGTGGCGGGCTGAGCCTGCCGGTGTGGATCCAATACATGCAAACCGCCCTCAAAAA
>Ga0214921_10009885_pt1 | contig 11932 bp, 17 predicted proteins | sample LL1505_MetaG_FD_177992 | JGI IMG/M metagenome (GOLD analysis project Ga0214921, IMG submission 177992) | Freshwater microbial communities from Lake Lanier, Atlanta, Georgia, United States - LL-1505 | ecosystem: Environmental > Aquatic > Freshwater > Lake | place: USA: Georgia | collected... | reverse complement strand
GCAATGGATCGCGGAAGAAAAACTGCTGCCAGTTAGTCGTGTTTTGCAGCAGTAGACTGGTATTCATGATTAGACACAATGGCTTGGCGGAGAAGGAGGGATACTCTGCTATATGAAGAAATACTCTATATAATACAGTTTATCTAGTCAATAAGAAAGCATATGTGGTAAAAACATGTGGTAAATTATATAATATCAGTGAATATAAAAGTACTATATGAGTAAGAAACCATTCAAACCAAAGCACCTTGAATTAAGGTACAAAACATACTTTGCTTTACTTGTTGTACCAAAAGATGTGAGAGATATTCTAGGAAGGTCAAAGTTTTTTGAAACAACTGGGACTGGGGATCTTGCTATCGCACAACCACTTGCAAACCTCAAAATAATTAAATGGAAATCGGAAATAGCAATAGCAAGAACAAAGAGTAATGATCCTTCTATCAACTCTGCTATTGAGTTGAATCGGCTACGATTAACAAACAATTCTCCCGGACATTTAATTAGTGACGTAATAGAAGAAGAGCGTTTTAAGATAAATGACAAAAAAGGGAAGTTTGCAGCAGATGCATTTAAAAGTATTGCCACTGGAAAAAGCAAACCACTAATAAAATTTATAGACCAGTGGGTTAGTTCTGAAAGAGAAAAAGGACTACAAGAAAAAACAATTGCACAATATAAAAGTGATTTAGAACTACTTACTACGTATCTACCTACTTTAGATTTACTGATATTTGAAAATATTAATAGTTGGATTAAGAACCTTGCAAAGATAGGGAATCTTTCACCCTCTTCAGTTACAAGAATTATTGCATCGTGCCGAAATTTCTTTAATCATCTTAAATACATTGGTGAAATTCCTGAAGATGCAAAAGTACCTTTCGTTATTCCCATTGAATTTAAAAAAAGTAAGAAATCAAAAGCACGAAATAAAACCGAACCATGGCTTCCTTTTGAATCAGATGAAGTTGAAAATTTGTATCAAGAGGCAGTTAACAAAAATGATTGGACATTAGGGCAACTGATTCTCATTGGAGCATATACAGGTGCAAGGATTGAAGAAATTTGTTCTTTGAAAAAAGAAAATATAAATCTAAAAAATGAAAGCATAAAAATAGAAAATGCAAAAACTGAAGCTGGTAATAGAATAATCCCGATACACAAAGACATCGTTCCTGTAATCCAATTCATGTTAATGAATGATGATTCCTATCTCATTGAAAAATTAACACTTTCCAAGTATCAAGATAGGTCAAACGCAATCGGGAAAAGATTTGGGCGTTTAAAAAACACACTTGGATTTTCAAAAAGGTATGTTTTTCACTCTATTAGGAAGACATTTACTACCAAAATGGCAGATGCAAGTGTTCCTGAATTCATAACAGCAGACATCGTTGGGCATGAAATAAAGACTATGACTTATGGTTTGTATAAAGGAGATACAAGTCTAGATGTCAAAAAAGACGCAATTAACAAAATTAGTTATAACTTCCAACAAATTCCTATAAAAAAGACAGTAAGACCGATAAAGTCTGTCAAAAAGTCAACTAAAACAAGAACTGGAACAACTAAACATTAACTTATACGTTTTTAGTCATGGAATGACTATTCGTAAGTCATTCGGTAACTAGACCTATATCTGTGTATCAAATTTAATAAAAACGAATTGGAGAGTCTCCTATAAACTCTATAAATGACTACTAAATCACCTGTCCAAACACTTCTTCGCCAGTTCAAGTCTTATGGGGATACTTTCCTTTACACCCCTGAGAACTTACTCTATTGTTTTCCCAAAGAAACGATGAACGACTTAGTGATACAGATCCGAAGTTTTCTAATTGTTAAACAGCCAGTGTATTTTGATAGATATGGTGATACACCTAAAAGAATCTCAAAAAAAGATGTTCAAAATTTATACGAGAATCTGCAGAAGTTAGAAGTTGTTTACGATGAAGAATTTAATCTTGATAGAACTCAAATCTATGCAATACAAGATTTGATTAAAGACAAGAATACTCCCTACACACACATACGATTCTTTTCAGAAAATAATCAAGTCAAGGTTCGTATTTTTGACTACACATCTTTTGTTTCTGAACTTTATATTAAAGATAAACCAGTAACGATTTATGAAGAAATTATTGAAGATACATTTATAAAGAATGACTTTAATTTTTCAATCAATGTTTCGTCATTCAAAGAAATGGTAACTGACGAATACACGGTTCAGACATTTGGTGACGAATACATTAAATTTTCAGGTCTGTCAGGTATAAGTTACTATTTTCGTAATCAGAACATTCAAGAACCAATCGTGAGACTGTCTAACGTCCAACACCCGAAAGATATAGTTTTTTACTTTCATCCATCGTCAATTGTTGCATCTGACCATACCAATCAGTAGGAAGATGTTCAATGATGTGTGATTGATTGTTTTCCTTGGCTTTATCAATTAAGTATTGCAATCGTACTTTGGCAGGACTGTTCTTATTGGAATGTTTAATCTTATTATTTGCAATGTCCAATAGTTTCTGATTCTTTGCCTTTTTAGAGTCACCCTGAAATCCAAATTTCCAGAAGTTAACAAGTTCATTTACTGATGTGTCAAACTTTTGCGGTATCAAATCTTTTTCTTGAATCTTGTATTGCAAAAACAGTTCTGCGTTTTCATACAACTTTGAAACGTACACACCTCTTTTATGATTTGTATAAACATTAACAACGTCCTTGATTTTCAATCGTTGATATGTTTTCGTAATTAGTTGATTCTTTGTTTCTCTGACTGCGTTCTGACCATTGATATTCTTTTCTCGTAAGTGTCTAAAGTATGACTTGGGGTCTCTTCGTTTCATCCATCGTTTGATGTGGTCATAAACATCATTAGATGGTTTGATTACAGTAACACCACTAGTCTTTTCACCGAGATTTATCCAAAAGGGTTTAAGCCCATCGTATTGAGTTTGTTCTTTTTCACCGTAAAGAGATGTTGTCTCAACTGTGACTAACTTTTCACCAAATCTTGTTTCCCAATCTTTTGCAACTTGATCCGACAAACAAAGAAGTGCAAGAAGTTTTCCACCGTTGAATGTTCTTGAGAACGGTTGTGTTCCCATAATTGTTTGACCATTCGCCATGTGCAACTGTCTTGCAGATGCACCAGATCCAAATACTTTTTTATAGATTCTCCGAGATTCTTTATAAATCTTATCTTTTTCAGTTTCTAAATCTTTTAGTTTTTTTAGTTGTATTCTTTTTGTTTTCTTATCTGGTTGGTTTGAGATTTGAGTTAGTTCGTCAAATATTTCAAGAGAATTCTTGAGTTCAATAATCCGCAATTCCTTGTCTTTATCAAATAATCCACCAAACAAATAATCATTTCGTGGCTTAATATTTCTGAGTGAGGACTGAATACATAGAATTCCAAGATATGTTTGTGTTCTTTTATCTCTAACAAGATAGTGAAGTTGGCGACCTATTGCACCATCGTGTCTTGATGAAGAAATGAACACTCGCAGAATGTTCCAATGTTTAAGAAACTTGTTATCAACTACTCTTTGACGATAATCAGTTTTGCCCCAGAAGTCTGTATGTTGAATGTTTGCATCGTCAGTAGTTAACAGTAACTCAGGTTCAATGCTTCTGTAATCACTACGACCTTTCGGTGACCACATTAATTTTCTAACCTCTTCAACTTCTTCTGGAGTTATCTTGTGTTCAATGTGAAAGTCTTTTATCTCTTTCCACTTATGTTCAACCATGTATTCTTCTATACCGATTGAAGACAGATGCTGCAACTCTTTAATGATTACTCTTTTTAAGTCTTCATCCAGTTTTAATTTTTCTTCATCGGTATATTGTTTGATTGGGTTTAATTTAAGCCATTCTTTATATTGATAGTCAGAATACATCTTTCTCAACGTATCAATATCTTTAGTTTTAATCTGACTCTCTTCATACCAACGAAGAAATGCATCAGATTTCTTTTCAGAATCAAAAGTCTGTTTTTTCTTTGTACTCATTCGTATTACTCTCAGACTTTTCATCTAATGAATCAAATCACTGATTCGTACTTTCTATTTTTTTTGCATTTCTTTAAATAATTTACCAGTACCGTCAACTACATTTGAAAGCGGATTCGCACGACAATAGTTATCCATCCATAGAAATATTTGTTCAGAAGAAACATTTTCAAAAAAGTCAAATGCAGGTCTTTGCTTATCTAAGTAAAGTCCTAAATTAATCCCGCTTAAATAACCTGACAACCAAAATTTATTTCCAAAATCACTGCTTTGACTTCCTGGTTTAAGCCACTCTGCACAATTGGAATGTCCACGATAACTTGGCAAAGATTTTTTCTCTTGTGCAATGCTAATTTCCATAAAAAAACAAAGTAAAAGAAAGAGTAGTTTTATCTTCATAGATACTTTCAAATATGTTGAACAACAAATAAAAGATTTGTTAGTGATTTTTTTCAATTAGAACTTAATTGATGCAGGTTTACATATGTAATCAAATCTACTTCTATGGACTGGCATTTCTATTTTTCCATCATTACTAAACTGGTCTCCTCCTAATAGTTGTCCAGTGATTCTATTAAGAGTAAAACTAAATTTCCACATGTTCTTTGGTTCATTAATGTTCTTACTCAGTCCTGAACAACTTATAGTTTGTTTTCCAAAAATACATTCGCATTTCTTAATTGGTTCCATGTAATTACCGCATGTTGCAGAAAGAAATTCAGATTCAAGGTAATTCTTTTTTTCATCAAAAGTAATTACAACTGGATCAGTATTTGGATTAATTTGTCCATCGGGAACAATAAAAATACTACGAATGCCAGTACAAACAAGATTTCTTTCTTGAGCTATAGCGCTATTAATAATGAAACATAGTAAAAGAATAAGTAGTTTTATCTTCATACATACTTTCAAAATTAATTTATTGGTAAAGGTTTATTAAAAATAAGTGTCATACCGTTTGATACGTCATCATCAATTTTCTCTTGAAACTCCCAGTCATTTGGGTACATATTTGCATAGTAGTCACTTAAAAAACAAGATACTTCCTGAGTATCTGCATGAACCATAATTTTATTTATTTCTTCTCCGTAAGGCATCAAAATAATCATTCCTACAAATGGAGGAATGGGTAGACTTATATTCATTGTTGTGCATGCGTGGAATTTTGAATCTTCAAGTGAAGAACCATCGTAAATTCTTCTAATAATTTTTACTTTATGCATATCAGTTGGAATAATTAAATTAGAGTTTTTATAATTAATTTCTATAAGTAAATACTTCTGCGATAAAAATTAGGACTTCTTAGGATTAACTCGTTTACGCAGTTGAACAAGTGGTTTGACAATCTTGTTGTTTAGTGTGATTGTCCCAAGCCCTGAAATTTCTACTGATTCATTTTTTGATAACGCATCTTTAATGACATTTGATTGTTTATCAAAGATGTTGTTTATATCTTTTAACGAAACCTTCTTGTCAGATTGTTCGTAGATGATTCTTGCAATGTCTTGACTATTCATCTACATCACCCTGGTTAAGTTTCTTTTTGAACAAACCCTTAGTCTCAACAGATACACTTTTACTATTGCGAAACAACATCTTCACTTGCAGTAACTTTTCATTTATTTCTTGAAGGTTGTTTGCAAGATATGTTTGTGTCATTTGTATCTCAATCATTGTTTTTTTATTTTTGCTATCAAGTTTTACTACTCTTTTCTTTATTATTGAACCCTTGGAATCAATACGAAGTTCTTCTTTAAGAATCTGAATTTCTTTTGTAGTTATGTCGTGATTGATTTCACCATCTTCTAATTTTTGTTTAAGTACATCATCACTAACAGGTAGAGTTGTAATTTCGTACAACTTGTCGTAAGAGGCTGGTAACTGTTTAAGATATTTTTTATTTTGAAGAATCTTATTTTTACCAATGACAACCAGTTTATCTATTGTTGATTTACCAAGACCATTTTGAATTAATTTAGTCTGAACACCTTTCCAGACTTCCTTGCCTTCTTCCGTTCTGTCTAGTTGATACTCAGATAATGACTTACCAATAGCTAACCAAGTCTCTGTTGTCTTTTTCCATGCATCAAGAACTTCGTTAACAATCTTGTTAACCTTCAGTTCAACCGATGAATTCTTTGCAATGATAAGATTTTGAGTCATAAGGATGTTCCATGGTTAAGAGAAAAGAACCTTTACTAAACTTTACAAAGTCTAATCTAAAGATTGTAAGAAAGACAATTCTCAACAATCTAACACCAGACTTACTCCCTAAGAAGTGGTATCAACTAAACGAAGTCAATCCCTGTTTTGGTCATTGTCACACTGCATCAGGTGTTGTCTATGAAATCTTTACATCTCAAAATGTTCATTTGTATAAGTCCCATGATGCATCACTTAAATTAGTAAATGAAGAGATGTATCACTGGTTCTTGGTAAACATTGAGACAGATGAAATCATTGATGTAACTGAACTCCAATACTTCAAACACCCTAGGCTGTTACAAAGACTTTATAAAACAAAGATTAAACAATCTGGAACACTTGGATTTGCATATAGAAAACGAGTACAAGTCTTATTAAATAGGGTAAGGAAAGAACTAAGAATCTAATTTAATACTGGTTGTTTATTCATCATTCTCAACACCGCCATATTAACATTGTCAAGATGTAAAGTGAGGTAAACATGCACTACTATCATGATGTTTACCGTGATATTAAAAAACTTCGGATCCGAAGTTTTCACTTTTTTGGTAGATTGACTACAGGAGACTTGAACTGAAACATCACATGTTTACCTCACTTGTATCGTCAAATATGTTCCAATGATTTTTAGAAATTGATGACTACAGATTTTATGTTGTGTGCATCGTATCTTTTAGTTCTTGTAAGTTGGAATGAGAACTTTTGATAGCTATAATTAGATTTCAATATATAAATATCAAAATGAAAAAATTTAATAAATTAATTTTGTTTTTTTTAATTTTTGTTAGCTTAAATTCATTTGCACAAAACTTTGTATGTTCAAGTGATGGTTATCAAAATATAGTTAGGAATGGGAACAATTCTACTAACACAAAAAATATTTTGATTTTAAATATCTTTGAAACTAATATTAATGCAGAAATGAATAACGAGTTTGACCATAACAAAATGAAAAAGGTAACTTTTAAAATCGTAAGTAGAAATAATGAATCAATCTCAGGTTATGAAGTTTCGCCATATGACCTTGGATTTTCAATTTCATCTTTGTCAATTCATACTCAGGAAAGAATTGCCACACGTGTCGTTGTTAATCCCTATGGTGCAAGCGTTATTTTGTATAAATGTTTTGCAAAGTAATTCCAAAAACTATTGATTCCGAATCACTAAAAAGTTAATACTATCCTAGAGTAGGAGATAGTAAAAATTTATGGACACTTTCGGAACAGTCAGTAAACCACTACTTTCATAACTGCACATAAAGATTTTAAGTAAATTTAAAATATGACTTGATTTAGTTTCTAACTTTACATCTCTTTTATTTCATTGCATAGATAAAATAAGTTTAGTGATAATTAAGTCGCCTGCATATCCTTTTGTATCAAGTACTGTTTTCAGTATAAATTTGCCAGCATCGCATGCGTCTATTGGTGTAGCAGAATTCAAGTCAGAAAATGCCTGCAAAACTGTATTTGAAAAATTTTCTTTCTCCATCTTTTTTGCTAATTCAACTTGCAAAGTATCATCAGCAATCTTAATTTGATTTGAATTTAATACTTTTGAACTTGGAAAATCTCTTATTTCTGCAAGCATAGCCTGTCGTAAAGTAATATAGTAATTTCTTAAATCTACTTCTTTAAATTTACTGTAATACTTTATTTCAATTTCAGCATTATCAAGAGCTGTGAAAGACGAATTGCTTACTAATAAATTTTTACACTCAACTGGTGTTACAAAACTCATAAATTGGTATGAGTAAGAAATATATCTTCTTTGATCTGATATTGGAAGTCTATTAATTCCTTTTATTGCAAGTGATAAAAAAAGTTCTGAACCAAATCTTTTACCATCCTCTAAAGCATTTTTTGAGTTATTTTTGTCAAAACCCGCTAATCGCATTTCGTTCACAAGATAATCAATTACCTCGTCATTTTTATAAATTTCTATAAAGTGTTCTTGTACTACACGCCTAGGCATTCCAGTGAGTTTTTTTTTATCTAGAATTTTTGTTACAAACTCAGGATTACGGAAAGTAATTTTTAGATCATCACCTATTTTTTTCCAGTCTGTTTGCTGAGCATATAAACAAAAGCAAATTGCATATGTAAAAAATAGAACAATAATTCTTTTCATAGTTTGTAATTCCTTTTTTTAAAATAGAGGTGTTCAAAACAATTTTTTCGTAGTGTCTATTTTCTTGCAGTTGCCTTGACCATTTATAGTAAGTTTTAAGGTTTTATGTTCAGCCAATGTAAAGATTCTTCCTGAATTCCGGTCAATTGTTATGGAATTTGTCACATAAGACCCTTCAACATTCATATCGTTTGAAAGCGCCCATTTGTTTGCGTCACTAGTATTTCTGAATGAAACTACCATTGGGGATTTTATTGTAGTTACACCTGGTAGTTCATTTGAATCAGACAACGGCAGTATTACTAAAATGGGAGGTTTGTCTAATACATCATATATTTCACTTACTGATTTACTTTGAATTGCTCCACTACTGAATTGTTTAACTATAGTTATTTCACAACTTAATTTGATTTCTACATTTTGTCCAATACAAACAATAGGTAGAAGAAAAGCACAAAACGCAATATTTCTTGTAGTGGACATTAGGTTCTCAATTCAAAACAATCTTTTCGTAGTGTCTATTTTTTTACAAGTACCTTTACCTTCATCAATTACCTCACCTTCATAATTAGCACTGTAAAAAATACTACCAGTATTTCTGTCTATGCTAATAGAAACTTTATTTGAATAACCATTTTGGGTTTTGAATACAGTTTCTAGCGACCACCTATTTTTGTCGCTTGTATTACTAAATGAAAGAATATTTGGATTTTTCACTGTAGTTACAGACCCAAGATTACCTGTATTTGATGTTGCTCTTATAACTAAGGATTCATTGTATTGAAAAACCTCAAGTATTTCGTTTATTGTTTCTTTATACACGTTACCATTTTTGAATTGCTTAGTTAAAGACAATTGGCAATCTAATTTAATGTCAACGTTTTGGCCAGTACAAATAATAGGTAAAAGTAACGCACATAACGTGATAAATCTTTTAGTTAACATTTAGGTTCTCACATGTCTAAGTCCAGACAATTTATCAGATTTTGACTAATGCGTATGCAGGTAAATTCAATTAATCGGTAAATTTCTATCTTTCCCTCACAAAAGTCTGTTTTGAGAGACAAAAATGCATAAATAAAAATATGCATCATCTCCTCAACGACTGGATTAACAACACGATTACCACATCAAACTCTAATTGGTGGGTGTTAACTTTCAGATGCGATGGTTATGTGGTCAATGGTCATTTAAAAAAACAATCTGTATGGAATGACAAAGATACCTTTTCTATTGAGAAAGTTAAGACTGCACTTAGTTGGACTATTACTGAGTTCAGACGCAATTATGGAAGAGATTTGAAGTTTGTTGCTTACCTGGGTGGGGAAAAGTCATTAGATATCTATCCTCACATTCATGCATTACTTGAACAACCTATAGGTATTGATGCATCAGAGACCAAACAAATTTTAGAAAGGCTTTGGAAAAATAAGTTAACAAAAACACTAAAAACTAACATTAGTTCAAGTGTTCATATAGAGAACCTTCAATCTTCAACTCACTACACACATTACTGCGGAAGATGGGAAGGAACGACTTTCAATTTGGGTGATGCGAAAGTCATAGTCAACAAATCATTCAATATTTGATTCTTTACCGAAATTGCCAGTGACACCTACGGTTATACGGTTCTGAAATGTTTTCGTATTGCTGAAATCGCAAGAATTTGTCTTGTCTAAATACATTGTGTTCATTTGCATACGGTAGTAACCGAGGTAGTAAAGCATTGGTTTCCGTGATGCTGATAACAAAACAAATTAATCTATAAAGAAAGAAAAGATATGAACCAACCGACTGTTCAACTATGCGATAAAGAGTTACATCTTCGGATTCCAAAAGAGTTTGAAGATAATCTTGCCCGAGTTGCTGCTTCATACAACCTCAAAAAATCTACGTTTTGCAGAATTATTTTGATGAGGGAACTAAACAATTACACCAAGAATAGACTCTTTGCATGACCGATAAAGAATTAGAGTCTGTAAAAAAGAGTTCTGTTGCAGTTCAAGAATTTTCACACACCACAAAACCCAATGTTGTGAGTTCTGAAATCAACAAACTCGTAATAGTGATTCGTAGACAACTTGCTCAGAAGAAAAATGTAACTGTGATTGTTGTTTTGGCTGACAAATGAAGTAACTAAAAAAAGATTCTTTTAAATTATTTTTCTTACCGTAACTCAAGTGTTTTTTGTAATTACCTTGGTACGACGCAATAAGATGCACTTGCGCTGACGCATCCACCAACACAAACAGGTCCTAAAACACCAATAGATGCACCACCACCTGGTACTGATGAACATACCGGTCCAAGAACACCACTTACACATTGACCTGGTCCACATACCGGTCCCAATACTCCCATTACTATTCCTCCACCAGGAGGTGCACATACCGGTCCAAGAACACCTTGAATGCAACCACTCTGTGCATATGCATAACAAAGTATCGTCATCAGTACCGATGCAATTCCGACTCTTAATTTAATAGAACTCATATAAATTCCTTAGTTTAAGCATACACAAATTATCTTGTTACTAATTTACTTGATACGCATATTTTTTTGAAAGTAACAAACAATGAAAATCTTATTAAATTTATCATTGCTTTTGTATTATGCGCTATAACTAAAACAAAAAATACTACGATGTTTTTAAGTTGTTTCAAGTGACCGATAAACCGAAGAAACTCCAATTCCTAGTGTTTTTGATATTGCAACAATTCCCATTCCCTTTTCTCTCATCTTTCTTACGGCTTGCATTAAACCTTCATTAAAAGTTGAAGGGCGACCAATCTTCTTACCTTGTGTTCTTGCCCGATTTTGACCCGAAACTATGCGTTCAGAGATAAGTGACCGCTCCCATTGTGCAAGTACACCAAACATTGAGAACATGAGTTTTCCTGATGAACTGTCAGTATTGATTGCTTCACGATAAAAGAACAGATTGATGTTCTGAGAGTTCATCTCATTCATTATGCGAATCAACTCTTCTAAATTTCTACCTAGTCTAGATAAGTCATAACAAAGGATCATTTCAAACTTACCCCGAACGGCATCTTTCATCATTTCATTCAAGGCTGGTCGTTCATCACGATTTTTTGCGCCAGAGATACCTTCATCTTTGTACTCTGCAACTATTTCATAACCCATTCTTTCAGCCAACGACTCAAGTTCTAATTTCTGATTTAATGTTGTTTGATTTTTGGTACTGACACGGTAATAACATGCGACTTTTTTCATTGCTTTTCCTCCTAGAAGTTTGATAGGAGGAAGGTAACTGTCCTGGAGGAGGAGTCAAGCAAAAGTCCAGTTCAGATTGCGACTGAAATTAGGTGATACTTTTCACAAAATTGTACTAAAGAATTCAGTTTTATTCACTTAATATGTGGTAAAAACATGTGGTAAACGTATATAATGAGAAAATATTTTTCTATATAAATCAACAACTTACGATAGTTTTTACCATATGGCGGAGAAGGAGGGATTCGAACCCTCGGTAGGGTCGCCCCTACGCCTGATTTCGAGTCAGGTACATTCGACCACTCTGCCACTTCTCCGCGTGAAATGCTGTATGTCGATTA
>Ga0214921_10009883_pt1 | contig 11933 bp, 10 predicted proteins | sample LL1505_MetaG_FD_177992 | JGI IMG/M metagenome (GOLD analysis project Ga0214921, IMG submission 177992) | Freshwater microbial communities from Lake Lanier, Atlanta, Georgia, United States - LL-1505 | ecosystem: Environmental > Aquatic > Freshwater > Lake | place: USA: Georgia | collected... | reverse complement strand
GTCTAAGAATTCCCATTTGAGGTGTCTGTCACGCTCATCAAGAAAAAAAGTGCTGTTGTTATCGCCGTTGATTGTTTCAGTGGCCACGTCAGATGCTCCCATAAAATAAGCTAAATGACAGAGATTTACTCTGTCATTTAGCGAATTTATTTTTGGTTATTTGATATTTCTGATGATTTCCAGAACCTTGACAGCCTTCGGTCCCAGTTCTGCCGCGATCTGGTCTTGAACGGGCTTTGCAATGTTCATGAAGCTGCTTTTGTCGACGTTTTCAACAACACGAACGCCCATCTTCTTCAATTTTTCGGCAGACTCCTGCTCGAGCTTCAAAGACATTGCGGGCTGCTTATCACCCACTTCCTTGGCCGCAGCAGTGACCCAGCCTTTTTCCTGATCATTCAGAGAATTCCAGGTCTTGTCACTGACCCAAATGAAACCGTTGTTGGCTTCGTGCTGGGTAAGCGAAAGCACAGGGGCAACCTCGTAGTGCTTGTTCGAGAAGTAGACGTTGACACCGTTTTCAGCCGCGTCTGTAACGCCGGTCTGCAAAGAGGTGTAAACTTCACCGAATGGCATATGCACAACCTGTGCCTTATAGGCCGAGAAATGCATGTCTTCGGTTTTGGTCGCCTGGACACGGATTTTCTTGCCGACAATGTCTCCGACTTTCTCGACATTGAACTTGGAATAGATGTTGCGCAGACCAAGCGTTTCAATAGTCAGAATGCGTGCGCCGGTTACGTCTGAGAAGATGTCTTTAACAGCGGCAGCCAGTTCGGGGCTGGCGATCGCCTTTGTCAGATGGGCTTCGTCACGGAAAATATAATGCAGTGACATCACGCCCGACGCAGGAGCCAGGGTTGATGCGTTTGCCGATGACGAGATAATGAAATCAATATCACCCGAGCGAACTTTTTGAAGCATCACCGGCTCTTGTCCCAGCTGTGCGGCAGGGAACTGGTTGATGCTCATTTTGCCGCCGCTGACCTCTTTGAGTTTTGCATCAAAAATGTCACCGGCAAGGCCGTAGCCTGTTGATTTTGGCTGATCATAGCCGAATGAAAACGTTCTGGTTTGAGCCTGAATGGTTGACGACATGGCAAGCTGCGCCAACAGGGCCGCAACTGTGGTCATCATCATTTTGCGCTTGTTCATCATAATCGCCTCCTTGAATAATTTTGTTCGCTGTAGCGTTCTTTTTATAGCTAGAAGTCAATCAAGCTATCACTGGGACGCGAAGTCAAGCGTGAATTTTCAGCTTGGATTTTCACAGTCTTGCATGGCTGCAAACATAAGATTTTTTTATTGTAATCGTTTTCAAAATTTAATCATTCATAAGTTGAAAAATTTTATATTTTTTGTTAATTTATAAATTTTGAAAATTGTTCAAGTTAAAAGATTATTTTTTCTTTATATTTTATAATTGTATAAAATTTAATGCATTTATTCCTATGAAAAATAATAGAAATACAGAAATTGCACTTTTTAATTTCAAATATTTATCACAAATATTTTGTAGAAGAAATATTTCGCTGGATGAAATAAAATTCAATTTATGTATAGTCTGATATCATTAATTTATATTTTAAAAATGCACTTCAATTCATTATCATTGATATAACAGCGCATGGTCCAGTTTTGGACGTAAAGTGTCCAAATTCGTTTATCGAGTGATATTCTTCTTGATATGATAGATGGTGAATCAGCTAAAATGACCATACGTAGAATGCGTGTTTAAACAGCCAGAGTGAAGTCAAGAGAGAAACCATGTCGGTCAAAGTATTTGGTGAGGTGGATGGCCAGACCATCTACGAAATCGTTCTCAGAAATGCCAGCGGTGCGAGTGCCAGTGTCATCACATGGGGGGCGGTGTTGCGTGATCTTGTGGTGCCATCCGCCCATGGCCTTCAGCGCGTGGTCGTAGGGCTTGAAACACTCGAGGATTATCGGGCCTATTCCTCGCATGCGGGAGCCACTGCGGGCCGCTTTGCCAACAGAATCCAGCACGGGACTTTCACGCTCGATGGCAAGACCTATCAATTGCCTTTGAACGAGGCCAACACCAATTCGCTACATGGCGGCGGCAAGGGTTTTGGCAAACGGCCCTGGCAATTGGCGTGGCACAGCGATGAGGCGGTGGCTTTGACGCTGTTTTCCCCCGACGGGGATGCCAATTTCCCCGGCAATATGACGGTAACCTGCGTCTATCGCTTGCTCGAGCCGGGCACGATCCGCGTCGAGATGAGCGCGACCACGGATGCTCCGACGGTGATCAATCTGGCCCATCACTCCTATTTCAATCTTGATGGTTCGCCCGATGTGCTGGATCACCATGTCCAGATCAATGCCGATTTCTATACGCCGACCTATCCCGATACGATACCCACCGGTGAGATCCTTGCAGTCAAGGATACGGCGTTCGATTTCAACCGGATGCGCCCCTTCCGCGACCGTAATGCGCCCAATCCGCAGCTTTACGATCACAATTTCGTGTTGCGCGGGCCACGCGGGATCATGCAGCATGTCGCCTCGGTCCGCTCGCCCAAGAACGGTTTGCAGATGGATGTGCTAACCACCGAACCGGCGATCCAGTTCTATGACGGGGCCAAATTCAAAGTCCCCGTGCCGGGATTGGGCGGGGCCCTTTATGGCGCGCATGCGGGCTTGTGTCTGGAAACCCAATATTTCCCCAACAGTCCCAATCATCGCCACTTCACCGATTCGACCCTGATGCCGGATGATGTCTATCGTCATACGGTCGAATATCGTTTTGCGTGATGCGCGTCCGTTCCTCCCAGACGGGGTTGATCCTGTGCACCGGTATCGCAACGCAGGATTTCGTGTTCGGCGTCGACAAGATGCCCGACCGCGCGACCAAATATAGCGCCCGCCAATTTGCCTGTGGCGGCGGCGGCAGTGCGGCCAATTATGCTGCGACCATCGCGCGGCTGGGCGGCACGGTCGGGCTGGTCTCGCGCTTGGGTGAAGACAGTATCGGTGACGGCATTGTTGCCGAATTGGTCGGCGATGGTGTCGATTGCCGTTTCATGAAACGCTTTGCCGGACATCAATCCTCGCTGTCGGCCATTGTGGTCGATCCGCAGGGCGAGCGCATGATCATTCTCTACATGGACAATGAATTGCCCGTCACCGCCGAATGGGTGCCCGACTTGCCGCCCGATACGGTGGCGGTATTGGCCGATTCCCGCTGGCCGCAGGGCAATCTGGTGATGCTGCAACGCGCCCGGGCCATGGGTATTCATGCCATTCTTGACGGCGATCTGCCCGGTGTGTCGGTCGAGGCAATCAAAACGGCGACGATGGTGGCTTTCTCCTCCGAAGGACTGGCGGCCAGCACCAGCGAGACCTCGCTTGAAGCTGGCTTGCGCAAAGCCGTCACATGGTCGGATGCCACGATGATCGTCACCCAAGGCGGTGACGGGGTGTCGTGGCTTGATCAGGGGCAATTTCATCACATGCCCGCCTATCGGGTCGATGCGGTCGATACGCTCGGAGCAGGGGATGTGTTTCACGGTGCCTTGGCATTGGCGGTGGCCGAGGGGCAGGCGCTTGACGAGGCCTTGCGCTTTTCCAGTGCCGCGGCCGCGATCAAGGTCTCGCGTTTCGGTGGCCGTCTCGGTGCGCCTGATCGGACCGAATTGCTGGCCTTTATGGCAGCCCATGCGTCTGATCTGGTCGACGGGGCGTTTTGATGCGGGTTCCGGAATTTGTGCGCTCTGTGGGCCCGGGTTTCGCGCTGTCGTTTGTGGTGGCTTTGGCCTCGCACCTCTCCGAGCGTTTATTGGGCGGGCTATGGGGCAAGCCGGTGCCCGCGGCCGTGCTGGCACTGGTGATCGGCATGACGGCGCATGGCATCAGCCAGCATCCGGTGTTTGCGGCGGGATTGACCTTTTCGTCCAAAAAGCTGTTGCAGGTGGCGATTGCCTTGCTCGGCTTGCGGATCGTTCTGGCCGATATCGTCGGTTTGGGTCTGACAACGGTGCTGATCGTGATCGGCTCGATGGGCGTGACACTGGCGAGCGGTGTCGTGCTGGCGCGGCTTTTGGGGCGCTCTGAAGCTTATGGCGTTTTGGCAGGCGGTGCGACGGCCATTTGCGGTGCCTCTGCGGCACTGGCGATTTCCTCGGTGATACCTGACGGGCAACGCAAGGATACCGATACGGCCTTTGTCGTGCTGGCCTGCAACCTGCTGGCGACTTTGGCAATGATCTCCTATCCGCTGCTGGCGGGCTGGCTGCATTTCGACGAGCGGATCACCGGCATTTTTCTCGGGGCCAGCATCCATGATGTCGCCCAGGTCGTCGGGGCGGGCCTGTCGGTGTCGGAAGCGACTGCCGGAACCGCGACAATCGTCAAGATTTTCAGGGTTTTTCTGCTTCTGCCGGTTGTGCTCGCCATCGGCCTGTTTTTGCGGCGCAGTCACGGTTCGGATGGCGGCGCGATCAAGGCGAAAGTACCGGTGCCGCTGTTTGCTTTCGCGTTTCTGGCCTTGGCAGGCATCAACAGTGTCGAGCTGGTACCGCAGGACTTGCGGATCGCTTTGCTGGATGTGTCGCGCTGGGGCTTGTTGGTCGCCATAGCTGCTTTGGGCCTCAACACCTCCATCGAAGCGCTGGTCAAGCTCGGCTGGCGTCATATGCTGGTCATGGTCGCACTGATGCTGGTGATCGGGCTGGCAAGCCTGATTCCGATTGCCATCCTGCTGTAACAGACCTCACAGAAAGCCGATCGAGAACCACGGCACGGCGGCCACGACAATCAGGCCGATCAGCAAAGCCAGCATATAGGTCCAGATCGGCCGCATGCCCTCGTCGGGATGGACGCGGCCAATCGCGCAGGCCGCGTAATAGCCGACCCCGAACGGCGGCGAGAACAGCCCCAGACCCATCGCCAGAATAACCACCATGGCATAATGGACCTCGTGGATACCGACGGCCTTGGCAATCGGAAACAGCAGGGGACCAAACAGCACAATCGCGGGAATGCCTTCCAACACGCTGCCGAGCACGATAAAAGCGATGATCGACACGATCATGAACGAGGTTGCGCCGCCGGGCAGGCTGGTCATGGCTTGCGCCAGTGTGCGCGAGAAGCCCGATTGGGTCAGCCCCCACGCCATGGCCGAGGCCGCGCCGATGATGAACAAAATCGCACCCGACAGGCTGGCGGTTTCCACCAGCATCGGCATCAACCGCTTCGGATCGAACTGGCGATAGATCAGCAATCCCGCCAGCACCGAATAGGCGATACCGATTGTCGAGACCTCAGTTGCCGTGGCAACACCTTCCACCACCGCCGCACGGATCACGAAAGGCAGGGCCAGAGCGGGCAAAGCAATCAGGAAACTGCGCCAGACCACCGACGAAGAGGCCCGCACCACATGCGACAGATCCTCGTTGCGATAACGATAGGCCACGACCACGCACAGGCCCACCGCCAGCACCAGACCGGGCACCATGCCGCCGGTAAACAAGGCGGCAATCGACACGCCTGTGACCGAGCCGATGGTAATCAGCACGATCGAGGGCGGGATGGTTTCGGTTTGCGCGCCGGTGGCCGCCAGCAAAGCGACCAGATCACCGGGCTTGGCCCCGCGCTTTTGCATTTCGGGGAACAGAGCAGGGGCGACAGCGGCCATATCGGCGGCTTTGGAGCCGGAAATACCCGATACCAGATACATCGCGCCGATCAGCACATAGGACAGGCCGCCGCGGACATGGCCCAGCAGGCTGGCGAGAAACTGCACCATGGCCTTGGCCATGCCGGTCATTTCGATCAGCAGGCCCAAAAACACGAACAACGGTACCGCCAGAAGGATCAAATGGCTCATGCCCTCATCCATACGGCCCACCATCACCATGGTCGGCACGCGCGTGGTCAGGGCCAGATAGCCGAAGGTCGCAATGGCAAAGGAAATGCCGATCGGCACCCCCGCAAGGACCGACGTCAGGACGATCAGCACAAAAAAGATCACCAGATTGAGGTTGCCCAGCGGCTTCAGCACCGGGCCGAGCTTCCAGAACAGGGCGACCAGAATGACGGTCGTGGCCAGTGCCAGAACCGCATGGGCCAAGTCTGTCTGCCGCCACAACTGAAAACACGAAAACAGCGCCATCAAAGCAATGCCGACAGGAAATGCAGTGGCCCGCCACGAGCCGGAAATTTCCAGTGCAGAAGTGGTGATAAAGGATTCTTCATAGGCATATTCGACTGCCGAATAGCCGACGAGCAGAAAAAAGGCCAAAGTCACAGCCAGAGCCAGTGCATCGAAAAACTGAGCCTTGCGCGCACTCATCATGCTGACAAGCGCGGTCATCCGCATATGCGTGTTTTGGCGCACGGCAATCACGGAACCAAACATGGCCAGCCACAAAAACAGGGTCGAGGCCAGTTCGTCCGACCATGTCAGAGGTTTGTGCAGGAGATAGCGCGATACCACGCCTGCAAACAGAATAACGACTTCAGCCGCCACCAGCGCGGCTGCGATTTTTTCAATCGCCCCGCCCACCAGTTGATCGACACAACCGAGCCAGCGCGGACCGTTGGTATGATCTGCAACGGTACCGCCATGAGGGGAATTATGATCCATCGGCTGAAGTCCCTATCAGAGTTGGTATCAGCTGAGCTTGCCGACCGAGGCTTCGAGCGTCGACCAGGCCTGGTCGCCGAACTTCTGCTTCCACTCGGTGTAGAAACCGGCGGAGCGCAACTTGTCGCGGAAAGCTGTGGCGTTGACGTCGTTGAACTTCATGCCCTTGGAAATCAGCTGCTGGCGCAGGGTCTTTTCCAATCCGGCGACATCGTTGCGTTCGGCCAGACCGGCGGCATTGATGTGCTTGGACACGATATCCTGAATATCCTTGGGCAATGCATCCCAGTTGCGGCGGTTGGCGAGGAACCAGAAACCGTCCCACATATGGTTGGTGGTCGAGCAGAAGCTCTGGACTTCATAGAGCTTGGCGGTGTCGATGATGGCGAGCGGGTTTTCCTGCCCGTCGACAACCTTTGACTGCAAGGCCGAGTAGGTCTCGTTGAAGTTGATGGTGGTGGGCGCTGCACCGAAGGCTTTGAACATAGAGGTCCACAGCGGGGCAGGCGGCACGCGCAGCTTCATGCCGTCGAAATCGGCAGGCGACGTGATCGGCTTGGTGCTGGTGGTTGTCTGGCGGAAACCGTTGTCCCAGATCTTGTCGAAGGCAAAGATCTGGCGGCTTTTGGCGATTTCCTCGCGGATGAAATTGCCCAGTGCACCGTCCATGGTTTTCCACACCGAGTCATAATTTTCAAAGGCAAAGCCGACGCCGCTGATCGCTGCCGCAGGCACCAGTGTCGACAGGATCAGGCCGGACAGGGTGAAGAAATCGACCGCGCCGTTGCGGATCTGGCCCAGCGTGTCGGTGTCGGAACCGAGCTGGCTGGAGGGGAAAATCTGCAGCTCGAACCGGCCCTTGGTTTCTTCCTTGATCTTTTCGGCGGCTTCCTGCGCGCGCTTGTTGAGCGGGTGGGTCAGGGCCAGATTGTTGGCGAATTTATAGGTGAACTCGGCAGCGCGCGCACCACCGATTGAAAATGTGGTCACACCGGCAGCGGCGGCACCCATGGTAAAATGACGGCGTGTCAAACGAGCCATAGTCTCTCTCCCTGATTGATCGTCCGGCGCACCGGATGGATTGTGTTTTGTGTTTAGAAAAGTGTTCCGATCCCAGTGTGGATGATTGAGCCGCACGAGTCATCCTATTTAGCCAATCACGATTGATTAATCGAAATCTTTCCGCGCATGTGAGTCGCAAGACAGCTATTCAATATTTCAACAGAAATACGGCAGCTATGCACAATCGGTTGTTTTCATCCGGGGCAAAACAACCGATTGTAGTGCTGCAAAAGACCAAGCGGGTATCGGGAGAAACATCATGGGGCAAACGGCACAGCATCCGAAGGGCGGGATCACACGGCAAACCGACCGCGTCATGAATCTGGCCCATTGGCTGACGCAGAATGCCCGGCGTTTTCCCGAATTGCCCGGCTTTGTCTGGGGCGAGAAACAATGGACATGGCGCGAGATAGACCAAGCCGTGTCAAGCTTTGCCGCGGGGCTGACAGCGGCCGGCATCGGCAAAGGTGACCGGATTCTGGTCCATTCCAAAAATTCCGAGGAAATGTTCTGGTCGATGTTTGCGACGTTCCGGATCGGGGCGGTGTGGGTGCCCACCAATTTCCGCCTGCTGCCCGAGGAGGTGATCTATCTGGCAACCTCGTCGGGGGCCAAGGCGTTTCTGTGCCATGGCGATTTCCCCGATCATGCCAAAGTGGTGGCCGACAATGCCCCCGATGTCGATTTCATCTGGCGGATGAACGGCGGCAGTCTGGGGTCTGACAGCGTGGCCGACGTGATCGCGCGCCATTCAGGCGAGAGCACGCCCAATGCGGCGGTGGATTATAACGATCCCTGCTGGTTTTTCTTCACTTCGGGCACAACGGGGCGGTCGAAAGCCTCGGTGCTGACCCATGGGCAGATGGGCTTTGTCATCACCAATCATCTGTGCGATCTGCTGCCCGACACCACCGAGCGCGATGCCTCGCTTGTGGTCGCGCCCCTCAGCCACGGGGCGGGGGTGCACCAGCTCAATATGGTGGCGCGCGGCGCACCGACCATCCTGCTGCCGACCGAACGCTTTGATATCGAGGAAGCCTATCGGCTGATCCAGACCTATCGCATCACCAATCTGTTTACGGTGCCGACCATTCTGAAAATGCTGGTCGAGCATCCCGCCGTCGATCGTTATGACCACTCCTCGTTGCGCCGCGTGATCTATGCGGGCGCGCCGATGTATCGCGAGGACCAGAAAACCGCTCTGGCGAAACTGGGGGCGGTGATCATCCAGTATTTCGGTCTGGGCGAGGTGACGGGCAATATCACGGTGCTGCCGCCCGCTTTGCATGATCCGGTGGACAGTCCGCATGCCCGCATCGGCACCTGCGGTTTCGAGCGCACAGGCATGCAGGTGTCGATCCAGGATGATCACGGCAAGGAACTGGCCCCGTTCGAGACCGGCGAAATCTGCTGCATCGGTCCGGCGGTGTTTGCGGGCTATTACGACAATGACGAGGCCAATGCCAAAGCCTTCCGCGATGGCTGGTTCCGCACCGGTGATCTCGGCCATATGGACAATGAGGGCTTTGTCTATATTACCGGCCGCGCCTCGGACATGTATATTTCCGGCGGCTCCAACGTCTATCCGCGCGAGATCGAGGAAAAGATGCTGACCCATCCGGCCATTCTCGAGGCCGCAGTGGTGGGCGTGCCCGATCCGCTGTGGGGCGAGGTCGGTGTCGCGGTCTGCGTGTTGCGCGAGGGCCAGCACATCGACGAGCAGGAATTGGGGGCCTTTCTGGCCGACAAGATGACCCGCTACAAATTGCCGCGCCGTATCTTCTTCTGGGATGCCTTGCCCAAATCCGGCTATGGCAAAGTGCCCAAACGGCTGATCAAGGACCAATTGGAAGAACGGGGCGTCCTGCCGCTTGCACCGGTGAAGGGGGCATGATGGGCCAGCCACGCCAGATCAAGCAACCCGGTCCCGCTTTGCCCGAACGCATCGTTTCGGTTGAGGGGCGCGGACGTCCGATCACTGTGACACTCGAGGCGGGCCGGTTGCTGGTCGAAACCCTTGCCGAGGGTTTTTTGGCACAGGGCTTTGCCGGAGGCACGGTCGATATGGCAGGCGTTGTGCTGGCGCCATTTGCCTATGTCATGCCCGCTTTGTCGAAAACCGGTGAAAACGCGGCCTTTTACAGCGATATTTATCGCCCCGTCCATGCCGTGACCATTGATCAGGGGCAAATGAGCCTCGGGCGGCGCGACGGCAAAGCCTTTTTCCATTGCCATGCCTTGTGGCAGGAACAGGACGGCCTCACCCATGGCGGGCATTTGATGCCCGATGAAACCCGCGTCGCCACAACCATGACGGTTGAGGCCTACGGGGTCGATGGCGCGATTTTCGAGGCCAATCCCGATCCCGAAACCAATTTCAAACTGTTTGGTCCGGTCAGCGAGGCCGATCACGGCAGCGGCGCGGTGCAACGCTGCTTTGCGCTGCGCTTGCGGCCCAATCAGGATTTTCATGCCGCTTTGGAAGGATTTTGCCGCGAACACTCGATCACCAAAGCGCGGATTTATGGCGGGGTCGGCTCCACAATCGAGGCACGCTTTGCGGATGGCCGCGCCACAAACAATTTCGCCACCGAAGTCTTTATCAATCAAGGCACGGTGGCCCCTGATTCGACGGGCACATTGGTGGCGCATCTGGATGTCGGGCTGGTCGATTATCAGGGCCAGACGGCCTCGGGCGTGTTGTTGCGCGGCGATAATCCGGTGCTGATGACCTTTGAACTGGTGCTGGCCGATCTGGGCTGATGGCAGGATGGCCAATTGACAAACCCTGTCCTTGTCCCCGAAGCTTAAGCTTTCTTACTGCGCGGATAGGCGGGATGGACCGGATTACAGACAGGCGTTTAACGGTGAGGGCATTGGCAGTGATGCTGCCGGTCCTGGTTATGTTTGGATGGATGGAAGGCGCGCAGGCGCAAACCCGCCTTGATCCTAAAAGCGATGACTGCACCGATCTTTATGCCGCAAAACTCTATCCTGTAGCCCTGTCGGCTTGCCAGTCTCAGGCCGAAGCCAAGGACAATTCGGCCCAATTCACCCTCGGGCTGATGTATTATTTCGGTCAGGGCACGGTGCAGGATTATGCCAAAGCCTTTGTCTGGTTCAAACGGGCCGCAAAAGCCGGACATTTGGGGGCGCAAAACAATGTCGGCTATCTCTATTTCAACGGGCAATCGGTGCCGCAGGACTATTTGCGCGCCTATGTCTGGTTCTCGCTGGCCGCTGCTTCAGGCTATCAGGAGGCCGCCCGCTATCGCGATATGGCCGCCGGTAAATTGACGCCCGAATTGCGTGTGCAGGGGCAGGGCATGGCAACCGCCTGCACGAATTCGAAATTCGAGATGTGCGAATAGATCTTATGCGTCCTGAGGTTGTGTCACTTTCGTAAATCAACCTTGCCAACAGGCTGCGCTGCTATAGGCTGGAGCTGCGGCCCAGACGATCTTTGCGACTTTCGGGCTTTGTTGTCATTCGGGCCGCCCGATAAAGGGAGGGAAACGATGATGATCCTGTCCGTCCGCTTGATTCTTGCTCTGGCTCTGTGTGTGAGCCTCTCTCTGTCTGCTTTTGCCCAACAGGACCGCCGCTCGGCCAATACGATGATCACCGGCTGCCACTATCTGGTGGATGATCCGATCGCTGTTACAATGCCACAAATGGAAGCGGCCGATGTCTGCGCCTCGGCAGTGGCCTCCATTCTCCATTACGGGCGGGATTTACAGGGGAATATGGCCTTCTGCCCGCCGCTCGGCACCGAGGAGACGGATGCCGCCCGCGTGATTGTCGCTTTTATCAAAGCCCATCCCGACCGGATGAAAGAGCGGTTCGATCTCTTGTCCTACGGCGCATTGCGGCAGGCCTGGCCCTGCCGTCACTGACGTGCAAGGGATCAGTCGGTTTCTGTTGCGGGGGCTTTGTCGGGTTCTGGCGCGGGTTTGGCTGAAATCGCAAAACGCTTTTGTGCCGACTCGTACCAGTCCTCGCCTTTGAGCGAGCGGCCACGCGGTGTCGGGGAGCCGATCTTGCTGCGTTTGGCCGCGGCACGACGCTTCACCAGTGTCTTGAGTTGATCCTTGGGTGGTTTGACCATGCCGGTTCAACAGTCCAACTTATTGATTCTGCACGAAAATAATCATTTCCATGCGCATCCATTTCATTTCGGTCAATCATCTTAACGATTTATTAACCATTCCATCAACAAAGAACGGCTTCCTCTTGAGCAATTTTAGCCAATTGAAGAAAA
>Ga0214921_10009882_pt1 | contig 11933 bp, 11 predicted proteins | sample LL1505_MetaG_FD_177992 | JGI IMG/M metagenome (GOLD analysis project Ga0214921, IMG submission 177992) | Freshwater microbial communities from Lake Lanier, Atlanta, Georgia, United States - LL-1505 | ecosystem: Environmental > Aquatic > Freshwater > Lake | place: USA: Georgia | collected... | reverse complement strand
AGTCCAGCTGGGCCCACCAATAAATTCAATGACTTAGCGTGAAAACGCTAGGTCATTTTTTTGAATGTGTAGTCGGTGTGTAGTGAATATCACCGCTATACCCCAATAGATATATGGCTCTTGCTTGGGTGTCTTAACTACACGTACATTTTAAGTTGATTCTAAAAATCTACTTAAAATAAGACGCGGGGGTTCGACGCCTGCCCATGGAGTGACGGTAGATAATTTTCGAAGATTTATTTAATGTTCAATATAGATAAATTACATGATCTTGCTTGTAAGGAAGGGCGCGATACATACGTTGACCCGATCTCTGGATATCATGTTATGACAAGTAATGCTCTGCTGAAACAAGGAAGTTGTTGCGGTAATGGTTGTCGTCACTGCCCATATGGGCACATTAATGTAGTTATTAAAAAACTAGATATTCCAAAAGCGTGATATTTTTGAGTATAAATAGCACTTAATTTTTATCTATTCTTTTGGTGCTGTAGCTTTAAAAGATTCTCTCAAGCCCGCACGATTTAAAAACTCATTTAAATTCTGATATTTTTTTTGCCATTCCATGGTTGTTAACCGATACGCTAACCAACCTAAAGCACTTCCTAATGCTATATCAGCCAAGCTAAATTGATCTTGATGAAGCCACTTCTGTGAACCTAAATTCTTAGACATTAGAGATAAGGTAGTTTCGACCTTTTCCATTTGCCAGTTAATCCACTCTATACTTTGTTTCTCCGGAGTCCTAAATATTACCTCTCTTCTAGCAAGGATCGCTGCATCTAGGAGGCCATCGGCCATTGATTCACAAGTTTTTACCTGAGCCCTTTCAAGTGGATTATCTGGAATCAAATTGATATTTAATGAGAAAGAATTCAAATAATCAATAATTGTTCTTGAGTCAACAATGACATTACCATCATTCAAAATTAGGCAGGGAATTTTTCCTAAGGGATTAATATTTTTTATTGTAGAAGATTGATTCCATACATCATCGCAGACAAGTTCTAGCGGAATCTTTTTTTCTAAAGCAAAAATTCTTACTTTTCTTACAAAAGGACTGGTAAGAGATCCCATTAATATCAATTAACTACCCCCTAGATTATTAAAATATCTGTAATTAAGACTATCTACATATCGAACTCTGAGATCAATTGGCATATTCTTATATGCATATGCCACTCTAGTTATTTTCAATACTGGTAGATTTGGTTTTTGGTTAAGAAGGGTTGCAATATCAGGAATTAAAAGTTCGGCTTCAACGGTTTCTTCAGTTTTCGTAATTGTTATGCCGTACCTTTCTTGAAATAATTTAAATAAAGTTCCTTTCCGATCAGCAAAACATGTCTCATCTAAATCAGGGAATATTTTTTTAGGCAAATAAATATAGTCAATAATGGCTGGCCTTTGGTCGAAAGAGAGAGCCGTTTTAATTTTGTAAATTTTTTCATTAGGCGTTAATTTAAGATAACTTGAAACACTTTTTGATGGCTTTGTAATTTCAAAACTAATTAGATTAGATTTTGGTAATTCTCTTTTTCCATTTTTATTTTCAATACGAAAAAAAACATTTAGCATGTAATCTTCTGTATGACTTACCACAAAAGTTCCGCGACCTTGTTCCCTTACTAAGATATTTTCAGCAACTAGCTCATTAATTGCTCGCCTAATGGTGCCAACACTAACTTTATACCGAGAGGCTAGGATAGGTTCACTTGGTATTGCTTGGTTATGCGACCATTTCTTTTGGCCCAATGCTTGGGTAATTCCAAATTTCACTTTTTTATAAGCAAACATACTTTAGCCTGAATAAGCTCATGTCATTTTTAGTAAAAAATCATAAATTCATATATATGACTTTTTATCATAGCTTAAGGGTGCCAAAGAAAGTGATTGGATATATTTATTATATAAATCAATGGCTTATACAGTCTGATACTGCGCTCATCGGAATAAACCCTAGTATTGTTGAGAGAAATTCTTCGGGCTACCATCAAAGCTACAAGCAATGATTAAATCCATTTCTCTGCATCGCCTTAGATTGCCACTAACGACCCCTTACAAATTGGCGTTTGGAGACGTTCGTCATTTCGACACAATTGTTAGTGTCATTGAGGGTGAAAATGGCTCCATTGGTTTAGGAGAGGCCACGATATTAACCGGCTATACAGATGAAACGATTGACGATAGCTGGTCACTTATAGGACATCTTGCTGGTCAGTTAATCAAGAAACCTTCTGATGAAGTTAGTCAACTACTAATTTACCACCTCAAAAAATCTCCATTTACTGTTACTTCATTATTAACCGCCATTGATATGGCTCGGGATCCCAAATTATTCCTTGTTGATAAGAATGTCGCTATTCCAATTCTTGGAATATTGAATGGCCATAGCAAAAATGAATTGGCTCCCGAAGTAGATTCTCTTTTGGAGAAGGGATTTAAAACATTTAAAGTAAAAGTTGGTTTTGATGTTCACACTGATATTGAAAAAGTTAAGAATGTTCAAGAGATTGTTCGGGGAAGAGCGTTAATTCGTATCGATGGTAATCAAGGATATAAACAAAATGAGGCAATAGAGTTTGTAAGCCAACTAAGTCCTGAAGGTATTGAATTATTTGAACAGCCTTGCGTAGCTGGAGACTGGGAAGCCGCCTTAAATGTTTCGAAGCATTCCTTGGTACCAATGATGCTTGATGAGTCTATTTACGATGTAACTGACATTGATAAAGCTGCAAATATTCATTGTGCTAAGTACATCAAGGTAAAGCTAATGAAATTTGGGAGTTCAGTGAATTTAATTAAAGCAATACAACGCATTAAAGAGTACGACATGATTCCAGTACTTGGAAATGGTGTTGCAGCAGATATTGGTTGTTGGATGGAAGCTTTGGTTGCTAATAATCACATAAAGAATGCTGGGGAAATGAATGGTTTTTTAAAACCAACCAAATCAATATTAGAGAATCCGTTGAAATTTAGCAACGGGACAATACAGCTTGAAAAAAATTACATCCCAGTCTTGGATAGAGACTATTTAAAAAGTATTGAAATTTCTAAATATAAGTTTCATTAAATTAATTATGCGTGCAATTCAAATCAAAAATTTTGGCGGTCCTGAAGCTCTCGAGTTGGTTGATATCCCTCAGCCCATAATTCAAGGAGATGAAGTCTTAATTAAAGTGCAATACGCTGGCATTAACTATATGGATGTTTATATGAGAAATGGCTCTTACGCAAAATCTCATACTTATAAAACACCCCTACCTATGACCTTGGGCATGGAGGGATCGGGCGTTGTTGCGGCACTCGGTGAAGACGTCACTGGACTTGCGGTCGGGGACCGGGTTGCATATTGTTTATCAAGAGGAAGTTATGCTGAGTATGCAGCCGTACCCGCATGGCGAGTCATTAAAGTGCCTGACTATATTAATGGTGATCAAGCTGCAGCAATTATGTTGCAAGGCTTAACGGCACATTATCTTACTCACTCAATTTATCCATTGAAGAAAGATGATTGGTGTCTAATTCATGCCGGATCTGGTGGTGTAGGGCAACTGGCTATTCAACTAGCAAAAATAATAGGCGCCAAAGTTATTACAACAGTTGGCAGTACAGAAAAGGCAGAAATTGCAAGAAAAAATGGTGCGGATTTTGTAATTCTTTATAAAGAATTAGACTTTCAAAAGGAGGTCATGCAAATTACGAATCAACGTGGCGTTGATGTTGTTTATGATTCTGTTGGAAAGGACACAATTGATCGCAGTATATGTTCTATTCGTAAAAGAGGACTGTGCGTAATGTTTGGTGCAAGTTCTGGCCAAGTCCCCTCGATTACTCCATTGGCCTTAGCTGAGGCAGGGTCAATTTACTTTACCCGCCCTCACTTAGCTGACTATATTTCCACTAACGATGAGATTATGGGCAGAGCAAATGATCTTTTTTCTCTAATACGTGATAAAAAATTAAATTTAAAAATTCATAAGATTTTTTCTCTAGAAGAGGCAAAAAATGCCCATCAATTACTTGAATCGCGCGCAACCCTAGGTAAATTTTTATTAAAAATTTAATCCCCAACGGAGTCAATTATGTCTAATCATATTTTCTTAAAATTACTTAAAGTACTTTTCGTTTTATTTGCTTCATTAAGTTTTTCTGTGCAATCTCAGCAATCAAATTTTCCCTCAAAAAATATCGAACTGATTGTTCCTTGGGGGCCTGGTGGTGGAGCTGATGTTATGGGCCGATTAGTTGCAAGATGGCTTGAAACTGATCTTAAAACTTCAGTAGTGGTTCAGAATATTCCAGGGGCAACTGGAAGCATTGGGTTGCAAAGGCTTGTTAATATTGGTACCGATGGTCATGCAATTGGTGTTTTAACAGGCGACACCTTAACCATGGCTGCATTTCCACAGTCTCCATTTAAGCTTTCAGAAACTGTTGCATTGGGTGTAATGATTCGCCAACCATCAGGGCTATTTGCTAAGTTTGATGGGCCTTATAAATCATGGAACGATGTAATTGCGGCTGCAAAAAAGAAGCCTATTAATGTGGCGATTACTGGTCCAAATAGTCCGGATGAGGTTACGGTCAATTACTTAATTAGCAAGGGGATTAATCTCGTAAATATCCCATATCCTAAGCCTGCTGAGCGTTATATGGCGGTCCTGGGCGGACATGTTGAATTATTATATGAGCAAGCAGGCGATCTTAAGTCACACTTAGAGGCCAAATCTCTCAGACCTTTAATCTTTTTTTCGTCAAAGCGAATATCCGCCCCATTTGCTGATATTCCAGTATCCCCAGACTTTGGCTACGACATTCTTTTGCCACAAACTAGATCGATTATTGCAAAGGCCAATGTCGATCCAAAGCGTTTGGAAGTCATTTCCAGTTCGCTTGAAAAATTTGCCAATACACCAGAATTTTCGAATTATCTGAGGGATCAATATGCTGCTCCTGATAGCTTTATACCGATGAGAAGTGCACAAAAATTTCTTGAAAATGAGGTTTTAAGTTTTCAAAAAATCAACGATTCATTGCCAAAAAATCGGTAAAAACATGGCTCAACAAATTGTTGTCACTGGCGTAATTGGTTCAGATACTCACATCGTTGGAAATCGAATTATTTCAATGGCCTTGGAAAAGGCTGGGTATAAAGTTATTTCACTGGGAGCGTTAACCCCGGCATCTGATTTTATAAAGGCAGCCATTGAAACTAAAGCGGATGCAATTTTAGTTTCGTCGTTGTACGGTCAAGGTGAACTTGATTGCCGGGGTTTTCGAGACCTTTGTATCGAAGCTGGTGTAGGGGATATTTTGCTTTACGTTGGTGGTAATTTGGTTGTTGGTAAAAGAACGTGGGATGAGGTTGAGAAGATTTTTTTAGATATTGGCTTTAATCGTGCTGCAGCTCCCGGAACTCGCCTAGAAACAATTTTGGAATGGTTAGAAAAAGATCTTGGTGGACCAAATGGTAGGTAACAATTAATAATGAAAGCAGCATTATTAATTGATTTTGGAAGCACTTACACAAAGTTACGAGCTATCGATTTGGAGAGGGGAATCATTCTGGCAACTAGTCAGGGCCCATCAACTATTGACTCTGATATTACGATCGGCATGGACGTGGCAATTAAAAACCTAGGAATTCAATTGGGCCGAATTCCAAATTTTCTCTATCGCTTAGCCTCAAGTAGTGCAGCTGGCGGCTTAAAAATGGTCACTATTGGTTTGGTACGTGAGCTTACGATGGAAGCGGCTAAGAGGGCTGCTTTGGGCGCCGGAGCCAAATTAATAGGTACATATGCATATCGATTAAACCTCGCAGATATTCAAAACATTATTAATTCAAAGCCAGATATTATCCTCCTTGCGGGAGGCACTGATGGAGGTGATAGTCAGGTTGTAATTCATAACTCAAAATTGCTTGGGGATAGTGTAGTTGATTGTCCAATTATTTTCGCAGGAAATCGTGGTGCGGTTGATCAGGTAAAGCTCAATCTTGCTAATAAATATTTAGTTATTAGTGAAAATGTAATGCCCGAGTTTGGTGAGTTAAATATTGAGCCGACACGCGAAGTAATCCGCGATCTTTTTATAAAAAACATCATAAATGCCAAGGGGATTAATAAAGCAAAAGATCGATTTGATTCTGTTTTAATGCCAACGCCTGCTGCAGTATTGGAGGGCGCCAGACTCTTGGCTGACGGCGTTGATGGTTTACCAGGTTTAGGTGAGCTAATTGTTATTGATCCTGGCGGAGCAACTACAGATGTGCATTCGGTTTCTGATGGTGCCCCAAATAAAGAGGGAGTCGTGAGTAGAGGCTTAAAAGAGATGCGCCTTAAGAGAACCGTTGAGGGTGATCTGGGTATGCGCCACAACGCCAAAACTATCGTTGAAATTGCTGGGATAAAAGAAATTGCCAAAGATGCTAACTTGGATGAAACTTCTGCTACAGAAATTATAAATTTATTTGCAAAAGATATTGATCGTTTACCACTATCTAATAATGAAATTTACATTGATGAAGCGTTGGCAAAAAGTGCTCTAAAGGTTGCAATGCGGCGGCATTGTGGATCTACTGAAATCGTATATACGGCAAATGGACCAGTAACAGCACTTGATGGTAAAGATTTAACAGGAATTAAAACAATTATTGGAACTGGTGGCGTAATAGCACATAGTAAGCACGCTGAAGAATTATTGACATCATGCTTGTATGATCCATTAGAGCCATCATCAATGCGTCCGATTGCTCCCAAAATTTTGATTGATCGTAACTATATTCTCTTTGCAGCTGGTTTGTTGAGTCAGGTTGACGCCAATGCTGCTCTAAAAATGGCAATTAATTCTTTAAATTAATCATATCTAATTGAATCAGAGGTTTTTATGTCTAATCCCGTCCAATTTAATGAAAAAAAAATACCAGAAGACCTTTTCCATGAGATGCGAAAACAGAATCTATTGAGATGGCCAACTGGTAAAGATGTTCATTTCGAGGATGCCGTTAAGCGGCAAAAAGAACTACCAAATAATAAACGTCTAGATTTGGTTATGAGAAGGGCTGTTTTAGAAAATAGATGCTTGGTACAACCTCGTGGCGGATTTGGAACATTTGACCAGCATAAAAATCTAATGAAAGTGATAGATGAGGAAGGTTTGGCAGACATTGTCCCCACTACAACCGATAGCTATACCCGTAATGAGCAATTTGCTTTGGCACAAAAAGGTATTGAAGAATCAGAAAAAATGGGGCGATCTTTATTAAATGGCTATCCTATTGTCAATTATGGAGTTTTAAAAGCATCCGAATTAATTGATTCAATTGAAAAACCAGCCATTATGTTAACGGGTACTGCAATGCCAAAGTTAACCGGAGAAATTAGTTTCGCTGCTGGTTATACAGGTTATTTGGGTTCGGGTGTGGCCTATACCACGTCCTATATAAAAGAGCTCTCGATTGAGGAGGGGATCAGAAATTATCAATATTTAGATCGGTTATCAGCAATGTATCTTGAGCATGGAGTTGAGTTACATCGACGCCAGCCGGGTTTCTTAACCGGAACCAATATTCCTCCATGCATAGCAATAATTGTATGTATCGTTGATTTATTATTAGCTGTTGAACAAGGAGTAAAAAATTATGGTCTTGAGATGGGGGAAACGCTTCATTTGGTCCAAGATGCCGCTGCAGTAAAAGCATGCAAAGAATTATGTCAGGAATATCTTCAGCTAAAAGGGCATAAAGATATATTTACACCAGTAACTCTGCTGCATTGGATGGGGGCATGGCCTCACGATGAAGCGCAAGCTGCAGCTATGGTAAGTTATGGTGGAACTCTTGCCGCGATTTCAGGCGCCGCTTCAGTAACAACTAAAACCTTACATGAGGCTTTTGGTATCCCAACTCCAAAAGCAAATGCTGAGGGGCTTCGGATGACAAGAATGGCTATTTACTTAGCTAGGAATATTCGTTTAGATTCAATGCCTGAGTTTCAATCTGAAGTAGATCTAATTAAAAGAGAGGTTAGACCCATAATGAATAAGATACTTGAAATGGGAGATGGCGATGTGGCTATTGGTACAGTAAGGGCATTTGAAGCGGGTGTTTTAGATATTCCATGGTCGCCAAATAAATGGGTAAAAAGTCAAGTGATGCCAGCGCGCGATGTTGATGGATTGCTAAGAATATTTGATCCAGGAAAAATGCCATTTGCAAAAGATGTAATGGAATTTCATCGAGAAAGATTGGCGCTAAGAGCGGAGAAAGAAAATAAGCCATTTGATATTGATTTGGCAGTATCTAGCGTTTATGAACTGTCCGAGCCCCTGAAAAATTTAATGACTGATAAATGGTTTAATTAGTTAAGTCTAATTTTTTCTAGAGTTATAAAAAAATAAAAATATAGGCTTGTAACCTTGTATAAAATTTAAGTGTTGTTATTGGGTATCTAGATATTTTTGCTCGCAGCAGTGAGGATAGAAAAACAAATTTTTGGTTTACTTAAAACTAGAACATTGCTCCAAACCATCGAAATTACAGAAAATCAGTATTGGCATCCAAATTCATTCATTTTCGCCACACAAAAGCTCGCACACCGATAATTAAGTGTTGTAAGTCATTGAAATCATAAAGGTTTTATTTGGTTGTATGTTCTCATAATCCTTGGGTCGCTGGTTCGAGTCCAGCTGGGCCCACCAATAAATTCAATGACTTAGCGTGAAAATGCTAGGTCATTTTTTTGAATGTGTAGTCGGTGTGTAGTAAATATCACCGCTAGACCCCAATAGATATATAGGTCTTGCTTGGGTATCTTAGCTAATTGTGGAATTAATCTGACGCACAATACCCATCTTAACTAAAGAGGCCGGGTTTAACTCCTGTTTATACGATATGAAAAGAAAATTGCAATGATCTACTTTGCTACTGGCACCCTATGCAGATAGTAGGCCTCTCAGGTCCATTTAATTACAAATAAAAGTGAGTAACGTTAAGGTTGATTTATATTGTTTAATCCTACAAACCTTTTTGTAAATAATGCCTACTAAAAATCCTCGTCTCAAGCTAATAGACAAGCATACGCTTTGGGATAAAGCCTATTTTTCCATAAAGAGCGCACTTTTGTCTGGTAAATATGCACCTGGAGAGCGCATTATTCTCCGTAAAGTTGCTCAAGATTTAGGCATTAGTCTTACCCCAGTCCGTGATGCTATCAATCGTTTGATCGCAGAAAATGTTTTAGATAGGGGTGGGGTTGGCCAAGGGGGCGGGGCATCCGTTCCTTTATTGAATGCATGGGAATTTAATCAGTTAATGTTAATTAGGATAGGTTTAGAGCCAATTGCAGCTGAGGCCTCAGTAAAAAACGCAACGAAATCACAGATCTCTCATATTGAAAAATATTTTGAACAGATGAAAGTCTTGGCTAAATCCCGAAATTTATCGGCATACCTAGACGCTCACTATAAGTTCCACTTTGGAATTTATAAATTAGCTAATCAAGAGATACTCCTTCAGGCAATTGAATCTACTTGGCTCCGTTGTGGCCCCACTTTGAACCTAGCCCTACCAGAATACAACCCTGGGCAGAAAAGGCATAAGCATCATCTGGCAGCCTTGAGTGCTTTAAAGCTGGGGAATGGTAAAAAGCTTGCCCAAGCTATCTTTGCAGATATCGAGAGCGCCCGCACAGATATTTTCAGGCTGTTGAAATAATCGACCATCTTGCTTGACCCCCAGGGTAAAGGTTACTTTACATACGTAATGTTGTTTGTTATAACATTAACACTCTACATAATGGAGGTTATTAAATGAAAAAATTTACAGTGTTGTTCAAGTCAGCATTAATTACATTTTTATATGGAATTACGGCAACGGCCTACTCTCAAAGCTCTGATTTTCCCAATCGTGAAATTAGACTTGTAGTACCTTGGAACGTCGGTGGATCAAACGATATATCGGCAAGACAGTTATCAAAAATTCTGGCAAGTGACGGAATTACCTTGGTTGTTGAAAATGTTCCTGGTGCAACAGGGACCATTGGGATGACAAAAGTTGCCAATGCAAATCCGGATGGATACACCATCGGAATGGGTACAAGCTCAACCCTAGCAATGATTGCTCAAGGGTTAACACCCCTAAAAAATGATCAATTTGCTCCGATTGCGAGAGTCACTACCGATCAACTCTTACTGCTGGTCCCAGCTGGAAGTCCTGCAAAAGATCTGGATAGTTTTGAAGCAATCGTTAAGAAAAATCCGGGAAAGATATCCATCGGCACCCCTGGCAGTAATAATCTAAACCATATTTTTGCAGTCATGACCGGAAATGTTGTGAATTCGACTGTGAACGTAATTCCTTATACCGGTGGATCAAAAGTCGTTGTAGATCTTTCTGGCAAACAATTAGATGCCGCGGTTCTTAAACCTTCAGAAAGTAAGGCTCAAATTGATTCAAATTTAATTAGACCTTTGGGAGTTTTTGCTAATGAGCGAATTAAAACACTGCCAAATGTTCCAACGTTTAAAGAAAAGGGATACAACGTTTTCCCTTATGGGCCATTGGTGCAAATGGCATATCTTGTAGCCCCAGCAAAAACCCCACCACAGGTTCAAGAAAAATTGATTGCAATTTTCAGTAAAGCTATTCAAGATCCACGGTTTAAATCTGCCTCAGAGGAGGGCGGCGCTAGTGTCGATAACGTAACTGGTAAGGCTTTGGGAAAAGAAATTGTGGATGTAACAAATACATTGGCAGTTGTTGGTAAAAAAGTATTTACCGAAGAGAAAAAATGAGCTTAATTAAAAAAGTAACTTGCCATGTTGTAGCCGCTCCCGTTCAAAAGCCATTTACCTCCTCGCGAGGTTGGTTATATAAAACACGCGGTTCTTGCATCGTAGAAATTGAAACTAGTGATGGCATTATTGGGTGGGGGGAGTGTTACGGCCCATCTGCGGTGGCTAAAGCATTTATTGATAGCCAATTTGGTCCGCGTATTATTGGTCGAGATCCATTTGATGTGGAGGTTATATGGGAGGATTTATATAACCGCATTAAAGACTATGGCACAACTGGTATGGCCATCTCGGCCATTAGTGGAATTGACATTGCGCTTTGGGACATTATTGGTAAGTCCTGTGGTCAGCCCATCCACAAACTAATTGGCGGCTCTTACCGTGCCGAAGTAACGCCCTATGCTACCGGCCTTTATTTTATTGATATGAATCGCTTAATTGAGGAAGCGGTTGAGGAAGCCTTAGAGTTTAAGAATTCTGGCTTTACGGCGATCAAAATGAAAATTGGTTTGGGCGATTTGAAATTTGATATCAAACGGGTTGAGGCTGTTCGTAAGGCGGTGGGTGATGAAATGCGCTTAATGGTCGATGCAAATCATTGCTTTACGGTTCCCCAGGCAATTCAAATTGGTAGGGAGTTGGAAAAATTAAACATTGAATGGTTTGAAGAACCCATTTCGCCAGAAGATCTTGATGGCTATGTCGAAGTAACGCGCGCATTAGATATGGCAGTTGCCGGTGGTGAGAACGAATTTACCCGTTGGGGATTTAGAGATATCGTGACCCGTAAAGCGATGGATATTGTTCAACCTGATGTTTGTGCAGCCGGCGGTATTAGTGAATGTCGGAAAATTGCAACCCTAGCTAGTGCCCATGGTGTTGAGTGCGTACCCCATGCGTGGGGATCAGTCATTGGTGTTGCGGCAACTCTTCATTTCTTGGCGGCACTTCCCGATCAACCACCTAGCTTTAAGGGTAATCCACCTCTATTTGAATTTGAGCAATGTGAAAACCCATTTCGCGATCTACTGTCGGTAGAGCCAATTGTTCAGAAAAACGGTAAAGTAAAAGTACCTACGGGGCCAGGATTGGGTATTGAAATCAATCGTAATATTTTGGATCAATTTCGGGCT
>Ga0214921_10009881_pt1 | contig 11937 bp, 9 predicted proteins | sample LL1505_MetaG_FD_177992 | JGI IMG/M metagenome (GOLD analysis project Ga0214921, IMG submission 177992) | Freshwater microbial communities from Lake Lanier, Atlanta, Georgia, United States - LL-1505 | ecosystem: Environmental > Aquatic > Freshwater > Lake | place: USA: Georgia | collected 2015-05-28 | reverse complement strand
GCACCCGCACGCCATCGGGCAGTTGGGAAATCATTTCGCCCAAGCTGGCATTTTTGCCACCTACAGACTCAACATCCGTCATTCGAAGCAACTCAAAGGGAACGGCCAACGCGTCCTTTGCAAAGAGGTTAGACATAAAAGCTCCAATATAAAAAAACGGCACTTAGAGCCTGATCCAACGCCCAGAATCTTGATTGTTTTTAGACTTGATTCTTGAGCGCCAGCAGGCGGTAGATAATGAGAGTGATTTTAGGTCTCAACCCACCGCCCACCCCCATAAAATTTCAACAATGCCCAACAGAACCGTTTTTTTCATCTCCGATGGCACCGGAATTACCGCCGAAACCTTTGGCAAAGCCATCTTGGCCCAATTTGAGATGAAAACTCGTTACATCCGGCTGCCATTTGTAGACAGTGCAGACAAGGCACACCAAGCGGTTCGCCAAATCAATCACACCGCAGAGGTCGAAAACATCAAACCCATCGTTTTCACCACTTTGGTGAACATGGAAGTTCTTCAAGTGATTCGGGAGGGTTGCAAGGGCATGTTGCTCGATATGTTTGGCACCTTCGTCAATCCGCTCGAAGAAGAGTTGGGCATCAAATCACACCATCGGGTGGGCCGCTTTTCCGATGTCAGCAAGAGCAAGGACTACCACGACCGCATTGAGGCCATTAACTTTTCGCTGGCCCACGATGATGGGCAGTCCAACCGCGATTTGGAGTCGGCGGAGGTGATCTTGGTGGGTGTGAGCCGAAGTGGCAAAACCCCCACCAGCCTGTATTTGGCCATGCAACACGGTTTGAAAGCAGCCAACTACCCCCTTATTCCAGAAGACTTTGAGCGCAAACAGCTTCCGCCGGCTTTGGTGCCACACCGCAAAAAGATCTTTGGGCTCACCATTCACCCAGATCGACTTTCAGAAATTCGAACCGAGCGACGCCCCAACTCCAAATACGCCAGCATCGAAAACTGCCGTCAAGAAGTGGCGGATGCTGAATCGATGATGCGCCGATCGGGTATCCGGTGGCTTTCTACCACCACCAAATCGATTGAAGAAATTGCCACCACCATCCTGCAAGAAATCAAACCGGAGCGCTTGATTTACTGAAGACGGGGTGATTTAGCGCAGGGTGCTGGCCAATTTTTCGGCACAGCGCTGTGCCACGGCCAACTCTCGCGCCTCGACCATGACACGAACCAAGGGCTCGGTCCCACTGGGGCGAATCAGGATGCGACCCGTGTCAGCCAATTCTGCTTCGACTTCCTTCATGGCTTGTGCCAGTTGAGGGCTGTCTTTCCAGTTTTGGTCTTTGGTCAGGCGCACGTTAATCAGCACCTGCGGAAACAGCACTACATCGGCCAATAACTCAGCCATGGTTTTGCCCGTGGCCACGCACGCCTGCAAGACCTGCAATGCGCTGATCAAACCGTCACCCGTGGTGTGCTTGTCTAAAGCCAACAAGTGACCTGAGCCCTCTCCGCCCAACAGCCAAGCATTCTCTTGCAAGGCTTCCAACACATAACGGTCGCCCACCTTGCTTCGAATGAAGGGGATGTTTTTGTTTTTCAGCGCCACTTCCACGGCCATGTTGGTCATCAGGGTGCCCACCACCCCAGACACCACTTCATCGCGCGCCAATCGATCACAAACCATGAGGTACAGCAACTCATCACCGTTGTACAAGCGGCCTGATTTGTCGACCAACTGCAGGCGATCAGCATCGCCATCTAAGGCAATGCCGTAGTCGGCTTGATGGGCTTTGACGGCCGCCACAATGGCTTCAGGATGGGTGGCACCAACGTCTTTGTTGATGTTCAGACCATCGGGTGAACAACCAATGGCAATGACATCTGCGCCCAGTTCATGAAACACCTTGGGAGCAATTTGATAGGCTGCGCCATGGGCCGCATCCACCACAATCTTCATGCCCTTCAAAGTGAAGTCATGGCTGAATGTGCTTTTGCAAAACTCAATGTAACGACCCGCCGCATCGTCTAAGCGCTTGGCCTTGCCCAATTCTGCAGATGTCACCCAAACGGGGGGCTGATCAACCAATGCCTCAACTGAACTTTCCCATGAATCACTGAGCTTGGTGCCTTTGGCACTGAAAAACTTGATGCCATTGTCATCAAAGGGATTGTGGCTGGCACTGATGACCACGCCCAAGGAAGCACGTCTGGCCCGTGTGAGATAGGCCACAGCAGGGGTAGGCACAGGGCCTAACAACACCACATCCACACCGGCTGAGTTAAAACCAGACTCCAAGGCACTTTCTAGCATGTAGCCAGAAATTCGCGTGTCTTTGCCAATTAACACGACAGGATGAGCCTCCGTTTGACGCAAGACGCGTCCTACGGCGTGCGCCAAGCGCATGACGAAATCGGGTGTGATGGGCGCTTGGCCAACGGTGCCCCGAATGCCATCGGTTCCAAAGTATTTTCTGGTCATGCTTGTTGTTTTGATTGGATCGATTGTGGGTGCTCGATTTTAAATCTTCAAAGCCTGCCAAACCCGCAAAGCCTGCACTGTTTCTTTCACGTCGTGCACTCGAACCACAGAAGCCCCATTTTGAACCGCAATGAGTGCTGCAGCCACACTGGCGCCGACTCTGTCTTGTGGTTGGGGGGATTGGCCCTGGATGGCAGTGAGCTTGCCCAAAGTACCCTTGCGAGACCAGCCTGCCATGAGCGCATGACCAAGGGACAAAAGCTCTGATTGTCGTTGCAGCAAACTTAAATTTTGCTCGACCGTTTTACCGAATCCAATGCCTGGGTCTAAAACAATGCGGTTGGCCTGAACCCCACTGTCCCGCAATTTCAAAACTTGCTTGGACAAGAATTCTTTGACCAAGGGCAAGGCATCTCCCGTCATGGGTTGCGCCAACATGGTTTGAGGCTCTCGGTGCATGTGCATCAGGCAGACCCCGCATTGAGGATGACGCGCCACCACCTGCAATGCCCCTGGTTGTCGCAAAGCCCAAATGTCGTTCACCACATCAACCCCCAAGTCCAAGGCAGCTTGCATCACTTGCGGCTTGTAGGTATCGACCGAAATAGGCGCGTTCCAGGTCAGTGCTTCTTGCAAAAATGGCAACACACGCTTTAACTCTTCTTCGGCGCTCACGGGCTCTGCACCGGGCCTCGAAGATTCCCCGCCAATGTCCAACATGTCGGCGCCCTGAGCCAGCAGGGTTTGTGCATGTTCAAGTGCCGTGGACAAATTCGCATGCCGTCCGCCATCGGAAAACGAATCGGGCGTGAGGTTCACAATGCCCATGACTTTGGGCTGGGTCAGGTCAAGCACGTACCTGGAGGTCTGCCAAATGGGATGGGTCATGGCTAACAACAGATTCGAAATTTGAGTTTGGCAGCTTAGAAACAATAACGGGGCCGAAGCCCCGTATGGATGATGGATGCGATCAGGCCGCGTTGGGCTCTGGATCTACCTTGACTGCGGGCGGACTGCCTGCGTCGTCACTGCCTGAAGGTGGAATGCGCGGCGTCCAATCTTTGGGCGCCTTGGGTTCACGGCCCGCCATGATGTCGTCAAGCTGGGTGACATCAATGGTTTCCCATTCCAACAAGGCCTTGGCCATGGCGTGCATCTTGTCGCTGTGTTCTTCAATCAGGCTGCGCGCCAAGTTGTACTGCTCGTCAATGATGCGGCGCACTTCAGCGTCAACCTTTTGCATGGTGGACTCTGACATGTTGGTGGTCTTGGTGACAGAGCGGCCTAAGAAAACTTCGCCTTCATTTTCAGCATAGACCATGGGGCCTAAGGCGGTGGTCATGCCATATCTCATGACCATGTCGCGTGCAATTTGGGTGGCACGCTCAAAGTCGTTGCTGGCACCGGTGGTCATTTGTTTCATGAACACTTCTTCAGCAATACGGCCGCCAAACAACATGCTGATTTGATTCAACATGTATTCGCTGTCGTAGCTGTATCGGTCTTTCTCGGGCAAGCTCATGGTGACGCCCAAGGCACGACCACGCGGAATGATGGTGACCTTGTGAACAGGGTCGCACTTGGGCAACAACTTGCCAATCAGGGCATGACCCGACTCGTGATAAGCCGTGTTGCGACGCTCTTCTTCTGGCATGACCATGCTCTTGCGCTCAGGTCCCATGAGAATTTTGTCTTTGGCTTTTTCAAAGTCTTGCATTTCCACAACGCGGGCGTTGCGGCGTGCTGCCATGAGGGCTGCTTCGTTGCACAAGTTGGCCAAATCGGCACCGCTCATGCCGGGTGTACCGCGGGCAATGACGCCGGGGTTCATGTCTTGGCCGATTGGAATTTTGCGCATGTGCACGGCCAAGATTTGTTCGCGGCCGCGAATGTCGGGCAATGTGACATACACCTGACGGTCAAAACGACCTGGGCGCAGCAAGGCTGCATCCAAGATGTCGGGGCGGTTGGTGGCCGCCACCACAATCACGCCGAGGTTGGTTTCAAAACCGTCCATCTCCACCAGCATTTGGTTGAGGGTTTGTTCACGCTCGTCATTGCCGCCGCCAAGGCCAGCGCCACGCTGACGGCCCACGGCATCAATCTCGTCCACGAAAATAATGCAAGGGGCATTTTTCTTGGCATTCTCGAACATGTCGCGAACGCGGGCCGCGCCCACACCCACAAACATTTCGACGAAGTCTGAACCCGAGATGCTGAAGAAAGGCACTTTGGCCTCACCTGCAATGCTCTTGGCCAACAAGGTTTTACCGGTACCAGGAGGGCCAACCAGCAGCAAGCCACGCGGAATTCGGCCACCCAGTTTTTGGAATCTGGCAGGGTCCTTCAAAAAGTCGACCACTTCTTTCACTTCTTCTTTGGCTTCGTCGCAGCCGGCCACATCGGCAAAGGTGACTTGATTGGCGTTTTCGTCGAGCATGCGCGCTTTGCTTTTGCCGAAGCTAAAGGCACCGCCTTTGCCGCCGCCTTGCATTTGGCGCATGAAATAAACCCAAACACCAATGAGCAAAAGCATAGGGCCCCAGCTCACCAACAAACTCATGAGGAGGGAACCCTCTTCGCGTGGTTTGACGTCGAACTTCACGCCATTGGCAATGAGGTCGCCCACCAAGCCGCGGTCTAAATACGTGGCAGTGGTTTTGATGCGGCGATCGTCAGTGGTCACCGCTGAGATTTCGGTGCCGCCTTGACCCTCTTGAATGGTGGCCGTTTTGATGCGGTTGCCTCTAACCTCCTCTAGGAAGTCTGAGTAACCTAAATAACCTGAGCCGACACCTGTTCGATTGTCGAATTGTTTGAATACGGTGAAAAGCACCATGCCAATCACAAGCCATACGGCAATCTTTGAGAACCAAGGGTTGTTCAAGAAGAGCTCCCAGTTAAACGTCTAATGAGTGAACATTCTAGACTTTTGAAAGTGCTGCAGGGCCAATTTACCTTGACTTAGCCTTAAAAGTCGAAGGAAATTTGATGTTCTGCGTTGCGATTAAGTTGATTCGGCAGAAATGGGTCTGTTTTTAGGTTCAATTCCCACCAAAAACTGCTCTGAGGATTTGTCTCGGGAAGCCTTGGGTTTGATCGGTTTGACAATTTTGAAAGAGTCCTTGAACAGCTTGACCAGTTGGCTGTAGCCGCTGCCGTGAAACACCTTTACCACCAAGGCCCCTTGGGGCTTGAGGTGCATTTGGGCAAATTCAACCGCCAATTCAATCAGGTGCGTGATCCGTGCCGCATCCACAGAATCAATGCCCGACAGGTTGGGCGCCATGTCTGACACCACCACATCGACAGGGCGATCGCCCACAATGGCTTGAACTTGCGCCAGCACATCGGCTTCCGTGAAATCCCCCTGAATGAAGTGGACGCCCTCAACAGGCTCCATGGGCAACAGGTCAACGGCCACGATGGTGCCGTTCAAATCACCCACCGCCGCACCCCCTGGCGATAGCCTGCGCCTGACGTATTGGCTCCAAGCCCCAGGGGCTGAGCCCAAATCAACCACCAGGTTGCCAGGCTTGATGAGGCCAAAAGTTTCGTCAATTTCCTTCAATTTATAGGCAGCCCTCGCCCGATAGCCCTCTTTTTTGGCCAACTTGACATAGGGGTCATTGACGTGGTCGTTCAACCACGACTTGTTGACTTTTTTACTTTTGGTTTTTACTTTCATGATCTTCCGTTCAAGCAGGGATAATAGCGCTATGCCCCAAATTCAATTGACTCCCGCCCAACGCAAGGTTCACCGAGCCGAAGCGCACCACCTCGATCCCGTTGTCATGATTGGCAACGATGGCCTCACGCCCGCCGTTGTCAAAGAAACAGACGCCGCCCTCAAAGCCCATGGCCTGATCAAAATTCGTGTTCTGGGTGACGACCGCGTTGCACGCGAAGCCATGTTCAACCAACTGGCCGATGACCTGAGCGCTGCGCCCATTCAACACATCGGCAAATTGCTGGTGCTTTGGCGCCCCTTGCCGGAGAAGGAAAAAACCGTTTCCGAAGATCGCATGGCTGGACCCCGTGATTTTAAGGTCTTGAAGTACAGCAGCCGCGGTGGCCAGCGACCTGAAGTGAAAACATTGCGTGTCTTGGGTAACCAACGCCTGACCTCGGGCGGTCAAGTCAAGCGTGCCAAAGTTAAACAAAAATCGATCAAAAAGCGCAATCAAGCCTAAGCTAAGACAGTGCCCATGCAGACCTCCCAACGTCACATCATTTGCATGAAGTGGGGCACCAAGTATGGGCCTGAGTATGTCAACCGTTTGTATGCCATGGTGCGCAGACACCTCTTGGGCGACTTCAACATGGTCTGCCTTACCGACGATGGCCAGGGCATCCGCAGCGAAGTTCAGTGCTTGCCCATTCCTGCATTGGATTTGCCCCCCGGCATTCCAGAGCGCGGTTGGACCAAACTGGCCTCCTTCACCCAAGACCTGCATGGCCTCACCGGCACCGCCTTGTTTTTAGATGTCGATGTGGTCATTACCGGCAGCCTTGATGGCTTCTTCGAAGTGCCTGGCAAGTTTCTGATCATTCACGATTACAAACGACCATGGCGAATTACCGGTAATTCTTCGGTTTACCGTTATGAGCTGGGTGCACATCCAGAGGTTCTCGAGTACTTCCGAAATCATTTCGAAAGCATTCGCCAACAATTTAGAAATGAACAGGCCTACCTCTCAGACTTTATGCACCGCCAAGGTCATCTGGCTTACTGGCCTTCTGAGTGGTGCCCCAGCTTCAAATACCACAGCATTCCAAGTTGGCCCACCAACTATTGGACCGCCCCTCAAATTCCCAAAGATGCGCGCATTGTGATTTTTCATGGCGAATGCAATCCGCCCGATGCCTTGGCCGGCAAGCGCAATCGAAGATTCAGGTTCATCAAGCCAGCGCTTTGGGTGGCTGAGCATTGGAAAGAATAGGGCACAAAAAAAGGCGTTGCAATGAACGCCTTTTTGAATGAAGTTGCGCGTTCTCAGATGTAAGACACCGCCACAATTTCATAACGCTTTTCGCCACCAGGCGCTTGAAACACCGCTACATCGCCCTCTTCTTTGCCAATGAGTGCGCGCGCAATGGGACTGCTGATGTTGATCAAGCCCAATTTGAGATCGGCTTCGTCTTCGCCCACGATTTGGTACTTGACCACCTCACCAGAGCTTTCCTCTTCCAACTCAACAGTGGCACCAAACACAACTCGACCACCCGCATCCACCGATGCAGGGTCGATGATTTGAGCTGCAGAAAGCTTGCCTTCGACTTCTTGAATGCGGCCTTCTACAAAACCTTGGCGGTCTTTGGCAGCATCGTACTCGGCGTTTTCACTCAAGTCGCCTTGCGCCCGGGCTTCGGCAATGGCATTGATCACCCAAGGACGCTCAACGGTTTTCAATTGGTGCAGCTCAGCTTTGAGCTTTTCAGCACCGCGAAGGGTAATGGGAATGGTCGCCACTTGGAAATCTCCGTATTTTTTAGACGCTCAACATGGCATGCATTTCTTGAACAGAAATGACGTCCAGATTGTCGATGTACTTCATGCCTTCAACCGCAGCTTCAGCGCCCGCAATTGTAGTAAAGGTCGTCACCCGTGCCAAGAGCGCTGAAGTGCGAATGGCTCTGGAATCGGCAATCGCGTTGCGTCGCTCTTCCACTGTGTTGATGACCAAGGCGATCTCCTTGTTCTTGATCATGTCCACAATGTGGGGGCGTCCTTCAGTGACTTTGTTGACAGCCTGAACCGCGACGCCTTCTGCTGCGATGGCTGCCGCTGTGCCTTTGGTTGCAAAAATCTCAAAGCCCTGTGCCACCAAATCGCGAGCGACTTTCACGGCACGTGGCTTGTCACTGTTTTTCACCGTGAGGAATACTTTGCCTTCGCGTGGCAGTTTGGTGCCAGCGCCCATTTGGCTTTTCACAAAAGCTTCGCCAAAGGTTTTACCCACACCCATGACTTCACCAGTTGACTTCATTTCTGGGCCGAGAATGGTGTCTACGCCCGGGAACTTCACAAACGGGAAGACCGCTTCTTTGACACTGAAATAAGGCGGCGTGACTTCTTTGGTAATGCCTTGAGATGCCAAGCTTTGTCCGGCCATGCAGCGTGCGGCCACTTTGGCCAATTGAATGCCTGTGGCCTTCGAAACATAAGGCACTGTGCGGGATGCGCGGGGGTTCACTTCCAACACATAAATGACATCTTTGCCGTCAACGTGTTGAATGGCGAATTGCACGTTCATCAAACCCACCACGTTTAAGGCACTCGCCATGGCGGCAGTTTGTCGTTTCAACTCGTCCACGGTGGCCGCGCTTAAGCTGTAAGGTGGCAAGGAGCATGCAGAATCACCGCTGTGCACACCGGCTTGCTCAATGTGTTCCATGACACCCCCAATGAAGGTTTTGCCTTCAGGGTCGCGAATACAGTCCACATCGCACTCAATGGCATCGTTTAAGAAACGATCGAGCAACACAGGAGAGTCGTGACTGACCTTCACCGCTTCGCGCATGTAGCGTTCAAGGTCGCGCTGCTCGTGCACAATTTCCATGGCACGGCCACCCAACACGTAACTGGGGCGAACCACCAAGGGGTAACCCAAGGCAGCCGCTTTTTCCAAAGCTTCTGGCTCGGTTCTGGCTGTGGCATTGGGCGGCTGACGCAAGCCCAATTTTTGCAACAATTTTTGGAAACGTTCACGGTCTTCGGCCGCGTCTATCATGTCAGGGCTGGTGCCAATGATGGGCACGCCAGCGGCTTCCAAACCAAGTGCCAATTTCAAAGGTGTTTGACCACCATATTGAACGATGACGCCAGTGGGCTTTTCTTTGTCAACAATTTCAAGCACGTCTTCCAAAGTGAGCGGCTCGAAATACAAACGGTCTGAGGTATCGTAGTCGGTTGAAACCGTTTCGGGGTTGCAGTTGACCATGATGGTTTCGTAGCCATCTTCGCGCATGGCCAATGCGGCATGCACGCAGCAATAGTCAAACTCAATGCCTTGTCCAATGCGGTTCGGGCCGCCACCCAAGACCATGATTTTTTTGTTGTGGGTGGGCTCTGCTTCGCACTCGTCTTCATAAGTGGAATACATGTAAGCCGTGTCGGTAGAGAACTCAGCAGCGCAAGTGTCTACGCGTTTGTAAACCGGCCGAATGTTCATGGCATGGCGTTGAGCGCGCACTTCATGCTCGGTGGTTTTAAGCAATTTGGCCAAGCGGCGATCTGAAAAACCTTTTTTCTTCAGGGCGCGCAATTCATCAGCACTGATCGCTTTCAAGCTGGTGGTTTCCAACTCAAGTTCAATCTTCACAATGTCTTCAATTTGCACCAAGAACCAAGGGTCAATTTTGGTGAGGTTGAAAACCTCGTCCACACTGAGGCCCATGGCAAATGCATCGCCGACGTACCAGATGCGATCGGGGCCGGGCTCGCCCAACTCTTTTTCCAGCACTTCGCGGTCTTGCGTTTTTTCGTTCAAGCCATCGACACCCACTTCCAAACCGCGCAAGGCTTTTTGGAAGGACTCTTGGAAGGTGCGGCCCATGGCCATCACCTCGCCCACAGATTTCATTTGGGTGGTGAGGCGGCTGTCGGCTGTGGGGAATTTTTCAAAAGCAAAACGTGGAATCTTGGTGACCACGTAATCGATGCTGGGCTCAAAACTGGCCGGTGTGGCACCGCCGGTGATTTCGTTGCGCAACTCATCAAGGGTGTAACCCACAGCCAATTTGGCAGCCACTTTGGCAATAGGAAAACCGGTGGCTTTGGAGGCCAAGGCAGATGAACGTGACACACGGGGGTTCATCTCAATGACCACCATGCGGCCGTCTTTCGGATTGATGGAGAACTGCACGTTAGAGCCCCCCGTGTCGACACCAATTTCACGCAAGACCGCCAAGCTGGCGTTTCGCATGATTTGATATTCTTTGTCGGTGAGGGTTTGCGCAGGCGCTACCGTGATGGAGTCGCCAGTGTGCACGCCCATTGGGTCTAAGTTTTCGATGGAGCAAATGATGATGCAGTTGTCCGCCTTGTCGCGAACCACTTCCATCTCGTATTCTTTCCAACCGAGCAATGACTCTTCAATGAGCAATTCGTTGGTGGGAGACGCTTCCAAACCGCGTTTGCAAATGGTCTCAAACTCTTCTGGGTTGTAGGCAATACCGCCGCCTGTGCCACCCAAGGTAAAGCTAGGGCGAATGACTGTTGGGAAACCAACGGTGCGCTGCACATCCCAAGCTTCTTCCATGCTGTGAGCAATGCCTGAGCGCGCAGAACCCAAACCAATTTTGGTCATGGCGTCTTTGAATTTCAATCGGTCTTCGGCTTTGTCGATGGCCTCAGGTGTGGCACCGATGAGTTCGACTTTGTATTTGTCCAGGACGCCGTTGTGCCACAAATCGAGCGCACAGTTGAGTGCCGTTTGGCCGCCCATGGTGGGCAAAATGGCATCGGGGCGTTCTTTGGCAATGATCTTCTCAACCGTTTGCCAAGTGATGGGTTCGATGTAGGTGACGTCTGCTGTTGCAGGGTCGGTCATGATCGTGGCAGGGTTGCTGTTGATCAAAATGACTTTGAAACCCTCTTCGCGCAAAGCTTTGCAAGCTTGCACACCAGAGTAGTCGAACTCACAGGCCTGGCCAATGATGATGGGGCCCGCGCCAATGATGAGAATGCTTTTGAGATCGGTCCGCTTTGGCATGTTATTTTTTCTCCATCAGGTTGATGAAGCGATCGAAGAGATAGGCAATGTCGTGAGGACCGGGTGAGGCCTCAGGGTGACCTTGGAAACAGAACGCGGGCTTGTCGGTGCGCGCCAAGCCTTGCAAAGTGCCGTCAAACAAAGACACATGTGTGGCGCGCAAATTGGCGGGCAATGTTTTTTCGTCCACCGCAAAACCGTGGTTTTGGCTGGTGATGGACACACGTCCCGAGTCGAGGTCTTTGACGGGGTGGTTGGCACCATGGTGACCAAACTTCATTTTGAAAGTTTTGGCACCGCTGGCCAAAGCCATGATTTGGTGACCCAAGCAAATACCAAAAGTTGGGATGCCAGTTTCGATCAGTTCTTTGGCCGCGTTGATGGCGTAGTCACAGGGCTCAGGATCACCAGGGCCGTTGGACAAAAAGATGCCATCGGGCTTGTGCTTGAGCACTTCAGCAGCAGGCGTTTTGGCTGGCACCACAGTGACTTTGCAACCGCGCTCGGCCAGCATGCGCAAGATGTTTTTCTTCACACCAAAGTCGTAGGCCACCACATGAAAACGGGGGGAGGTTTGTTGGCCATAGCCACTGCCCAATTTCCACTCCGATTCGGTCCAAGCGTAGGAAGATGAGACAGTTACTTTTTGCGCCAAATCCAAACCAGTCATGGCCGGTGCCGCCTTGGCAGCTTGAACAGCTTGCGCTTTGAGTTCGGGGGTCACTTGTTGACCTGCAGCCAAGGCCACAATGGCACCGTTTTGAGCA
>Ga0214921_10009880_pt1 | contig 11937 bp, 10 predicted proteins | sample LL1505_MetaG_FD_177992 | JGI IMG/M metagenome (GOLD analysis project Ga0214921, IMG submission 177992) | Freshwater microbial communities from Lake Lanier, Atlanta, Georgia, United States - LL-1505 | ecosystem: Environmental > Aquatic > Freshwater > Lake | place: USA: Georgia | collected... | reverse complement strand
TACATTGGGATCAGAGTCGCTTCGAAAAAGACATAAAAAAGCAGACCGTCGAGCGCGCTAAAAACGCCGATCAGGAGCCCCGAGAGGATCAAGAATGCGGCCATGTAGTGCGCCACGCGATCTTTGATGACTTCCCAGCCGGCCAGAATCACGATGACGGTAATGAACGCAGTCAACGGGATGAACCACACCGAAAGACCATCGACCCCAAGTCGGTAGTGAACGTTGAAACGTTCAATCCAGGGGGCGAGTTCACCGAACTGCATGTCCGCGGAACCGGTATCAAAGCCCGTCACGAGCGGGATCGTAATGAGAAATGACAGCAGTGCACCGACCAGGGAAACGGCGCGCACGACCCCTGCATTCTGATCACGCCCCCAGGCGAGGACGAAGAATCCAAATGCGATCGGCATCCAGATCGCAGCCGATAACGAGGAGAAAACACTCGGGGTCATGTGGGGACCGGTCCGTTTTTATTCTGGTTGAGCGCGACTAACGGGAAAGCAGTGGAACGAACCAAAACAGCAGCAGCGCAACACCAACGATCATCGAAATGGCGTAGTGATACAGGTAGCCGGTCTGGACGCCGCGGCTTGAGTTCGCCACGAGGCCAACCAGTCGCCAGCTTCCGTTCACGATCGCGCCATCGATGAGTGCCTGATCGCCGCCTTTCCAGAGGCCACGTCCCAGCAAGCGAGAACCGCCCGAGAAGAAGAAGTCGTTAAAGCGGTCAAAAAAGTACTTTTGCTCGAGCACGTAGTGCAATGGGCTGAGCACGCGTCCGATCAGGGCCGGGAGTGCCGGATTGATCAGGTAGCAATACCAGGCGCAGACCACACCCAACGCTGCGAGCAAGAACGGCAGCGACGTGAGGGAGTGCAGACCCATCGCGACAGCGCCATGCCATTCTTCTTTGAGCAAGGACATGGCTGGATGCTTCGTCGCATCGGTATGAATCACGTTGGCGTAGAAGTCGCCAAAGAGCAGCGGGTCGACCGTGAAGAAACCGATGATGAGCGACGGAATGGCCAGCAGAACCAGGGGCAGCGTGACGACCCAGGGGGATTCGTGCGGCTTTTGGCTCGGGGCGAGACCGTGATGGTCGTGGGAAGCGTGAGCGTCGTGGCTGTCGTTGGTCGCGTGGGCGTCGTGCTTGGCGTGAGCGTCGTGCCCGTGGGATGAATGATCATGCCGGTGGCCAAAGCGTTCTTTTCCGTGGAAGACCAGGAAGACCATCCGGAAGGAGTAAAACGCAGTGACAAAAACACCCGCGAGAACGGCGAAGTAGGCGAATCCGGCGCCAGCTTGACCGTGATGGGCGGCCTCGCCCACGGCTTCGATGATCGCGTCCTTGGAGTAGAAGCCCGAGAGAAACGGGGTTCCGATCAGCGCCAGGGATCCGATCAAAGAGGTGATCCAGGTGATCGGCATGTACTTGCGCAAGCCGCCCATGTTGCGCATGTCTTGATCGTGGTGCATCCCGATAATGACCGAGCCAGCAGCAAGGAACAGCAGCGCCTTGAAAAAAGCGTGCGTCATCAGGTGAAAGATCGCGGCTGAATAGGCCGATGCGCCCAACGCCACCGTCATGTACCCAAGTTGCGACAGGGTCGAATACGCCACCACCCGTTTGATGTCGTTTTGAACGATCCCCAGGAAACCCATGAAGAGCGCTGTAATCGATCCGATGACGATCACGAACGAGAGCGCGGCGTCACTCAGTTCAAAAAGCGGGCTCATGCGGGCGACCATAAAGATCCCAGCCGTCACCATCGTTGCAGCGTGAATCAGCGCCGAAATCGGGGTCGGACCTTCCATCGAGTCGGGCAGCCAGACATGGAGCGGAAACTGGGCGCTCTTACCCATCGCGCCGATGAACAGACAAATGCAGGTGACGGCCAACAGCGGCCACTGAACGATGCCGAGATCAAGCATCTCGGTGGCTTTGGTCGGCGCCACCTCAAAGACAGTCGCGTAATCGAGGCTGCCGAAGTGGGCGAGGACCAAACCAATCCCGAGGGCGAAACCGAAGTCGCCGACGCGGTTAACCAGGAAGGCCTTGAGGTTGGCGTAGATCGCGGTGGGCCGGGTGAACCAGAATCCGATCAGCAGATATGAGATCAAGCCAACCGCTTCCCAGCCAAAAAAGAGCTGCACAAAATTATTCGCCATCACGAGCATCAGCATCGCGAAGGTAAAGAGACTGATGTAAGCGAAGAAGCGCTGATAACCAGCGTCTTCTTCCATGTAGCCAATCGTGTAGATGTGGACCATCAGCGACACGAAGGTCACGACGCACATCATGGTCGCGGTCAGCGTATCAATCAGGAAACCGACCTGAAATCGAATGCCCGCAACTGTCGCCCACTCGTACAACATGCCGTCGAAACGCTCACCGGCCAGCGTCTCCAAAAGGATGGATACCGCTGCAACGAACGACACCAGCACGCCCAGAATGGCAATGCGATGTGCGTTGGCACGGCCAATCTGGCGGCCAAAGAAACCACACAGAATTGCGCCCAGCAGGGGAGCAAAAGGCACGATGAGGTAGGTCGACTTCATGGGCTGTGTTTCCTTGCGGCCTTGACGCGCGTCAGCCCTTGAGGGTGTCGAGGTCTTCGACGTTGATCGTGTCAAGACCGCGAAACAGTACGACGAGAATTGCCAGGCCGATCGCGGATTCGGCTGCCGCTACGGTCAGAATGAAAAATACAAAGACCTGCCCCGCCGCATCACCCAGGAAATGACTGAAAGCGATGAAATTCATATTGACCGCGAGCAGCATCAGCTCGATCGCCATCAAAACGACAATGACATTGCGCCGGTTCAGGAAGATTCCCAGAACGCTAATCGCAAACAGAATGGCCCCAAGAATCAGGTAATGACCGAGGGACAGACCGGTAGCGGCCAGGTTCATGGCGACGCTCCTGCATCAGTCGGGCTTTGCCCACGGGTACTGCGGGAGGGGACCGACACAAGGCGGACCCGGTCTGCGCTTCGCACCAATTGAGCTTTGCTGGCGTCGTTGACGCGAGTGTCCTTGCGGCGACGCAAGGTCAGCGCGATGGCTGCTACGATCGCGACGAGCAGTAGCACGGCCGCCAACTCAAACGGGTAAACGTAGTCGGTGTAAATCAGTTTGCCCAGGACACGGGTGTTGTCGGTTCCCGCGGCCATCGCTGGGGCATCATCCTGGCGCACACCCGAGAAACGGGCCCAGATGATCGCGGATAGTTCGAGCACCACGGCGATACCAACAAAGGCGGCCACGGGGAGGTTTTTCCAGAACCCCTCGCGCAATCGGTCCAGATCGATATCGAGCATCATCACAACAAAAAGGAACAACACCATCACCGCACCGACATAGACCAAAACCAGGGTGATCGCGAGAAACTCGGCCTTGAGCAACATCCAGATCCCGGAGGCGTTGAAAAATGCCAGAACCAGATAGAGCGCAGCATGAACAGGGTTACGCGCGGTCACCACACGCAGGGCCGACGCGATCAGCACCGCCGAAAAGACGTAAAACAGGGCGGTTTTGAAGTCCATGGGTACGATTAACGGTAGCTGGCGTCGGCTTCGCGACGTTTGGCGATTTCGGGCTCGTAACGATCACCGACGGCAAGCAGCATCTCTTTGGTGAAGAGTAGGTCACCACGTCGTTCGCCGTGATACTCGAGCACATGGGTCTCAACGATCGAATCAACCGGGCAGCTCTCTTCGCAAAAGCCGCAGAAAATGCATTTAGTGAGATCGATGTCGTAGCGTGTCGTGCGGCGGCTACCGTCATCACGCACTTCGCTCTGAATCGTGATCGCCATTGCCGGGCAGACCGCTTCGCAGAGCTTGCAGGCGATGCAGCGCTCTTCGCCGTTCGGATAACGACGTAATGCGTGCAGGCCGCGAAAGCGCGGTGAATACGGGGTTTTCTCTTCTGGAAACTGAACGGTGATCTTGCGCGCAAAGAGGTTACGCCCGGTCAGGCGCATGCCCTTGAGCAGTTCCGTCAGCATGAAGCTGGACACGAAGTCCTTGAATGCCTGCATTTCGGGTTACCCCCAGATATCGAATGGAGAGATACGCCACAACCCAACGACGACGATCCAGACGAGCGTCACGGGAATGAAAATCTTCCAGCCCAGACGCATGATCTGGTCGAAGCGGAATCGGGGGAAGGTGGCACGCACCCAAAGGAACATGGTGCACATGACGAACGTCTTGGCGAAAAGCCAGAACCAGTTCATGAACCATGGTGCGAAGGGCAAGTCGAACGGCAGCGAGATCGGTGCATCCCAACCGCCCAGGAACATGATCGAAGCCAGCGCGCTAACCAGAATGATGTTGGCATACTCGGCCAGGAAGAATACGGCGAAGGCCATGCCCGAGTACTCCACCATGTGACCGGCGACGATCTCGCTTTCGCCCTCGACCACGTCAAAGGGGTGGCGGTTGGTTTCTGCCAGGCCAGAAATGAAGTACACAACGAAAATAGGCAACAAGGGCAGCCAGTTCCAGGACAAGAAGTTGAGCCCCATGTCGGCGAAACGCCCGCGCTGCTGGACTTCAACGATGTCGGTGATGTTGAGGCTGTTGCTCGTCATGAGGACCACAACCATTGCAAAACCGATCGCAAGTTCGTAAGACACCATCTGGGCCGACGCTCGCATGGCGCCCAGGAATGCGTATTTGGAATTCGATGCCCAGCCGGCGAGGATCACGCCGTAGACCTCGAGCGACGTAATCGCCATCAAGTACAACAAACCCGCATTGATATTGGCCAGAGCAAGGTCAGGCCCAAACGGGATCACCGCCCAAGCAGCCAGGGCCGGCATAATGGTCATGATCGGTCCCAGCAGATACAGGCGTTTGTCGGCCGCCGTCGGCAGGATGATCTCCTTGAACATCAGCTTCAAGCCGTCCGCAATGGGCTGAAACAGGCCCATCGGGCCCACGCGGTTTGGACCAATTCGAACCTGAATCCAGCCGATGAACTTGCGCTCCCAGAGGGTCAGGTACGCCAGACAGATCATCAACGGCAGCACGATTGCGACGATTCGAGCGAGTGACCACACGAGCGGCCAGACACTGCCGAACACATCGACACCTTGTTGCTGAATTGTGCTTAAAAGATTGGGCATGATTGCTTCGCTCCTCAATCAGGCCCGCATGACAGTCACAACGCCTGACCAGGCGCCTGCCGCAACAGTCGCCGGGTGGCCACCATCAACACGCACACAACCCGATGGCAACCGATCGTCAACGGCCAGCGTGAGACGCGCGCCGACCTCGTGCAGCGCGCCAGTCTGGTGGGCGGGTTGCCCCTGATGGGCCACTAGGACAGAATCACCCGCAGCCAATCCTAGCCCGACCAACGTAGTCGACGAGACAAGCGCCTGCGGTGCCCGCGCAGCTCGGGTAGCCTGCAAAGCATCCGAGCGCCGGACAATGCCGTCCACAGCGTAGAGTGGCAGTTCGGTGATCCGCTCGAGGGCAGAGGCGTGGACCGTTGCCGCCGCAGACGTTGCAGGTGCACTTGTTGTAGGCGCAGTCGCTACCGGTTCCGAAGTGGCAGCCGCGTTGACCGGCCCTTTCAAACCATTGTCCAGCCCAGCCCGCAGCGGCGCGGCATCGTGCCGAGGAGTGGACGCCAGCCCCTGACCGCCCAGCACATCATCACGCACCTGCTCCGAGCGATCGATCGCATCAAAACCTGGCGCGCCAAACATCGAGCCCAACACGCGCAGGACTTTCCAGCCAGGGCGTGCATCGCCTTGCGGCTTGACGACGCCGTTGAAGCTTTGAGCGCGACCTTCACAGGACACGTACGTGCCGGAGGTTTCGGTAAACGGTGTGATTGGCAGCAACACATGCGAACGTGCGAGCAGCGATTCGCTGCGATACGCACTCAGGGCCACGACTGTTTCAGCCTGCGCCAGGGCGTGGTTGAACGCCAACGGATCGGCAGAGTCCAACTCGGGCTCTAGGTTGACCAAGAGATAACCACGACGAGCATGTTCGATCATGGAATGGGCATGCAACCCCCCCGCCAACGGAACGCATCCTGCCAGCCAGGCGCCGACGCTGTTGGCCGCATCACCAACGACGCCCAGCGTCGAACCGCACTGCTGGGCAATCCAGGCAGCGAGTTGGTGAATCGCGCCGGCCTGTGGGTGACGCATCGCGCCCTGCCCCAACCAGATCGCTTTTGGAACGCTTGACGTTGCGGACTCAGGAAGTTCGGCGGTCAGCGAATCGGCGATACGAGCGGCGAGCGTGTTGACATCCCGCTGTGCGGGCGCTGAACCGGCCAGTCTCGAAAACACCTCTGGCAATGCGACTGACCGCTTTTCGGCAACGAGGCGGGCAACGTCATGAAGGACCGGGACCCATTGCGAAGGCGCCAACACCAGCTGCGCATGGAGCGGCATCAACGGATCTTCGCCCACCGCCTGAAGAATTGAGATGTGTGCGCCACGGCCGGCCGCTTTACGCACACGAACCGACAAGAGCGGCGAATCGTTCCGCAAAAGACCGCCGATCACGAACAGTCGTTGCAGCCCGTCAACCGCCGCGACTGGCATCCCCAACCAGGGTGCGCCCTGACGCACGGCGTCGATCGAAAAATCACGCTGACGCACGCGATGATCAATGTGATCGGTCGCCAGCGCGCGCCCTAAACGAGCTGCCAGCGCGAGCTCCTCGAGGGTCGATGAAGCAGCCGCGAGCACACCCAGGCCACCGGCTTCTTTGGCAACGTCCCGCAAGCGGTTCGCGGCGGTCTCAAGCGCCGCTTTCCATTCGACTTCATGCCAAACGCCATGATCGTCCTTGACCATGGGGACGGTCAGACGGTCTGGGGAATTCAGACCCTCATAGGAAAACCGGTCACGATCGCTGATCCAGCACTCGTTGACGGCTTCTTGCTCGAACGGTACGACGCGCATCACGCGATCGTGCTTGACCTGAATGTTCAGGGTCGAGCCGAGTGAATCATGGGGACTGACCGAACGACGTCGTGACAGTTCCCAGGTTCGTGCGGAATAGCGAAATGGCTTGCTGGTCAGTGCGCCGACGGGGCAAATGTCGATCATGTTTCCAGACACTTCGGACTCAACCGAACGTCCCACAAAGCTCATGATCTCGCTGTGCTGCCCACGTCCGGCCATGCCGAGTTCCATGACGCCCGCGACTTCCTGGCCGAAACGCACGCAACGCGTGCAGTGGATGCAACGCGACATTTCTTCAGCGGAAATGAGCGGGCCCATCGGCTTGTGAAAGACCACGCGTTTGGCTTCGTCGTAGCGGCTACTGCTGCTGCCGTAGCCGACCGCCAGATCCTGCAGCTGACATTCACCACCCTGATCGCAGATCGGGCAGTCGAGCGGGTGGTTGATCAGCAGAAACTCCATCACCGCTTTCTGGGCGGCAACGGCCTTTTCGGAGCGAGTCCAGACCTTCATGCCCGGGGTCACAGGGGTGGCACAGGCCGGCAATGCCTTCGGCGCTTTCTCGACCTCGACCAGGCACATCCGGCAGTTGGCCGCAATACTCAGTTTCTTGTGATAACAAAAATGAGGAACGTACAAACCCAGAGAATTGGCGGCATGCATGACCATGCTGCCCTCGACGACCGAGGCGGGCTTGCCGTCGATTTCGAGTTCAATCATGAGTGGTCCACCAGGCAGCGCTTGTGTTCGATGTGATAAGCAAATTCATCACGGTAGTGCTTCAGAAAGCCCTTGACTGGCATCGCTGCGGCGTCACCGAGCGCACAAATGGTTCGGCCCATGATGTTGTCAGCGACCCCACCCAGGCGATCAAGGTCTTCGGGCCGCCCCTGACCGTGTTCGATCCGGTGAACCATCCGCGACAACCAGCCCGTGCCTTCTCGACATGGGGTGCACTGGCCGCAAGACTCTTCATAGTAGAAGTGTGACAAGCGCGCCAACGACCGCACCATGCAGCGAGTCTCGTCCATGACGATGACCGCCCCAGAACCCAACATTGAACCGGCCTTCGCGATGGCGTCATAGTCCATCGTGATGTCCATCATGATGCTGGCCGGCAGCACGGGTGCTGACGATCCACCGGGAATCACGGCCTTGAGGGCGCGGCCATCACGCATTCCACCCGCGAGTTCGAGCAGCTTGGCGAACGGGGTCCCCAGTGGAATCTCGAAATTACCAGGGCGTTCGACGTCACCGCTGATCGAGAACAACTTGGTGCCGCCGTTGTTCGGCTTGCCCACCGCTAAAAATGCTGCTCCACCATTTCGGATGATCCACGGCACGGCCGCAAACGTCTCCGTGTTGTTGATCGTCGTTGGCTTGCCAAACAAACCATAACTGGCCGGGAATGGCGGCTTGAAACGCGGCTGCCCCTTCTTACCCTCGAGGGATTCGAGGAGCGCGGTCTCTTCACCGCAGATGTAAGCACCATACCCATGGTGGGCATGCAACTGAAAACTGAAACCGGAGCCGAAAATGTGGTCGCCCAGAAGTCCCGCCGCCCTCGCCTCTTCGAGTGCTTCTTCGAAGCGCTCGTAGGTCGAAAAAATCTCGCCATGGATATAGTTATAACCAACCGAGATCCCCATCGCATACGCCGCGATCGCCATCCCTTCGATGACGATATGGGGGTTGTAGCGCAGGATGTCTCGGTCTTTAAATGTACCCGGCTCGCCCTCGTCAGAGTTACAAACCAGGTACTTGGCACCTGGAAACGCACGGGGCATGAAGCTCCACTTGAGCCCGGTCGGAAAACCAGCACCGCCGCGCCCCCGCAGAGCGCTCGCTTTGACTTCTGCAATGACCTGCTCAGGTGTCAGACCCTCGCCTCCGTCTTTGCCCAGAATCTTGCGCAAGGCCTGATAACCACCACGCGTCTCGTAGTCTTTCAGACGCCAAGCGTTCGGCCCATCCAGATCCGCCATGATCTGAGGGGCGATGTGGCGCCCATGAAAACAGGTTTCAATCGCTTGGTTGACGTGAATTGGTTCAATTGCACCCACGGGGATTCCTTTCGCAGCCTGTAGCGGACGCCGTTATGCGACGTCGACGCGGTTGCCGGGGTTCACCCCGGGGGCCTTGGCGCGCAACTCTTCTAGCAACGCATCCAGTTTGACCTCGTCGCAAAAACTTTCCATGCGCGTGTCGTTCACCAACAGCACCGGGGCGTCCGCGCAGGCGCCCATGCATTCGCCCTCGCGCAAGGTGAACACGCCGTCTGTCGTGGTCTCACCATAGCCCACCCCCAGCGTGCGCTGAAGGTACTGACCAGCGCGATCGCCATGACGCAAAGCACACGGTAAATTGGTGCAGACCGTCAGCTTGAAGCGCCCGACCGGGCCGGTGTTGTACATCGTGTAAAAGGTCGCCACCTCGTGAACCGCAATCGGCGGCATGCCCAGGGTGTTGGCAACGTCCTCTACAACCTCCGGGCTCATCCACCCCTTTTCTTGTTGCGCGATGGTCAGCGAGGCCATCACGGCAGCCTGCTTTTGATCCGGCGGGTACTTGGCGACTTCCCGGGCGATCTTGGCGTAAGCGGCTTCGGACAGAAGGCGCGACGCATGCGCGCCGTGATCGGTCAAAGGGTCTGGGTTTGGAGTGGTCATTGCGGAAATTGGCACGTTCAATCAGCGATCAATTTCGCCAAACACAATGTCCTGCGTCCCGATGATCGTGACGACGTCTGCAATCATGTGGCCTCGCGACATCATGTCTAAGCCCTGCAAATGGGCATAGCCAGGGGCACGGATCTTGAGCCGATATGGCTTGTTGGCGCCGTCACTCACCATGTAGATACCGAACTCACCCTTCGGATGTTCGATGGCGGCATAGCACTCACCCTGCGGTACATGCATCCCTTCGGTAAACAGCTTGAAATGATGGATGAGTTCTTCCATCGAGCTCTTCATGTCAACCCGATGCGGCGGGGCAACCTTGTGGTTATCCGTCATCACTGGGCCGGGATGGTTGCGCAACCACTCCACGCACTGACGCATGATCCGGTTGCTCTGGCGCATCTCCTCGATACGAACTAGATAGCGATCGTATGAATCGCCGTTCTTGCCAACCGGGATGTCGAAATCGACCAGGTCATAGACTTCGTAGGGCTGATGTTTGCGAAGGTCCCAGGCAATCCCAGAACCACGGAGCATCGGGCCCGTAAAGCCCCACGCCCGGGCCTGATCAGCTGTGACGATGCCGACATCGCACAGGCGCTGTTTCCAGATCCGGTTATCGGTCAGCAGGGTTTCGTACTCGTCAACGGCTTTGGGGAAACGGTTACAGAAATCCTCAATGAAATCGAGCAAGGATCCCTGACGATTCTCATTGAGCTCACGAATCGATTTTTCGTTCCGAACCTTGCTGGCGGCGTACTGCGGCATGTGATCGGGCAGATCGCGATAGACCCCACCCGGCCGATAGTAGGCGGCGTGCATCCGCGCACCCGAAACCGCTTCGTAGCAGTCCATCAGATCTTCACGTTCGCGGAAGGCGTACAGGAAGATCGTCATCGCACCGACGTCAAGCGCGTGCGCACCGAGCCAAAGCAAATGGTTGAGCAGGCGAGTGATCTCGTCAAACAACACACGGATGTACTGAGCGCGCAACGGCACCTCGACATCCATGAGTTTTTCGATCGCCATGACATAGGCGTGTTCGTTACACATCATGGACACATAGTCCAGACGGTCCATATACGGCAGTGCCTGCAGATAGGTGCGGGTCTCGGCCAGCTTTTCGGTCGCCCGATGGAGCAAACCAATATGCGGATCGGCGCGCTGCACAACCTCGCCATCGAGTTCGAGCACCAGGCGCAGCACCCCATGCGCAGCTGGATGCTGAGGCCCAAAGTTCAGTGTGTAGTTCTTGATCTCAGCCATCGCGTTAGCCTCGCCCCCGGGCATAACCCTCTTCGCGAATCACGCGCGGCACATTCTCGCGCGGCTCGATCGTGACCGGTTGATAAATGACCCGCTTTTGCTCTGGGTCGTATCGCATTTCAACATGGCCAGAAACCGGGAAGTCCTTGCGGAAGGGATGGCCCACAAAGCCGTAATCGGTGAGGATGCGGCGCAGGTCGGTATGCCCCTCGAACATGATTCCAAAAAAATCAAATGCTTCGCGTTCATACCAACCTATGGACGGCCAGACTTCGCTGAGCGAACTGATGGTTGGGTACTCATCATCAACGCAGTACGCTCGCAGGCGCAGGCGTTGGTTGAGATGTGTCGACAACAAATGAAGAACGACCGCGAAACGGGGCCCTTCGTGCCCGGCACCGCCCCAATCCTGGTAGTCCACGCCGCATAGGTCGACCGCGGTATCGAAGCGCAGTCCGCTGGTGTCGCGACAGGCCTGCGCGACGGCTTCCCAATGCTTGGGCGCGACCTCAAGCGTCACCTCTCCGAAGGCTTCGACGAGCGAAGCGATCTGCTCGCCCAGCGCATCTTGCAGAGCCGCCTTCAGGGTTTCATTGGGGGTCGTCATGGCGTCAGCACTTAGCGGGCGATCGTATTGGTTCTGCGAATCTTGTTCTGCAATTGCAGGATGCCGTAAATCAGGGCTTCAGCGGTCGGCGGGCAGCCCGGAACGTAGATATCAACCGGGACGATCCGATCGCAACCTCGCACGACCGAGTAGGAGTAATGGTAGTAACCGCCGCCATTGGCACATGAGCCCATGCTGATGACCCAGCGCGGCTCTGGCATCTGATCGTAGACCTTGCGCAGTGCGGGCGCCATCTTGTTGCAGAGGGTCCCTGCGACGAGCATGACATCACTTTGGCGGGGACTGGGCCGAAACACGATACCAAAGCGGTCGAGGTCGTAACGCGCAGCGCCAGCGTGCATCATTTCCACCGCGCAACAAGCGAGACCAAAAGTCATCGGCCACATGCTGCCGGTACGGGTCCAGTTAATCAGCTTAT
>Ga0214921_10009879_pt1 | contig 11940 bp, 10 predicted proteins | sample LL1505_MetaG_FD_177992 | JGI IMG/M metagenome (GOLD analysis project Ga0214921, IMG submission 177992) | Freshwater microbial communities from Lake Lanier, Atlanta, Georgia, United States - LL-1505 | ecosystem: Environmental > Aquatic > Freshwater > Lake | place: USA: Georgia | collected... | reverse complement strand
GCGATATTTTGAGAAGTATTTCATGGAAGAATATTCGAATTACCTCGATGAAAATGGAATGATTACGATTAAGTGGTGGATTGTGGATGAATCGATTTCGCCGACATCACAAGCAGGAGGACTGGGCATGGGGGCTGGTTCCGATTATGATGACGGCGACGAGCATACATTGTCATAAAAATTATATATAATATTACGTGATTCATGTCCTAATTCTGGATGAAACATCACGCCATATACACGGTCTTTTACGAATTCAAACGCACATGCGTGCCGCCCACCATCGCGGAACTTTGTTATCCAAGCAATCTCTCGAACATCCGTTTTAGAACCAGGTGAATGCTGCGGCGGCGCAACCGGAAGTTCATGAAAGTAAAAATTCATCTTATCGTGTTGTTCTTCTTGCCCTTTGAATATACCATCTCTCGAGAGATCGAATTCAACATCATTATTACCTGCCCATAAACTTTTATATGATTTCAGATTGCCACCATAATATACCATCAACAACTGACATCCATGACATATCCCTAGAACTGGTGTATTCGGAAAATGGTACAAGTAATACATCTCAAGCTCGAGCTCGGGTTGTATTTCATACGGTTTAACGCGAAACCGAGCGCCGGGTATAATCAACCCGCGTATATCTTTACGCTTAACAAGTCCCGAATCATATTTCCGAGAGATTATATATGGTATCTCTCGTGCGTCGAGAGATTTATACAATTCGCGCAATTTGTTGGCGTGATTCGGTGTTTCACGTGTAATAATCAGCAACATCGGTTATTGTTATTATATACAAACACAAATTATTGATTATATTGACCGGAACCACCTGTTTGTTTCATAATTTTGCCACCTTCGATGTATATTTTCACAGGAAATGTTGCTGAAAACTCAGAGTCATGTGTTACAACAATAAGTGTCGTCTTTTTCGACATCTCATTAATCATCTGTATGACATATTTCTTATGAAACGCATCCACCGCAGCGGTTGGCTCATCCATAATCGTTATTGGTTTATTACTCAAATAACTCCTTAACAAATAAATAATCTGTCGTTGGCCACCACTTAAATTCTCGCCTCTAGACCCTGCCATCGTATCAAGCCCATGTGGTAATTTCTTGAAAACATTCATAACCTTAAGCTGATTAAGTATTTCAATAACATCTTCTTTCGGAGTGTTTGTAGCATAGCATATATTTTCTAATACGGTTCGATTGAATAGGACAACCTTTTGCGAAACAATGGATAAATTACTTCGCAGATATTCACGGTCAATATTGCGTATATTTACACCATCGAACAGAATTTCACCTTCTGTTGGTTTAAAGAAACCGGATAGCAGTTTTATAATCGTGGATTTACCGCTGCCATTAGTTCCGATGATGGCGACGCGGTCGAGAGATTTTATTTTGAAAGATACATTATCGAGGGTTTTGGGTGTTTCTTCAGACGCGTTCGCTCTCTCCACTGGCACAGCATTCACTTTGTATTTGAATGATACATTCTTGAATTCAATATTCCCTGTAATGGGAATGTTTGTTTGTGTTCCATTTTCATTCTTGCCAACTAACAAATTTTTTATATTTGTCTCATTTTCCGCCAATTTACCATACTCCGCAATTACAACAATACTTCTCTGTGACGCGGTCTTAATATACCGGACAAAAAACAACATTATAATAATGATTTTTATGGTGGTGCCGCTATCTACTTGTCGATTTTTATACATACGAAGAATGAAATAGACGTAAGTGATAAGAACTGCCGTGATCGCAATCGATAACATATATCCACTTTTAGATGTGTTCCACAATTGAGTTTCGTGAGCGTTGTCATAAATACCGTGTTTGTTGCTTAAATATTCCTTCTCATCACTAATTTTTTTTGTGCAAATAATGCTTGTGGCGTTACTTAATACATCATCTATATTAGACATCAAGGCTTTTTCTTCACTTTCTCTTTGTTCGGATGTATTTTTCGTATCCAAAAGGATATAATAATACACAATGAAAAATAGTGCGAAAACAAATATAGTTAAGAGTCCAATGGTTGGATTCAAATACAAGATATAACCTAAAATGACAATCGTAGTCAATACGAATGTAACGACCCAGTACATAAATCGACCGGTGAATGATGTGACGGTATTGGGGATTTTTAATGTATTTATGATATGTTTTGATATATCTTCTTTCTCATAATTGACCTCGATATTTTTGAAAATGACATCGATGAGCTTGAACCGGATGAATCTCTCCATCATAGGATAATAAATCTTATCGAAATAATTACCCACCATATAAATGCTGTCAATAAATATACTTAATGCCGCTATCTTCCATAGAATCGTTATCGAGTTATTGTATTCGAGACCATTAATAGCTGTTGTGAATTTGGCAAATAGGTCAGATAACACAATCATCTCAATCGGATTACATATTAGTGTCGTGAGAATCGTTATAAATATCCAAAACTTGTTATCTTTTACAAATTCTAAAATATAATTGATAATGATATTTGACATTACCATGTAGTAGGTATTTTTGTTATTATTATTACATTACACCTATAATAATAATAATAATAATAATAACAATAATAATAATAATAGTCTTATAAGACTTATAAGACTTATAAGACTTATAAGATTTATAATGAAGATTTCAAAACACATTTAACGCCTCTTAGGAGTATTCACAAGACGAGCGCGCTTTCCAGTCTTGCCGTTTATCTTAATCGCGCCAAACTTCCCCTTGCGAGCAGTATAACCATACTTACGCAGACGATTCTCCTTCTTGGCGGTAGCGTGCTTCTTTGCGGAGACAATACGGCCGTGCTTATTGAAGACCAAATCAGAACGACAAAGCCCACCAGGGGTCTTATAGGCAGTTCCGTGCCACACCTGGGCGCGAGACCCCTCTAACATCTCATACTTCTTACCATCCATGTGGTAAAAGCCATCATCTTTACGATCGCATCGTTTCACCATTTTACTAAATCAGTCGTTATAAACTATCATTAGAAATTATTAAAATGAATTCGTAAATGGCGCGCCAAACCCGCCAGGAGCCCCCGACCACCTACCAAACCGGTTTATATTATTCACCGCATATACCTTTTTCACATTTTTCGTTTCAGTGGCTACGCGAATATCTTGCGCGTAACGCATCTTCTTCGTAATATTGGTATTATTAGTTGATGTTGGCATACCTGCGGTCGGATTTGACAATGTTGGGCATTTATAATATGGAATACGGATATCATTGTTTTGATTATTGATGACAATGGGATTTCCTAATGCGTCATATTGTACAAGTGCGTCATTTATTTTGTATATATCACCACAAGTAAGACCCATCCCATATGTTGTTCGATATCGTGGAGCCGCCATACGTCTTGTTGGTTGTGTTGCTAAAGATACATAACAATCGTAAAATAAAATTGAACATAAGTTAAAACAATCATCGGAATATACTGTACCAGTTTCTAATTGTATCATCAATCATTATTATGCCTCCTAAATCTACATCTACTGTCGATTCGGTCGGAGGAGGATGTCAAGAAGACCTACGCAAATACCAAAAAATGACAGACCAAGAACACATCCTGAAAAAACCGGACACTTATATCGGAACCATCGAACGTGCGGAGACGACAGAATATGTCATGGACGTTGTGCCCACACCCGCCGTTTCTAACTCGGTTGAGGCCGCCGCCACCTCTCCACTCGCTACACTAACCCGTCGAAACATCACATATATCCCTGGTCTCTACAAACTATTTGATGAAGGTATGGTGAATATGCGTGACCATGTTGTCCGTCAGGCACAGGCTGTTGCTGATGGGAAACCCGACGCGCTTCCTGTTACAACTCTCGAAGTGGAAATCGACCCCGCTGATGGAACCATCCACATGACAAATGACGGCAACGGTATCGATGTAGCGCAGCATCCCGAACATAAAATATGGGTTCCTGAAATGATTTTCGGCCATCTTCGCACATCGACCAACTATGACGAGAACAAGAAGGAGAAAATCGTCGGCGGGAAGAACGGGTTCGGTTTCAAACTCGTTCTCATCTGGTCGGTTTGGGGGCGCGTAGAGACCGTCGATCACATCCGCGGCCTAAAATATGTTCAAGAATTCAAGAACAATCTCTCTGAAATCATTCCGCCAGTCATTACTAAATCAAAAGTCAAACCATATACCCGCGTATCATTTCGTCCGGATTATGCTCGGTTCGGTCTTCCCGGAAATAACCTTACACCAGATATGCTAGCATTATTCATGAAACGCACCTATGACATTGCCGCAGTTACCGACAAGACGGTAAAAGTGAAATACAACGGCGGAATCGTCCCGGTTCGTCATTTCCAGCAGTATGTCGATTTGTATATCGGCGCGAAGGGAGGGAGCGAAGGCGGTGGCGTGAAGCGTATCTATGAGAACCCTGACCCACGTTGGGAGTACGCCGTATGCCTGACAACGACCGATGAGTTTGCGCACATTTCGTTTGTGAATGGTATTTACACACCCAGGGGTGGTAAGCACGTAGAATACATCACGAATCAAATCGTCCGCAAATTGGCGGATCTAATCAAGAAGAAGAAGAAGGTGGATGTGAAGCCGAATACCATCAAGGAGCAACTGATGCTCTTCCTGCGCTGCGATATCGAGAATCCATCATTCTCTAGTCAGACGAAAGACGAGCTGGGGACTGCCGTCGCGAATTTCGGGTCGAGTTGTAAAGTAAGTGATGAATTTATCGAGAAACTCGCAAAGATGGGTGTGATGGACGCGGCGTGTGCGCTTACCGAGGTCAAAGATACAAAGGCAGCAAAGAAGACAGATGGCGCTAAAACGAAGACAATCCGTGGTATTCCTAAACTCGTCGATGCGAATTATGCGGGAACGGCCGATAAATCCGCGCAATGTACGATTATTCTATGCGAAGGTGATTCGGCCAAGGCCGGTATTATCAGTGGTCTTAGCAAAGAAGACCGGAACTTCATCGGTGTTTATCCAATGAAAGGCAAGCTCTTCAATGTTCATGGCGAGACGACAAAACGCATCTCTGAAAATCGCGAAATTGCGGAAATAAAGCAGATTCTCGGTCTTGAAACTGGGAAGACTTATACACCGGCTGATGTAAGTGCGAAGTTGCGTTATGGTAAGGTGCTCTTCATGACCGACCAAGATTTAGATGGTGCACATATCCAAGGTCTCGGAATCAACCTTTTCCAGACAGAGTGGCCATCGCTTACGAAAATACCTGGGTTCATCGGGTTTATGAATACGCCCATCCTGAAAGCGCGCCGTGGAGGACAAGAGGTCCTCTTCTACAACGATGGTGAGTTTGAGGCATGGAAGAAGCAATTCCCTAACGCCGTCGTGCCGTCGGGTTGGAATACCAAATATTACAAAGGTTTAGGCACGAGCACTGGAAAAGAGTTCAAAGAATATTTCGAACACAAGAAAATGGTCTCATTTGTACATACTGGAAAAGAAAGTGATGATCACTTAGATATGGCCTTCAACAAGAAACGCGCGGATGACCGGAAGGAATGGTTGGCGAATTATTCGCGTGAGGCGTATCTTGATACATCGAAACCGGCGATCCCTTATGAGGAGTTCGTAGATCGTGGCCTCATCCACTTCTCCATCTATGATAATGAACGTTCGATTCCCAACTTGATGGATGGACTTAAAATCTCGCTGCGTAAAATCCTGTATGCGGCATTCAAGAAAGGCGGCCTGAAGACAGAAATCAAGGTTGCTCAATTCAGTGGATATGTTAGCGAGCATTCGGCTTACCACCATGGCGAGGCCAGTTTGAATGCGGCGATTGTCGGAATGGCGCAGAATTTTGTCGGTAGCAACAATATCAACCTGTTAGAACCGAATGGCCAGTTTGGTGGAAGGCTTCAAGGTGGAGCCGACAGCGCAAGCGAACGATATATCTTTACACAGCTTAACCGTCTCACGCGGCTCATATACCGTCAAGAAGATGACGCAGTTTTGACTTACATCGATGACGACGGGCAGATGGTTGAGCCAATCTATTATGCGCCAGCAATCCCTATGATTCTCGTAAATGGAACGAAGGGAATTGGAACCGGATTCAGCACTGACGTTCTTCAATACAACCCGATTCAAATCATTGCGTATGTTCGCACGATGCTCGCTGGCACAAGTAGAGCCGACCGTCCAATCATCGAACCCTACTTCAAGGGTTTCAAAGGAACGATACGGAATATCGGAACAAGCTCCGGAACAGCTGCGACTTCTGGTGCTCCAGCTGCGTCCGCGTCCGTGTCGGCGAAGTACCTTATCAAAGGAACCTACGAAATCGTCGCCGACCGTAAAGTGCGTATTACGGAGTTGCCGATTGGGACATGGACTGATGATTATAAGCAGTTCTTAGAGAAGTTGATGGACGCGCCCACGGCATCGGATAAAGAGAAAGACAAGGGTGGAAGCGCATCCTCTGCTTCATCGTCGGCTCCTGTCCTGAAAGAATACAATGACATGTCGACAGATACCGTAGTGGATATCACTGTCACGTTTCATCCAGCATATCCTCACACACCAAAAGACTTACAAGCGTCCATCGTGGATGCCGAGGCTGGCACAAACAAACTAGAGAAGCTGCTTGGATTATTCACTACACAAAGCACTACGAATATGAATCTGTTCGACGCACATGAGAAACTCCGCAAGTATTCGACAATCTACGACATCATCGATGATTATTACGTGGAGCGACTGACTCTTTACGCCAAACGCAAAGCGGCAATATTGGCCCAGCTGACGAATGAGTTGCGTGTCTTCACCAACCGTGCCAAGTATATCCAGGAAGTGCTTGATGACAAGTTGGAATTGCGCCGACAGACGAAGGATGCGATTTTTGCGAAGATGACAGACCATGGATATGAGCATATTGACGGAGATGTTGAGTTCAAATACCTGCTGAAAATGCCGATGGATAGTGTAACCGATGAGAATGTCAAACATCTTCTCTCGGAACGTGATTCCAAACGCGCTCAACATCAACAACTTACAGATACATCCATAGAGGCGTTATGGGTGCATGACTTGGATGAACTGGAGCAGGAGTATAAGAAGTGGGTGGCGGCGGCGGAGGCGGCATCGACATCAGGGACCGGCAGCGGAGCAGCACCAACAAAGAAGAAGATGGTCGTGAAGAAGGCGTAAGTACGAACGTAATACAAATACGCCAAATGTAATCAATAATAATAATAATAAATGTAATTTTTTATTATTCTTGTGCTCGGCTCATTATTATTTCAAAGTCAGAAAATACGAACGAGGGTGAAAGGGATGTGAAGCATCCTGGAGCCCAAGAGAGCAACTTAGAACCACGGCTTCAACTCAAGCGTCTTGTGTTTGTAATCCGAGAAATTCGGGTGTGCTATCGGTGTATACATATTACTAACATCACGCTTATACTGAACGTATCCCTCTGCCTCACCATGAACTCGCGGGACACAATATTCAAATACTAATTCATTCAACTCAATAATCTGCTCGCGGATATCTGTTGGGGCATTCACAGAATTTTGTAAATAAATAGTGCGCATAATGATACGAAGAGTATCACAATCCTGTTCGCCAATCACATATTTACCACGTGACCGCTGATAGACACCTGCGCGAATTCCATTCTGAATAATTTGCATGTTCTCCTTGCTAAAGAAAGCATTTGAAAGCGGGGTGTTTTCCCAAATACCATTTAATGCGTCACGATATGTGACGCACTGATGAACGGGGTTTTTGTCATATAACGCAAACTGGTCTTGTATGGGTGGAGTAATAATATCAAGACGACCGTTTTTAGGTTGTCCAATAAATGTTTCTTCGGAAATTGTGCGATAATCGAAACGGTTCATATCAAATAACGATTGTTATTGTATATTGTATATATATATATTTATAGGTAGTATTTATACTTCTAATATGGATTTTATTTCGAGTTCAAAAAATGTGGGTTCTTCCGCTTTCGGAAGTTCGTCGTCTGGTTCTAGTGGCAATGGAAGTGGCACAGGCGGTGATGGCATCTTTAGCAACTTTTTCAATCTTTCAATACAAAAAATGGTATTATTTTTGGCAGTTATTGCGTTTATTATATCCATTGGAACCGTGGCAATTTTACTCTGGAAGTCCAAGAGCACACAGAAGTGGCCACCCGAGATTGCCAAATGTCCTGACCGAATGAGTTTGAGTTCGGATGGTACAAAATGTGTTGATACTTACGGATTGGGGTTCGCCGACTTAAATGTCAATAATGTCGACTGTGGTAAATTTACAGATATAAACGCGCGACCAGTATTTACTGGAACCGGACTAACGGCCACGGACGTACCAGAAGGATACGTCCCATGGGAGGGTATCGTCGATGGAAAAAACTCGCGTGCTAGTTCATTGAAATGTACCTAACCGCTGAGCAATAGTAGTAATATGACATAATAGAGCATCAGCGTATTATGTCATCAAGCGTCGGCGTGCGTCGATGCCGTGTGTGCGCTTTACATGCGATAAGCACCGGGTGCCGCACCCGACGCCTGTTGTGCCACTGCGGGAAGAGAGTCAGACGGCGAACCCATGCCATATGTTCCAGCCTTCATGTTGCTGGTGACGCACATCGAGTAGAACAGACGTGTCTGGAAATACATGAGAGCATACACCAAAATCATCAAGAACGAATACAATCCACTCATTATAGTGATTTTTCCCCTAAATAGAAGAACCAGCGACGAAACAAAGCCAAGAGCCGCAACCGCCAAGAAAATAAAATTCGCGACAGTAAGCCAATAAAACAGTAAGCAATAATCCTTATCAAGAGGAGCAAACAATTCCTGAATTGCGTTCATTTTCTGAATATACCCGGTTATAATATATAAAAACAAAAAAAGCTATTCATTTACATACATAGACTCGCAACGGTTGGTTATAATGGAAAACTATACCGCATTTCTTGGCCGTGAAACTATTTACAACAATATCCGCGAGTTCTTGACGTCATTCCAGAAAAATAAGTCAGATCTAACATTCAAGCGAGGTATATATATCTATGGCGCGCCAGGATGCGGGAAAACCGAATTCGTTGTCCGTCTATTAAAGGAGTTAAGTTATGATATGGTGAAATATGACGCAGGAGATATCCGCAACAAATCCATCATCGAATCGATTACACAGCATAATATATCAGATAAAAATATCATGTCGATATTCCAGCGTAAAATCCAGAAAATCGTCGTCGTCATGGATGAACTTGATGGGATGAATAATGGAGATAAAGGCGGAATAACGTCTCTCATCAAACTCATTCGTCCTAAAAAGACGAAGAAACAGAAACAGGAGGAAATCACGATGAACCCTATCATATGTATCGGGAATTATCACATCGACAAGAAAATCAAGGAACTCATGAAGGTCTGCTATGTTTATGAGTTGAAAACACCCACACCCACGCAAATGACACAAATTATTGACCTGACGTTGCCGGGTGTTGATGCGACAATGCGAAAGAATATCATCGAATTCGTCCAAGGAAATCTACGCAAACTTAGTGCGGTGATGGAGATGAGTAAAAAATCGAATACAATACTCGCCAATAATATTCTTCACGCAATATTTCAGCCAAAAACGTACAATGAAGACATCAAAAAAATCACCGAAAAATTATTGAATACAGAATATCCCATATCAGACCATAACGTTCTTATCAATGAGACTGACCGCACCACAATCGGGTTGTTATGGCATGAAAACGTCATTGATGTTCTTGAAAAAATGCCCGTAAGTGTAAGCGCACCTTTTTATAAACTGGTGCTCGACAATATCTGCCAAGCCGACTACTTTGACCGGATTACATTTCAGAACCAAATTTGGCTTTTTAATGAGTTGTCGTCTCTCATCAAGACATTTTACAATCATTACTTGTATCACAAATCATTTCCAAAGAAGGCGCGGTTTCATCCGACAGAGGTTCGTTTTACAAAAGTCCTTACCAAATATAGCACCGAGTATAACAACCAGTTATTTATACAGAATTTATGTATTCAACTTTCGATGGACCAACGCGATCTTTTTACATTTTTCATGACATTGAAAAAACAGTATAGCGAAGAAGAAATCCCACGAATTTTAGAAATGTATGAAATCACGAAATTGGATGTAAATCGGATTTATCGATATTTAGACAAATATATGGAGAAAATGGAGCCAGAAAGTGATGAATGGGAATCTGAAATAATATAACACAATACATGTGAATAATCACGCGTTTGAATAATGCCGAAAAGATATTATGAATATTTAGAACAAAATTCAATATGGGTGCCGCTATTTCATTTGATTCAAAATATCGATTAGTTTTAGATACAGAGGTTGAGTGTGTTTCGTTGAACCCACCTTCCGACGCACCTAAAAAGAAACAAGCTCATCGCGGTGGAAAGGGTAAAAATGAAAGTGGAAGTGGAAGTGGAAGTGGAAGTGAGAGTGAGAGTGGAAGTGACAGCGGAAGTGACAGCGGAAGTGACAGTGATAGCGCCAACAAGACATATACGGTAAAAATTACATCTGAAATCGTAAGTTATATTCGTAGTTATCTTCGTAAAACTCAATTTTTAGATGAGTTTGACCTCATCACCGAAATCGAACTTGATAATTATAATCATGTCCCCGGTTCCGCGCTGGTTTTCAATTCTGATTCGGTTGTATTCATCACAAATAATCAGACGATCGAGGCTGTTGGAGAGTGGGAATATATTCCTCCCGAACACACAGAAGATAAATCGAAGTCTAACTCGAAGTCGAACCTTAAGTCCAAGTCAAAGAAGCGTCGATACGACAATGAGAGCGAGAGCGATGCCGACAGCGATGGCAAGGGCAGTGATGGCCACAGTAAGCGTATGAATTCTAAGTATAAAACAAAGGACGATGACCTCCCCGTAAGCGAGATTGAAAATATTCTGAAAGAAAAATTCGAAGAATATAACAAAACTCGCGAATTCATTATCCATGAATCGAAGAACAGTTTTCTATACTTGAAAATAAACTCAGTTGAAATCGTAAAAGCATAAGCAAATCCTATTATGGCAATACTATCAAATTTTCATAAAATATGATATTATTTATATTATTGTTCATTGTTACAGACAATGTTTAGACATAAATCGTTTCAGGTACGGTAGCGTGTTCCTTTTGTAATTTTTCATATTTGTTTGTCAATACGGTATTTTCAAATTTCAAACGCTCAATCTCATTCTTTTGAGATTCAACCTCTTTCTGTAAATTCTGGAGAATCTGAACGACCTGCTGATTATTCAATGTCACCGGTGCTTGCCCATCTTGTTGTAAAATGATGTTGCCACCACCTCCCGCCGCCGCAGCATCTTCAGCCATCTTTGCGCGTTCTTTCTCAAGCTGAAGTGTCTGCGCAATGACATCCGGTTTCATTTCCGGTCGCCCAGGAGCATAATCCTCCAACATTTTCTCCAAATCCGTCATATAAAACTTACGAAGATTATGGTCTTTGATGAAATCCATGACCTTCTTTGGCGAATCTCTCACAATATCTGGATTCGCATTCACCAATAGTTTGCGTTTATCAAACGTATTATGCTCATGAGAAAAGACGAGAATCACCTTCATCGGGTCAAGCTGAACAAACGGGACCGTATAGTCCTTCAAGAATGCGCGCTCTTCTGCCAAACACGCATCATCATTATACCGATTATTTTTAATCAACTTTCGCTTGAATGCGAATGTTCCCGCGGTAGCATGGTTAGGACCATATGGGCCAAAACGCTTCATTTGTTGAATATGTTTGAAATAAATGTAAATCTCACTAGAACCAGCGCATAATGCGTCAGGATGTGAAACGAGCATTTCTACCGCATGAGATACGC
>Ga0214921_10009878_pt1 | contig 11940 bp, 13 predicted proteins | sample LL1505_MetaG_FD_177992 | JGI IMG/M metagenome (GOLD analysis project Ga0214921, IMG submission 177992) | Freshwater microbial communities from Lake Lanier, Atlanta, Georgia, United States - LL-1505 | ecosystem: Environmental > Aquatic > Freshwater > Lake | place: USA: Georgia | collected... | reverse complement strand
ATATCGCCCTTGACTGCTTCTAAGTCCACGGTTCTCCCTAAGGTCGGTGCTGTAAGAGCGAAAGTCTGCCCGAAATCCGCTCAACCTTCACACCGCCCGGCAAATTGAGCGCACCTTGGCCGCTCCACGCACAAATAAGCGCCTCAACCGCGCTTACGTGCTCCATGGTGACGGTGCCGGCAGGAGCGCCAGCGGCATAGACCGCGGCTCTAATGATTCGAGTTCGGATGGCGCGAGGCATCTCTTCAAGATGGGAACAATCTAAATCTGCCAGGTCTAAATGAACCTCTTCACGTTTAGCCCAATGATCTAGCGCATCAGCATCATCGCGCAATAGATGTGCGCTGCGAGCCAATGCTTCTGCAATTCCGGGACCAATGCTTTCTTCAAGAATTGGTAAGGCAACATTTCGAACTCGAACTCTTGAAAACTCTGGATTATCGTTATGTGGATCGTTCCAAAATTGCAGCTTTAATTCTTCGCAATATTGTTCATTTTGAATTCGGGTAATTTCAAGTAGTGGTCGAACATAGAGACCGTTGTGATGAGCCATTCCGGAAAGCGAACGTGTTCCAGATCCCCGAGCTAAACCAAGTAAAACAGTTTCGGCTTGATCATCACGTGTGTGCCCGAGAAAAACTGCAACTGCGTTTTTTTCTTTAGCTACTTCTTGTAAGGCTTCATACCGCGCTTTACGAGCAGATGCTTCTAGACCATCTTTTAGATTAACGGTGACTTTCTTAATGATGCAATTAACACCAAATTCTTTTAGCTGTGCCTTAACTTTGTCAGCTTGTGCACCAGATTGTTCTTGCAGTTGATGATCAACTGTTACGCCAGTAATTGAAATTGCAAACTCTTTCGATTCAATCGAAAGCGCGTGGGCTAGTGCCAGAGAATCTGCACCGCCAGAGACTGCAACCAGAATTGTGTCACCGGCTTCATAATTTTCAAGCCAGGTGCGTACAGCGTTTCGAACCGCTGGGACCGCCGTAGTCATGGCTTAAGAGTAGTGCTGAATTAGACGCGGCCACCAAATGGCATCAAACCCTTGATGCTGTACATGTTTGAATAAAGCAAACCTTTGCCCTTTGAGTTGGCCTCCCACATCATTCCGTTTCCAGCGTAAATCGCGATGTGGTGAATGGTCGAGATATTTCCTTTGTAAGAGTAGAAAAGCAGGTCGCCAGGAACTAGTTCCTTGAGCGAAACATGCTTTGTATAACCCGAATAAAGGGCTGAGTTGAGTCGATCCCAGTTAGGCCACCCTAAGCCAGCTGATTTATATGCGGCATACACCAAACCAGAACAGTCGAAGGAGTTAGGTCCTTCTGATCCCCAAATATATGGCTTACGTGCAAGGACCTGAGTCTTTGCAAATGCAACTGCCTTATCTCTTTGTGCTTGAGTAGTTCTAATTGTAGATCGACCTTGGAATCCACGATCTGGCCAAACACTCTTTTGTCCAGGTGTCTGCGTAGCAGTACTTGCTTGACTCTCTTCAAGTAATGCAAGCTGTCGCTGTTGCTCAAGAGTTGTTCTTACTTTTCGCGCACTCATTAGCTGTCGCATTAATTCATCTTGAACCTTTTGAAGTTTTGCAACTTCCTTTGCTTGTTCAGCTTTTGCATCATCTGCAATCTTTTTTGTTGCCGCAACTTTTTCTGTTGCAACTTGCTGTACAGCCTTTGCATCATCTGCAATCTTCTTGGCTCTGCGCGCTTCTTCTTCTGCAACCTTAAATCGATCAAGTGCAACAGAGTTCTGGGATCCAAGAGTTCCAAGAGTTGAGAGCTGATCGATTAAATCTTGTGGCCCATTGGCACTTAGTAATGATTGAACATCTGTAAGGCTGCCCCCCATTATGTAAGCGTTGGCGGCAAGTTTTCCAATAGTTTTATGAGCTTCTGCTACCGCTGCTGCTGTTTCGGCGGCATGTTTTGCTGCAATGTTTGCCGCAGTTGTAGCAACCGCTAACTCTGCTTGCGCCTTTCGATATAACGCTGTTGCTGCATTTGCTTTAGCGGTTAGCGCTCTTAAGCTTTGGTTAGCAGCAGCTAATTTCTTTGCCTGGGCATCTGCAGCTTTTTTCTTGGCTGCTTCTACTTTCTTTGCAGCTTCAATTTCAGCAACCGTTGGTTTAGGGGCTGCAAATGCCGGTACTGACGAAATCGCCAGCCCCAGAATTACAGCAAGGGAAATCGCCCTAAAACTCTTTTTCACAATTACCTTTCGGAAGGGAAGGGTTAAAGAATAAATGCCCAACCTTAGAAAACCGTGTTTTTAGGTGTGAGTGTCCTTAATTAGCTACATCACGACGAACAAAGAGTATTGATGCCACAACGGCACCAACTAGGACATATGCGCCACCGGTTGCAAGGGCATGTGTATAGGTGACATCAGCACTTCCACCTGAAGCGATGGTGCTTAATTGATAACCAGGCATCCAAGATTGCAGAGAATTCTTCACCGCCATCAGCAAGGTCTCAACAATTAATAACCAAAGAACTCCGAATGAAATGGCACTAATGGGAGAGCGCAGAAGCAGACCTAGAACCATTCCAATGATTCCGTAGCCAACCACCGAGATAACTACATTTACAAAAGTTGTGTAAATGTACTCAATGCCAGCACTGGAAAACCACAAATCTGTAGACACATCAATGGTCGGTGCCAAAATCGCTGAAATCCCAATACTTACAATTGCAGATATGGTGATCATCGCTAAGGCAAAAATGATCATTGATATCAACTTTCCAATCAGAATCTTCATTCGGCTTGGCTGACGAACTAATAAGTTGCGAAGAGTTCCGTATGTGTACTCCTGAGCGGTCTGCGCTGCAAAAACGCACAGGGCAATAATTCCTAAAAATCCACCTACGTTTGCAAAGCCCTGAACACCGCCACTTGATAGAGCCAATACCTCGCGGCTGATTACTCGCCCGCGATCGGCATTACCTTGAGGTGAATCAATTAATAAGTACAACAACGCTGAAAATAGGCCGCTGAAGAAAACGACCGCACCCATAGTGCCTAGAAACAAAGTTGGACGACGAAGCTTACGAAGTTCGGATCTGATGACATTGAACATTACTTATCCCCCGTCATTTCAAAGAAAGTTTCTTCAAGGTTAGGTAGTTGTGGAGCAAGTTGTGCCAAAGTTATTCCTGCATCAAAAGCAGCTTCATTAAGCACAGGAGCCCACTTCATGTCAGCCAACACATGAACAGCATCATCCCGAATTACAGCGTGATGCCCTGCATCCTTTGCAATTCTAACAATGCGGTTTAAGTCAGATTTCTTGAGAGATTTCGCAATGATCGTTGGTTGCTGCTGCGCCATTAATTCACCAATTGGGCCGGCAAAAACAATTTCACCCTTTCGCAACATGACAATGTAATCGCTAATGATTTCTAGCTCGGATAACAAGTGTGAAGATACAAATACTGTGGTTCCTTCATTTGCAAGATCGCGCAGCAGGGCGCGAACCTCTTGAATACCTTCGGGATCCAAGCCATTTGTTGGTTCATCCAACATCAATAATTTAGGTTCAGGCAATAAAGCCGCAGCAATACCCAAACGTTGCTTCATTCCAAGTGAATAAGTTTTGTACTTTGACTTGCCACGATCTCCAAGACCAACTTTGTCTAGTAGTTGCTGCACTCGCTCAACGGGAAAGCCACCAAGGCGTGCAAGCACTATTAAGTTTTCATGACCTGACAAAGCAGGATAGAAAGCTGGGCCTTCGATCATCGCGCCAACCCGACTTAAGTACTTTTCTGGATGTTCTATTGGCTCACCAAGGATGTGTCCTTGCCCTGTTGTTGGAGTTATGAGGCCAAGCAACATTCGCATAGTGGTCGTTTTGCCCGAACCATTCGGCCCAACAAAGCCACAGACGCTGCCGAGTGGTACTTCAAAGTTGATATGAGAGACCGCTAAGCGATCTTCATACTTCTTGGATAGATCTGAGACTGAAATAGCAGTATTAGTCATGCTCTTACTCTGCCACAATTAAGGCATGAGCAAACAACCTTGGGGCTATCAACCTCGTAAGAGTTCACTGGGACCTGACTGGGAATTACATCCACAGACTCATTCGGTACGCGCTGGTTTAGCTCGATCTGGTTTTGGTGAAACATCTGAGGCTTTGTATCTCAATAGTGGTTTTACTTACACATCAGCAGAAGAAGCTTTTGATTCTTTTGCAGAAGAAACTGATCACTATTTATATAGTCGTTTCCATAATCCAACAATTGCGATGTTTGAAAACCGTTTGGCTGCAATTGAAGGCGCAGAAATGTGCGTCGCGACAGGTTCTGGAATGTCGGCAATGTTTGCATCCCTTGCCTGCTTAGTTGAACAAGGCGACCACGTTGTTGCTTCCGCTGCAATGTTTTCTTCTTGCCATGTGGTTATTACAGAGTTCTTGCCAAAGTGGGGCGTTACTTTTGAATTAGTAAAAGGAAATGATCCAGCTGTTTGGGCCAAGGCGCTTAACAAACCAACCAAAGCTGTCTTTATTGAAACACCAAGTAATCCATTATTAGAGATTGTTGACATCAAGATGGTCAGCGATCTTGCACACAAGGTTGGTGCGACTGTAATTGTTGACAATGTGATGGCATCACCAGTTTTACAGAAGCCCTTAGCACTTGGTGCAGATGTCGTTATGTATTCGGCAACAAAGCACATCGATGGACAAGGTCGAGTTCTTGCAGGTGCCTTGTTAGGTTCGGCTTCATATATTCAAGAAAAGCTATTGCCTTTTGTGCGCCATACAGGTCCAGCATTAAGTCCATTTAATGCGTGGGTTTTAGTTAAGTCTCTGGAAACAATGCATATGCGTGTGGAAAGTATGGTTTCAAATGCACAGGCAGTTGCAGAATTCTTAGAGAAGCAACCCGCAATCAAGTCCGTGCGCTACCCAGGCTTGAAGTCACATCCAGGTCATGAATTAGCAATGAAGCAAATGAGCAATGGTGGTGGGTCAACCATTGGAATTGAATTCAACGGATCTCAAGCCGATGTTTTTGCCTTCATGAACAAGCTGTGCGTTATCGATATCTCTAACAATTTAGGCGATAGCAAGTCACTTATAACTCATCCAGCATCGACAACTCATCGTCGTTTAGCCCCAGAAGTTCAGGCTGAAATGGGAATTACACCTTCAGTATTGCGATTATCTGTTGGATTAGAACATTCATCCGACTTAATTAAGGATTTACAACAAGCCTTAGCTAAGTAGTTGTGCAACAACTAGCACAATAGATAGCAAGCTTAAGTAAGTAATTGACCATTGGAAAATCTTGCCGGCCACCTTTGCATACTCTGGTGAACCTTCTTTGAGTGCAATTAGTTGACGCGCAAAAACAAGGCCTAGCGCAACAGTTACTGCAAGTGACCACATTGGTAAATCAGCAGCAAGAATCAACCACACAGATGAGGCAATCATCAAGATCGTGTGGAACCACATCTCTTTGAGTACTCGACCTTTAGTTGCAACTACCGGAAGCATTGGTGTTCCTGCAGCTTCGTAATCATCTTTGTATTTAATTGCAAGCGCCCAGAAATGCGGTGGTGTCCAGAAGAAAATTACAAAGAAGAAAGCCCATGCCGTTGGTGACAAAGAATTAGTAACCGCTGCCCAACCAATAAGAACTGGCATACAACCTGCGGCACCACCCCAAACAATGTTTTGCGCTGTTCGTTGTTTCAAAGCCATCGTATACACGACTACATAAAAGACAATTGCGATTAATGCTAGAAGAGTTGCCAACGGTGTTGTGAAAACCCAAAAGAGAATAAGCGAGAGAACGCCAATAAGTGTTGCAAAGATAGTTGCATTCTTTTTTGATATTTGCCCAGTAACAACTGGTCGCTTAGAAGTTCGTGCCATTAACTTATCAAGATCACTTTCAATAACCATATTGAAAGCATTGGCACTTCCTGCGGCAAGAGTTCCTGCAAAAATTGTTGCAAGAGCCAATCCAAAACTTGGTAAACCTTTGGCAGCTAAAACCATTGCGGGTAAAGTTGAAACGAGTAAGAGTTCTACCACTCGTAACTTCATCAGATCGAGGTATCCCCGCATAGCGCTGCTCACGCGCCAAGATTACTCAGCCTTTCGAAGTACGCCTCCCAGCCCTCTCTCAGGGATAATAGTTACCTTGCTCTCAGCGAAGGTCGCAATATAAGAAGAGGTAGAACCATGACTCAGAACAACAAGCCTGAATGGTTTGAAATCACGGATGCAGATGAAAAGCCAGCGCTTCGCAAAGTATCTAAGTCACTACCAGTAAGTGCTGTCTTGGTTGCAGCGCTGATTCTTGGTGTTGGTGCAGTTGTGGCCCAAACTCAGAATGAATCGCCTGCTTCTGCTATTTCTGCAGCTTCAACGCAAGCGCCTTCAGTTGAAAGTGATCCAACCATTGCAGCTGCAGCCGTTGTCGCAGGGGTTGCCGCAACAAACAAATTGGCTAACCCGTCTATCGCAAAACTACCAACAGGTGGTGGGGATGATGACGATGACGACCACGATGATGACGATGAAGAAGAGGACGACTAACTAGTACAGTTAGGTAATGCGCGCCAGATTTGTTTTCTTAACTTTAATATTTTTGCTCTGCGCTTTTGTAACACCAGCACAGAGTGAAGTCGTTGATCCATCAATGAAGTTAATTCACACAATCAATGGGTCGATCGCGCCTAAATCAGTTCGATCATCAGGTGATGGTGTAGTTAGCGCACACAACATGATGTACCGACACTCAGTTACCGTGTACAACGCAAAAACATTTGAACTACTGCAAACAATCCCAGATTCAGTAGCACTCAAAGATTTTGGTTATTCGAAGAATTCTGGAAACTATAAGGGTGCTCCTGTTGAGGGAACTTTTTCTCCAGATGGAAAGTATCTCTATGTAAGTAATTATTCGATGTATGGAAAGGGTTACAGCAAAGAGGGACATGATACTTGCTCGCCTTCATCTGGATATGACAAAAGTTTTGTGTACCGAATTAACCGAAGCAACTACCAAATTGATTCTGTTTACCCCGTTGGTTCAGTGCCTAAAGTTGTCGAAATTACCCCCGATAACAAATATGTTTTGGCGGCAAATTGGTGCTCCTATACCGTTTCAGTAATTTCAGTTGAACAGAACAAGGTGGTTAAAACCGTCAAGATTGGACGCTATCCGCGCGGAATAGCGATAAGCAACGACTCTACAAAAGCCTATGTTGCCGAAATGGGTGGAAATCGAATACACGTAATTAATCTGCAGGATTTTTCAACCTCATATATTCCAATTGGAAGTAATCCTCGAGCAATTGTTTTATCACCTGATAACTCCATGATGTATGTAACGATGAATCTTTCAGGACGAGTTGCCTCATGGGATCTTGTAGCAAATAAAGCTGGTAAATCTGTCAGAACCGGAGAAGCTGCACGAAGTCTTGCGATCGCATCTGATGGTTCAGCCCTTTATGTTGTTAACTTTAAGAGTGACACCATGTCACGTGTTAGAACTAGGGATATGAAAGTTACTCAGAATATCAAGGTCTGTAATGAACCAATTGGAATTACCTACGATGTTCCAACCGGAAATACTTGGGTTGCTTGTTACAAGGGACAGATAAAAATCTTCTCTAACAATTAAGGTGCGGGAGAAATCTCTGCTGGAATGTTTGGGGCAGCAATTCGTCCAAGTACTCGATCGATCGCTGCGCGTGCTTTATTGAGGGCGGTGTTTCCTTTAGGAATGTCATCAGCCAAGGCCACAAACACATATTCACGATCCGTAGATTGAACATAGCCAGCAAGGGTTGCAGTTCCATTTAGTGTTCCCGTTTTGGCTCTGACTAAGCCCACAGCCGTCGGAGCGGTAGTGAGAAATCTGGTTCTAAGAGTTCCAGAAACTCCACCAATTGGTAGGCCTGCATAAATCAATGAATATTTCTCATCTTTGCGAAGTTTATAAAGCAGTTCACCCATTAACTTTGCAGTGATTTTGTTTTTCCTGGACAACCCGCTGGCATCTGCAACAACTAACTTTGAATGATCAATTTCAAGTGTGGTTAACATCTGTCTAAAGACTGCTTCGACTCCTTTTTCATCCATCGTGAAGCCAGCTGCTTTAGCGGATAAACGAGCTAATCTTTCTGAAATCACGTTGTCGCTCCAGAGCATGATCCAATCCAGCAATGCACCTACAGTCGGTGAACTTTCTGCAACTATCTGCTCGCCAAGAGCCATAAAAGCATCATCATCAGTAACAGACTTCATTATGGGTTTGAAATTACGTTTAGCCCAAAAAGCTTTTAGATTCTTCGCATCTTGTGAGTACAACCCGCTATAGATGACTTTGTAATTCTTTAGCGAGCCCCCATTGAATTCTTTTACATAACTCATGGTTCGAAAACCAATGTAAGGCAGGGAAGCACGATTCATTTTGCGTGCGGTGTTGTGATCCAAGCTCATCCATGGATCGTAAGAGCCTCTCACAATTACAGTCTTTGACTCAGGATTTATATTGACGGTGGTCCCAAATGTTGACAGAGGGTCTAGGTGTTCCAGCACTACTGCACCCGTTAAAATCTTCATGACTGATGCAGGCTTGCGTTGTGAGTACGCATTCTTTTCATAGACAATCGCACCCGTATTACCGTCAATGACAATCATCGCCGGGTTTGAAAGTGTTTGATTTTTTAAAAGTTCATCAAAAGCAGCTGGAATCGACTCTGGTGATAAAACCGCCTGTGCTGGAAGTACCGAAAAAATTGTCGCAAGGACAATTACAAAAAGGCGGTACAGAAATGTCATTATTGCTTTCTAGCGCCAGGATGCAATAACAATATTTGTGATGGTTAAACCAAGCATCGTTAACCAAACATTTTTTGGAAGCTTAGGCTTCTTAACGTTTGTGTAGCCCAGAACAAGAATGATTAGAAGAAAGATAAACTTAATTCCAACTTTTATGTGACTTAGTTCTTCATCGGGCTTAACAGTATTATGTAGACCAACCATTATTAAGCCAGCAACAAGGGCGGTTAGCCCAGCATGTAACACCCCAGGATTTAACTTACGAGGGGACTTGTTCCACTGATGAGAAAGCAGAACCAAAATCCCGATTACGGACAGAAGGTGGATTACATAAACGACCGTGTTGATAGCTGACATGTATTCAGTTTAGAGTGCATACATGTCTTCTCCAACAACCCCCGCCAGTATTGGCCCAGGTGAATTTTTCCCTGTTGTCGGAGTTGGACCTCATGAAAAGCCTTGGCCAGAAGGGGATCAATACGATCCTGAACTATTACTCAATGGCGATCGTAGAAATGTCCTAGATCACTATCGTTATTGGACAGTTGAAGCAATTGTTGCGGATCTAAATACTAAGCGACATAAATTGCAGATTGCGATCGAAAATTGGCAACATGATCTAAATATTGGATCAATCGTTAGAACTGCAAATGCATTTAATGTTTCAGCAGTGCATATTGTCGGAAAGCGTGACTGGAATAAGCGCGGCGCAATGGTGACGGATCGTTATCTGACTGTCATGCATCACCCAACAATTGAAGATTTTGCAAAATACTGCAAGGAGCAAAGCTTGCCAATTATTGGCATTGACAATGTGCCTGGTTCAAAGCAATTAGAGTCAGCGGATTTGCCCGAAAGTTGTGTTCTTTTGTTTGGTCAAGAAGGCGCTGGAATGTCTGATGAAGGAATTGCGGTGTGCGAAATTTTGTACGAGATCAACCAGTATGGATCTACAAGATCCATGAACGCATCTGCCGCTGGTGCAATCGCGATGTATCACTGGGCTTTGCAGCACCTGCCACGTTAAGAAACTAGTTCAGTCAGCAATCCGTCCACTGCGCGTTCAACCATCGCCAGCGTTGCTTCATAAGCCTCATCACTTTGGTTATAAGGATCTGGAACTTCTAACTTAAAATAATCAGCCGAGGCAGGATCTATACCTTTTAAAGCTGGATCAAAACTTCTTAAGTAAAAAACTTTAGCGCGGTGTTCTTCACTTTCTGCCAAAGAAATAACATTGTGATAATTACTTGAATCCATCACAAGAATTAAGTCGTGAACAAAGAAATCATTGCTGGTGAACTGCTTCGCGGTATGTTCATGTTTATAGCCAGCTTTTTCCCAAATCTTCTTTGATGATGGGTGTGGGCCTTGACCGATATGCCATGGGCCAGTTCCTGCGCTATCTACGGTAATGACTGGGGACTTGATGGCGTTCTTTTTATTGGCCAGCACCGCCGCCGCCATTGGTGAGCGGCAAATATTGCCTAAACAGACCATGGTGATGCTGATCTGATCGCGAGCTTTAATTGAGGAGTTCACGCTCAGGTTCATCTTCTAGCGCCTCTTGAACAGACTTCAAGCGGCGCTCAATCTCATCGGCCTCTACTGCCCGTCCCTGCATACGTAGGATCTTGGCGATTCGAGATTCAATATCAACAATAAACTCAAAATCCTTAGGCTCATCTTCGCTCACGATTGCCAAGACATTTTCTAAAGTTGCTAAGCCTTCATCGTATTTTTCAAGCAAAATTTGAGCTTTGCCGAATTCAAAGGAAGCAAAGGTTTCACGACGGTGATCATGACCTGTTTCAAATACATCAACAGCTTTGCGCGCAGTTTCTAGTGCAAGTTCACCTTCTCCTAATTCGATAAGACAAGATGCCATTTTTTGATCGCATCGGGCTACATGAATGACTTCTTTGTTGCGCTTGAATAATGATCGCGCTTCTTTAAATGCTTCAATTGCTTTTTCATAATTCTTTAGTTCGCGCTCGGCACAACCAATCAAATGCAAATCATTTGCTGCGCCAACTTCATTTCCATCAACTAGATGCTCTTGTGCACACTCGTTCATTGTCTCTACAACTTTGTCGTAATTTTTGGATGAGTACCACCATTCACCAAGAGTGCATGCAAGCTCTAAAGCAATTGGAGATTTGTTCTCACGTAAAATCTCGACAGCTTTACTCATGGCATTTGCTGCTTCATCCATGCGCTTTAGTTGGTTTAAGTTGTATCCGATCGCTGAATATGCTTGGGCTAGCCCTTCTGAAGAAACCGCTTCACCAAGTTGTGAATAAATATCGCGTGCTGTTTCGGCAAGTGCTAAGGCTTCGTCATATTGCCCGCGAGCATAAATTCGCGCGCTTAATTCGTAGTAAGTACTAGCACGTTCTTCACCTTCAACTTCAGGGATTCGATCCCACAACATTTCTTCGGTGACGAGCTCTTCCATGCCTTCGTCTTCACTCATGTGTGTGACCTTATACGCATCGGCTTAAGGTCGCGCGGGAAAATCAATCTGCGCCACTGGCCAATTTGAAGTTTTGACCGCTTTGAGCACCTCGGCCGTTACCTTTTGGATCTGTTTCTGGGTTTCTGGTTCAAAGGTGTGACCCCATGGGCACCGGTTATTAATCGAGCAAACCCAGCCATTAGTGCCCATATTCAAGACAGAGGCCCCACTTGGAGCGTTGTAGTAAGTGGACATTGCAACATAGCCTTTTTCAGTGGGGCTGATTGCAGCTCGCGCCGATACTTGAACGCCTGGACCTCTAGTTCCTAGCGCAGTATCTGCTTCATAACCATAGACACCTTTAATCACCGCATCCTTACCCAGTGTCGCAAAGGGCCAAACATTATTTGAGATCAGATCTTTTCTAATTCCCAATGCAAAATACTGTGAACCCAACAAAATTGATTCAGGTCGTTGAATATCTCGATATGGCGTTCTACCACCGATATTTCTTCCACTTATTTCAGTAATGGCGTAAGCAGTGTTGCCACCGAAGGCAACAAGATTTTTACCTTGAGCTACAGCTGCATCGATTGAATCTCTCATGGGGATTGTCCAGTACTCACTGTGGCCACCCACAATTATCGATTTTGTTTTTTCA
>Ga0214921_10009875_pt1 | contig 11941 bp, 8 predicted proteins | sample LL1505_MetaG_FD_177992 | JGI IMG/M metagenome (GOLD analysis project Ga0214921, IMG submission 177992) | Freshwater microbial communities from Lake Lanier, Atlanta, Georgia, United States - LL-1505 | ecosystem: Environmental > Aquatic > Freshwater > Lake | place: USA: Georgia | collected 2015-05-28 | reverse complement strand
TCACATTGACAGCACTAATTTCATACGTTCCGTCGTCAGAATTTCCAGAGATGTTATCTACGCCAGCACCGCCGTTAATTAGAGCCATCGTAACAGTTGCTGCGGCCTGATTGCCCGCATCCTTCGCGATGGAAATGCTCGGACCGGTTGAAGTCGGATAAACACCCTTAGTCGTTACAGTGACGTTAGATGTTCCTGTTGCAACAGTTGTAGGGCTTAGGATTGCTGTAAATGATGCTCCAGTTCCCCCGCCACCACTAATAGTCACCCCCGGACGTGAAGTATACCCCGTGCCCGCTGCAGTGAGTGAAACACTGATTCCACCACCGACGCCAGGATTACCAAACCCAAGGTTCGACCTGCCAAGAATGATCAACCCACCGCAAAGTGAATCACGGCTGAAACGACCATTGCCCGTATAATCCTTAGGTGTGAGTGCCGATCCGTTGTGAGTAGTCGGGATGGTAGCTGCACCGCCCGCAACGTAAGGATCGTCGATCGAGGTAAATACGACCGGGGATTCAGCAGTGCCGTTGGCCACGATCTTCGCGCCACGGCAGATGATCAGGGTGCCGGGGTCGGCGGGATCGGTGATCGAAGTACCACCGCTGAATTTTTCTTCCATCCGGATAATAGTTCCGGGTTCGATTGTCAGAACGGCAGGAGCTTCGACAAACACAAGGTTCGGCAGTATGTACACATTGTTCGCAGTCCAGCGTTGGCTGGTGCGGATCAAGGTCACCTTCGTGCCATTCACCGTTGTGTTGCCGGGGATCGACCCGATGTTTACAAAGCTAGGTGCAGCGTTCAAACCGGACACCAAAGCCAGTCCGGCCGTTAGGATTGATAGGATTTGTTTATTCATTGTATTGATTTCCTTATTATTTGTTAAGTTATTCAGGCTTTTCTGCGGCGGACTGCGAGAGCAGTGCCGATCGCAAGCAACAGAAGAGAACCGGTGGCCGGCTCTGGTACGGAGGCGGTGTTAACATAATCGGAACCACCAGTTCCAATCACCACATCGTTTACCGCACCGCTAATGTCATAGGCGAGAAGCCCAGTGGCTGGGTCTCCGTCGCCGAAGCCAGAACTCATCCCGAGCAACAGAACTTGGTACTCACTTCCAAGAAGTGTTGAGTTCCACGAGGTGGCGGCACTGTTGATTGCGAACAGATACAAATCCTGCCCGGCAAATTGAGTGGCATTATCGGGGGTATAGCCCTGAAGTCCGCCTTCATCAGTGTAGTTAATACCTGTTCCAACATTGAAGACCCCTGTTTTTTCGCCCAAGGTCAACCCATCCAAGAGTCCCCCTGTTAACCCAAAGCTGGTGTTCGGGCGGAATTTGGCAAAAAGGGTAAACCAGTCGGATGACATGACTTGAGATTTACTCAAAAGACTGCCACCGTTGATTCCAAAGTTCCCAACCCAAAGACGACCATTAATACCGCCCGTGTTTTGGGCGTTCTGAATGGGCCAGTCGTTGGTGAGAATATATTCGCTATCAGCAGCGAGCGAGGCTGACACAACAAGCATCAGCGCGAGGGTTGCAGATTTGATTTGATTCATTTTTTATTTGCCTTTCTTGGTGGTTTTTAGATTACGACAATTTATTCTGAATATTTTTCGAGTTGGCCCGGCGGATCGATGAAACGCCAAACAGGAGGGCCGATCCGAGCAACAGCAAAGATGCCGAGGATGGTTCAGGAACCAGCGCAACCGCCGAGTCAACAGAACCATTCAAAACACGTACTGCGCCGTATCCTGCGACTGCCTCCAGATTGAGGCGACCATCATCAAATGCCTCATTGGCAAATGATAGTACGGGTGCGTCATCTGCAGTGAGAGCAAACCGCGATACGTCTCCCGTTGTCCCACGCCATGTAAACAGTCCGAACATATCTGATCCAGATGTCACAGCCACGTACAACTGGAAAGGTTGCTCGCCAGCTGTGCCTGCGTTCTGAACAAAGGGCTCGAAATTACTGCTAAATGTATACGTTGCCTCCAAATTCCCAGGCAAATAGTTTACAGTCGCGCCATACTGAGCCCACTTCGCACCATCAGCAAGGAACGCATCAAAGGATGTTTTGTCTGAGAATGCAAGAGTGTTCTCCACAACTCCTAATCTGCCAATTCTAATCGATCCACCGATGATTTCATTCAGATAGGTCGCGTCTCTATAGGTTAGTGCCAACTGATCGATGCCAATATCAACAGTGACAGCTCTTCCGCTAGCAATCCCAAGCAGTGACAAAACAATCGCAGCGTAGCAGAGTTTTTTGATGTTTTTCATAGGGTGGATTTCCTTTTGTTTAGTTTATATTCGTACTGAGTTCCTTACTGGGCTAGGTACTGAGGCGCCCACGCAACGTCACGAGTCAGAGCAGCAGAACCCACCTTTTTAAAGGCAAAACCTTCCCCTGCAGGGATCTCTTTGGTGCCCTGCGAAGGACCTGTTCTTGCTGTCGACAATTTCCATTCCTTGCTACTGTTCGAGAAGTAGTTAACAAACTTTCCGCTCTCCATAAAGCGAACCTCATCGGCCGACCCAGCCGAACTGGCTTTGGTGACGTAATCAGCCAAACCAGAGTTATCCAGTGTAACTGCGACAGGATAAGGATTGGCCAAGAAGGAGTTTACCGCAGATACAGTGATCTTCGACCGGGTGCCACGGTACTCGCCATTTAGATAAATGTTTTTTGTGGTGATCGGAGTCATCAAAACTCCGGTTCCCATTGAGACACGGACAAAATTCCGATTCACGCCCGTACGATCTGCGATGTCTTTCCAGCCTGTAGCAGAACGAAGGAAGAAGCGGATAATTTTGCCGGTGGAATCGAAGATTCCGAACTGATCGGAGGATCCCGCCGAACTTCCTGCAATGATGCCTGATGCGGTAGCGCTTGTCTGATCTCCAAACAGGCTCGCCAGGGTATGATCCTTACGCACAACAAATCGGGTTCCGGCGTCAATCGTCGGAAGATTGCCATCCACGGTAACGAGACCACTCGCACCAAAGGATGTCACTCTCTTAATCAAGCCAGTGTTAGGTCCAGAGGTGAATTCGACGATATAGTGGTCATCGGAAGCAGGAGCTAGGTTCCAATCTCCAGTCCAACCTGCGATCGCGGTAGATACCGGAACAAAAGCTGTTAAATCGGTGGACGTGGCTGTCGCAGTGAACTGATTCACTCCAGTTACGGTTGTTAAAACGTCTCCTTTTGCGAGGACAGGCCGCGCCAATACGGCGCCAATCACTTTCGGTTTTCCAGTTTGGACAGCAACAGGAAGCTGGAGGTTGGCTGTGCCGATATCGGCAGCGTTTGTGAACGTGGTAAGACCACCGAGCACGATGGCGAGTGCAACCGCAGCGCGGGCGGTCGAGTGAGCGAGTATGTTTTTCATGTTTCTGACTTCTCCTTTGGTTTGGTTTTTCTGAAAGTTGAATGACTGCATATAAAATTACTAGTGCAGCATTCTTTTTTCTCAACCGATTTATTGTGACAATTTGGTGACAGAATTGATATTTTATCGTTGATTATTAAAGCTTTATACAGATTTCGCCTAGTTTGGCACGAGAATGCCATATTTAGGATTTCCGATTTTTGGATTTTTTAAATCAAGTCGAAGATAAAAATGCAGGGCCCGTTCCAGTTCGACACAAACTTTGTAGTCGATGGCCTTGGTCCCAATTCCCATTACCAATCTAGCGATGGGATTACGCGAAATTGCATGTGACAATATGATGACAACAGCAAAAGCATTGGATTTTCTCGCGGTGTAGAAGTATCATCAATTATTAAGATGAATTTTGGCCATTACGCTTATCTATTCTCCACCAAAGTAGGTTTTCCAATTCGGAAATCCTCTTTTTTACCATATCTTGTGTTCACAGCTCTTTTTGCACTCCAAGCAACACCAACGATTGGTGCGACCATCTCTTTAGAGACCCTAAGTCGCCTAAAAGACTCTTCTGGAAACGATCTGAACAATGGATTGGTCTTAGTTGGAAGCTTTTTGGCCCGACCTGATACTGGTGGGGCAACGGCAATCAGCACTCTTTTTACCGGCGATCTAACCACAACACGCAACAACTTGACTTCCGGCAGCTACTTTACGGTTTTTGGAGAGGGTTCTGTTCTCCAAGGCGGAGTTCAGTTTGTAGGGAGAGATTATACAACCACTCCTGTCACGACCCAGACCGATTCATTTGTGGATTTTGTTCGAACAGACTCTGTTGCTACCAGCCTAGAGAACCAGAGCTTGTTTCTTTTAATCTTTAACCAATCCACGATCGCAACCTCATCGGAAATGATGATTTTCCGGCCGTACCTTGACCCGGATAGTGGACTACGCTCCAGCATTCCAGAGGGGGATCAGGGCAACTTCACCTTTTCTCTTGAAGCGCCTCCCACGGGCTTGCTTCCTGAACTTTTCTTTGGCACGTGGAGTGATGACAGGGTCACAGACAGCGACGGCCTGAAAGGTTTTCTCAACACTGCGCGTTTGGATCAATTCTTCGGAATCACCAGTTCCTCGACAGCCAGTGCGACCAACGGCTCCCCTTTTACTTATGAGATTGTAGCCAATAACGGGCCAATCTCCTATTCGGCAACCGGCATGCCGAATGGGTTGCAGATCGACACGGCCACTGGCCTGATCTCGGGGGTCCCTAACGATACGGCAAGAACCTATTCAGTCGTCTTGGAATCAGTTGGGGGCACTGTCACAAGTAGTAAAACTCTCACTTTGACGCTATCCGCTGCTGCTGGGAGCCCCCCGGTAGTTGTAACGACAACCAACGTTGTCAGCCTCTTTGCCGGAGTCTCTTATACGAATGTATACACTATCGTTGCGACCAACGCGGCGTCCAACCCACCGATTACCTCTTACGGCGCCTCCAATCTGCCCACCGGACTTTCTGTCAACACCAACACGGGGGTGATTTCGGGGATGCCGACTCAGCTTGTCACGAACCGGATTATTCCCATCTCCGCCTACAATGGTGCGACTGGTGCCGGACAGTTCACTCTCACGATCAGCTCTCCCACCCTTACCTATCCCACCTTGACCTTCACTGCGGGTTCGTCCTCCAACTCCCCCGCCCCGACGGTTACCTCGGGATACTCACCCACCAATTTCACCGCATCCAACCTTCCAACTGGCCTCTCCATAAACTCCAGTGGCGTGATTCAAGGGACACCGTCGGTCGGGGGGACGATCAGCACAAGTACGATTACAGCGGTCGACGCAAGCGGAGTGGCTTCCTCTGTCAACCAAGTGATTACCGTCAATACCCTCCGCCCGACGATCAATAGCGCTCCTGTTTACACAATTTTGAACAGAACGAATGCTACTCCTTACGTGATCACAACGACCTTAACCTCCACGGTGGTAGCACCGTCGTCCTTTTTTGTCTCTCGCGGTTCGTTGCCAACCGGCATGAGCCTGAATACATCCTCAGGAGTCATCTCGGGGACTCCTGTCTCCGGAAAAGGAGTTACCGTTGTCGGCCTCAGGGCAAACAATGCAAGTGCCAACGGTTCCCCCGTCCCTGGAGGTGGAGAGGGACCGGAGTTTGATCTCACAATCCGAGTCGACGTGAACCCACCCGTTTTTACAGAGACTTTGAAGAAAAACTATGCTGCAGGATTCTCCCTGAATAATAAGAGCACCCTCCTCTCGACCGATAAGCTCAACCTCCTCTCGACCGCGAACGATCCGGAAACTTTTTCCCTCAGCGGTGCCCCTGCTTGGCTCTCGATTACAAAGGATGAAAATAACATTGTAAAGATTTTAGGCACCCCCCCATCCGCCGGGACATGGATCATTCCCGTCACTATTGCCAACACCACTCTTGCAGGGCTCCGCCAATCCAGCACCCAGAACCTAACGATTACGGTTGTCTCTAGCGTGCCTACTGCTGCTTCGCTAGGTCTCCGCCCCGGCACATTTATCCTTGGGAACAGCTTGGCTCAGACCTACCCTCCCGCTGGCTACTTTGTCACTGGGCAGGATATGGGCGCCGACTCGGTAACCTCTCTCAATATTTTGGGTTTACCCCCTGGGGTCAGTTTCGCAAATTTTGACGACAGACGTCGGGGCCTTCTTACGGGTACTCCAACGGCAAAAGGAACTTACCCCTGTGTCGTATATGTTACCAACCCCAAAGGCTTTACACGAAGCACGATGACTTTTGTAGTACAGTGATTTATCTATGAATTATAAAATCCTTCTGACCCTTGTTACTTTAACTGCCTCGTTTGCTCTTCCCTCCCGAGTGCTGGCACAAATAGAGGAACTGCCCCTCGAAGTCGTCAACTACAGGATCGTTCAGGGGACAAACTCCTTCGGTATACCCCTTCTTAGACCTGCCTTATGGAAGGGGAAAATTGCTTCGGTTTCAAATTCGACCCGTGTGATTACCGATCAAGACACAAAATCGTCGGGTCAGGTTCTTGCTCAAATACCCCTTGAGCCGGCATATCTTGAAATTACGGCTTCTCCCCTTGACCCTACGCTCGTTGGCGAGCGATTTGAGGTGGGCGTGGTCGAAACGCGCGGTCCTCTGGGCACGAAAGGACAAATCCGGCTCATCTCCTCTTCTTGGGATACTCGACCCGATGTTCCCGCTGGTTTGGCAGGTTGCTCCTATGAAATCCACCCGCACTGGACTCTATTCGCCTTTTTGGGAACGCCTGACAAGGCTCCACTCCGCCGGGCAAAAAGCATAGCCAATGCCGACTCTGTAAGAATCCCGTCGACCAATCTATCTGGAAAGTGGGATAGTTTTTTTATTCTCGAGGATAAGAATATCGTGGGATGGAGAAACGGACAACTGCGCGGGGGCCCAGATGCTGGTGGAGTGGTCATCCCGCCAGGAGTAGGAGTCCAGATTGTCGTCCAGGCACCCAGTGGCGCAGAAAAGCCGATAGTGCTAACGGGCGAAGCCAGAAAGCATGCTTTCCGCAGGCCCCTACAAGTGGGCAAAAATCTGATTTCTCTCGGTCATCCTCGCCCTCACTCGCTAAGCTCAATTTTGGCCAATCGCGAGTATGGCTTTCAATCTGGCTCAAACTCTGCCAATTCGGATGAAATTCAGTTTCGGAACCATGGCCGATGGGAAGTGTTGCGGTACGTTCAAGATTCCTCTGGATCCGCAGAGCCCTCGTGGCAGTGCCTGACCGCTCGGTATGGAGGCAAGCTGGAGAATCTTCCGCTCTTGCCAGCGAACCAAGCTTTTTGGATTCAAAAAGTGCAGCCCGATTCCGATTTCATCATCCCCCCACCTACTCCTTAAAGTTAAAAATTCTTAAAATCCGTAGGCCATCGAGAGGGAGAGATCCCAACCCTTGGTATACGAAAGGTAAGTTTTCTCAACTCCATTATAAGTCACCGTTTGCTGAAAAAGAGGATTCAGCAGGTTCTTTCCTCGAAAGGTAAACTTCCAGTTGTCAGCAAAAGTCTGAGTCAGGTTCAAATCGAGCGAGGGAGCGGGTTGTTCATAAATGTCAGGTATATAGCCTGCGCCACCACTAGCCTCTCCTCCCGCCGCAATCAGAAGGGGTCCGGTTACATTATAAAATAGCCCCGCATAAAATCCCGCTTGTGCATTATTGTAATCTAATCCGGCGTTGATGATGTATAGAGGCTGTCCTTGGAGTGGTCGGGTGGGGGCGATGCCTAGTTCAGTTCTCTTTTCTTCCTCCGTTTGATCCAGGCTCACTTGGGATTGGATGTAGGTCGTATTAAAATTAATCGAGAAATCCCTCAGAACCTCACTCACCTGATCCAAGCGTTTCCGCGCTTCAAACTCCGCACCCCAAAGAGTCCCGCTGGGAAAGTTTCTATACTTATAGAGCTGAGACTCACCTTGGTTAATCTGGGTTTGCTCGATTGGGGCAAGAATCGATTTGTAAAAAAGACTGACCGCCAGAACCTCCCCTGGCCGCGTAAACCACTCCAGACGAAAGTCATAGTTGTTGATTTTCGATAGTTCGAGGTTTGGGTTTCCCAAATAGATAAGGGAATCGGAGAAGTCTAAGGTAACGACAGGCCCCAACTCCTTAAAAGAAGGACGCGCAATGGTTTGAGACCAAGCGAGCCGAAGATTCACATTCTCCAGGACCTCATAGGTAGCAGCCGCAGCGGGAAGAAGATCCAGCTGCTGAATTTTTGCTAGCCCGTTGAAACCGGGAAAGAAATTATTGGCCACAAATCCCGGGGATACAATTCGAATGTCCGTGTTTTCATAGCGGGCTCCCCCCGTCAAAGTGAGCTGCGGAAAGAGCTTCAGCTCGGCCATGGTGTATGAGGCAATTACTTGCTGATACGCTGTGTACTGGCTAGCACCCGTACCACTGCCCGAGCTAACTGTGCTGTTGTACATCGACCAAGCCATAGCTTGAGGGCTACCGTACTCGGCTTCGTTTGGGTTCGTATACCCCGACAGGTCCTCGGAAAGAAAAACATCTCCCCAGCTGACATTCGGATTTGTGGGAGTAAAAGTCTCGACTTCCTGCCCCTGAACTCCAGGCGCACCGCCGTATTTAAAACTGAACTGGTACTGGTTGTAGTCTCGTTGTGAGTTGTCGAGGTAAAATCCAGTTTTGAACTTACTGGGGTTCTCCTTTTCTTCAAAAAATGGGATGCTGATATTAAGGATTGCGTTGTAGTCCGACTCTGTCAGCCCGCGCTGATACCGAATGACCGGGCTTGCAGGCTCCAAAGAGGGGGATGGATCATTTCCGTCTAGTTGCCTGTAAGTATTGGTTTCAGGAATATACCGAGCCTGAAAAAGCCGCTGATCAGGCTCGAGCAACTGGGCCTGCCCCAGCCCTCCGACCCAATCGATACTGATGTTACGGGCCTCTGGAAAATTGTTCTTGCCGCTGAACTGAAGATTTGCAAGTTGCCGCTCTCCATACTGCATCGAGGTATATTGATATATCGCAGTCTGTTTGTCCTGATACTGGAAATCGCTTGCATCCGTTGCCTGCTCGTTAAAAAGAAAGTTTGTGGCGAACTGGTGATCTGCATCCCCTTGATAGGCAAGATTGAGAAGCCCTCCCCACAGGACATCCTCAGTTGCCTTCCGGTCATTGAGGTTCAAAGCATCTTGTAATCCTACCGTTCCACCTTCGGCGGCGCCTATAAAGTAATTGGCGCGTGTTGTATTCGGTTGGTAAGCAAATTTTTTCTTATAACTAAAAGCCCCAAAAGCACCTAGTTTTTGATCTCCTCCAAGGTCGACCGTATCTCCACCTTGCAAATTGACCGAGGTGTTGGGTCCAGGGGTTTTGGTCTTGAGTGCCATCACGGGGGAGAGTTGCCTCATGGAATTGTTGATGCTGGTAGCAATTGCATCGTCTTTTAGATTTGTATTCTTAATGTCCTGAGGTCTTTCGGCCGGTAAGCCTACAAGATTTGGGTTATTGATGACAGAGTCGGGAAAAGCCCGTGAGTTCCCTTGGAATCCGAACGTGCCGGTTCCCCCACCCGAATAAGTTAGAAAATCCGGATTAAAGGTGGATTGACTATTATACTCAACGCCGAGCGATGCGCCGAAAGAAGGCTTATCGGGAAAGGACTTGGTACGGATGTCGACGCTCCCTCCAGTAAAATCGCCCGGCTGGTCGGGGGTAAAGGTTTTAGCTGTATTGATGCTTTCCAGGGTCGGCCCGGGGAAAAGATCCACGTTGATCGCACGCTTGTCCGGATCCGAAGATGGCAAACGACCTCCATTGAGAAGCGTATTGACGTATCGATCCCCCAAGCCCCGAACGACTACATACTTTCCATCCACGACGGTGGTTCCGACCATTCTTTTCATCGCATCGCCCGCAGTCGAGGCCCCGAGTCGGGAAATCAGATCAGCCCCAATCGTGTCCAAAACGGCTGTGGCCCCCTGTCGTTCTGCTAGTAGACCAACCTCCGAAGTCTTCTCTAACTCCCCAGGGACTACCAACTCCTCCATCTCCTCGACTTCAGCAATTGTTTCAACCCGGACATCATTGAAAGTACCCGAGGAAACGGTAATCCCAGGAACCAGCTTTGGGAGGTATCCTCCACTTCGAACGTTTAGAGAGTAAGCCCCAGGGGGAACCCCGCTAATGGTGAAGTTACCCTGATCATCCGTCATAGCCCCAAATGGAGTATCGGCTAAGACGACCGAGGAGCGTGCAATAGGCTGACCAAAGTCCGAATCAACCACCTGACCACGAATGCCCCCAAATCCTTGTCCCCAAGAGTGAAAGCTGATACCGACTACCAAAAAAAAGGCAAGACATAGGGAACGCCGAATTGCGGTTCTCATGAGCACCCTCCTTTTTTGAATTCATTTCGGCAGAACCAAAGGCAAACTTAGCATTGAATACTACATCTTGTGAACTCGGGTCCAATAAGTTGTAGTGACAGTTCAATGACTCTTCACAAGTTGTTAATTTTATGAGCAACAACTAGTTGAAGCAATCCGGTCGGTTCCCAGCATGCGGCAATGGCAAGGGGTGTGCATTTTCAAATAGGCATCGCAGGGTTCCTTATCTTTATTGCCACCGCCAAGGGAACTGACACAGCGGTTCAGGACGCCATGGCTCCCAATCCCTATGCCCTCCCCCCAGCGTATGGAAGTGATCCATCCAAGGAGCTGACCGACGCCCCGCTCCCAGGACAAAAGAGTACCGATGGAACCGCCCCGGCGAGCTCAGATTCCCAGGAATTGTCCCCTTTTTATGTACGAACAGGAGTCGGGTTAAGTTTTGTAACAAATGTGGATTATCCAGATTTCGGCATAACGGGTGATGTTGAAATGTCCCCTGGATTTGCGACGGGGGTGATGCTGGGTGCACAGTTTCACGACAACATCGCTTTCGAGATTGAAGGAGGGCTTCTCTACAATTCCGTCTCCTCAAATAAGACATCAGGAATTACTGCCACTGATTTAACCCAAGTGACCAATGTCCAGCTTTTTCAGGTTCCCATGATGGGAAATCTTATCTTTCGGACCGATCCCCTAGGAGCCACACGGATTCGGCTCGTAGCTGGAGGCGGAATGGGGGGCATCTTTCGCCAAGTTTTTATCACGGGATCCCCAAATGATGTGACCCGCAGCCAAACCCTTACCGCCTTCCAAGGTTTTGGCGGAATTCAGATCAACCCTGGAGTGCCTGATCTGATGGTGGATGTTCAGTTTCGTTATTTAAATTCGATCGCAGGACAGCCAGTTCCCTCAATGTCGATTATGGGGACGGTGACGATTCGCTTTTGAACCAAGGTGAAAATTATGCCTCACGCAAAGGTCGCCAAGGACACGAATTGGATTTTTGATTTTGGATTTTTTCCCGCGGTTGCGGGACACGCTGACGTGTGGATTTTGGATTTGAGTCGAGCCGCATGTAAGACGTCAAAAGGTTTTGTACAAAGGTGTGAAAACAATCAGATGCATCCGAGTTTGCCCCCCTTTGCGGCCTTAGCGGACTTAGCGTGAGATGAATCCGATGTTTTACGCAAAGGAATTCTATCGCGCTGAGCCTGCTTCGCCGAGGCTTCGCAGGCCAAGGGACGCGATGTCACTCATAAGAGCATGTTGCTTACTGGCCGCGGTATTTTTTTGCGGATCGAATCTGTTTGCTCAGCGATTGGCCCTGACTGACGTCCAGGCGCAGCCGGTCACGGGTCCAGGGCCAGGATTGCGGATTGCTCTCGGTGGCACGGTCAATTCCGACATGGCGGTCGCTCAGCGGGATTCTCGGGATTATCCGCAGACGAACATTAATCCCCTCTTCGCGACATCGGTTCCGTTCAATGGAACGATCAGTTATGAGTCGATCGGTTTCAATCCAGGCTTCCGTTTCGATTTCGCCCCAGGTTACCGCCTGAACCAGTGGATCAATTTCGAGTTTGAGACTGGGTGTATTTATAACACGGTGGAGTCGTACAC
>Ga0214921_10009874_pt1 | contig 11942 bp, 32 predicted proteins | sample LL1505_MetaG_FD_177992 | JGI IMG/M metagenome (GOLD analysis project Ga0214921, IMG submission 177992) | Freshwater microbial communities from Lake Lanier, Atlanta, Georgia, United States - LL-1505 | ecosystem: Environmental > Aquatic > Freshwater > Lake | place: USA: Georgia | collected... | reverse complement strand
TGCAAAGAAAGTAATCAGATTGTGTATTTAGAATTTTTTAATTTTAAATTAAATAAAATTAAAAAATTTGAGATTGTGTGTTTTCCAGTTTTCACATTTACATTCGTATAATAATTATGATACAAACACAATCTCAAAATGAAGAAATTAGACAGTTTCGTAGTAAGGTCGGGGATAAAGTCAGCAATAAGTTCTCGTGGACGGCCAGGGATTTCGTCTGGCGGATGCTCAGCAGAAAGGTCTGGGATAAGGTCTGGTTGAAGGCGAGGGGTAATGTCTGGTGGTCGTTCAAGCATGAGGTCAGGTATGTGTTTTGGGGCAATCTATTCAAATGATACAAACACAATCTCAAAATAAAGAAATTAGGCAGATTAAATATAAGGTTGGGCGTGAGGTCAGGTGGAAGGTCGGGGATAAGGTCTGGGAAAAGGTCAGGGGGAGAAAGCTATTCAGATGATACAAACACAATCTCAAAATAAAGAAATTAGACAGTTTCGTAGTAAGGTCGGGGATAAGGTCGGGGATAAGGTCTGGCATGAGGTCGGGAATGAGGTCAGGTATAAGGTCGAGCGGAAGGTCATAAATGAATTCTGGGATAAGTTCGGGATTAAGGTCTGGAGAAAACTATTATTATGATTAAAACACAATCTCAAAATCAAAAAATTAGACAGATTGAAATAAAGAGTAACGTCAATAACTACTGTGAGAAGTTCTCATATGAGTTCTTGAATGATGTCATCTATAAGGTTTGGAGTAAGGTCAGGTGTGATGTCTTGGAAAAGGTCCATCATAAGGTCTGGAGAAAGCTGGGAATGATACAGACACAATCTCAAAATGAAGAAATAAGACAGTTTATATATAAGGTCTGGTATGAGGCCTGGTATGAGGTCTGGTGGAAGGTCAGCAGAAAAGTCTGGTTGAAAGTCTGGCATGAGGTAAGGAGAAAGCTATTCAGATGATTAAAACACAATCTCAAAATAAAGAAATAAGACAGATTGGCATTGAGGGCAGGGATAAGGTCTGGAACGGGCCTCATTATGATGTATGCTGGTGGAACGTTGCACATAAGGTCAATTTAAAGTTCGGGTATGAGGTTGGGCGTGAGGTCAGGTGGAAGGTCAGGGATAAGGTCTGGGATGATTAAAACACAATCTCAGTTTTTCGAGGCAAAGAAGGTAATCAGATTGTGTATTTAGAATTTTTTAATTTTAAATTAAATAAAATTAAAAAATTTGAGATTGTGTGTTTTCCAGTTTTCACATTTACATTCGTATAATAATTATGATACAGACACAATCTCAAAATGAAGAAATTAGGCAGATTGAGAAGATTGCCTGGAGAAAGGTCTGGTATAAGGTCTGGCATAAGGTCGGGAGCAAGGTCAGGAGTGAGGTCTATTATAAGGCCAGGAGGAAGGTCTGGAGTGAGGTTTGGGTTGAGGCCTGGAGAAAACTATTCTTATGATACAAACACAATCTCAAAATGAAGAAATTAGACAGATTGGAATAAAGAGTAACTTCAATAAATACTGTGAGAAGTTCTCGTATGAGTTCTTGCATGAGGTCAGCCATAAGGCCTGGTATAAGGTCTTTGATGAAGTCTGGAGTAAGGTCTGTGACAAGGCCTGGAGAAAGATATTCAGATGATTAAAACACAATCTCAAAATAAAGAAATTAGACAGATTGCCAATAAGACCAGGGATGAGGTCTGGTATGGGCCCTATTATGATGTATGCTGGAGGATTGCACAAAAGGTCAAGCATGAGGTCAGGGATTGGGTCGGGAGAAAGTTATTCATATGATTAAAACACAATCTAAAAATGAAGAAATTAGAGAGATTAGAGAGATTAGCATTGAGGGCAGGGATAGGGTCTGGTATGAGGTCAGGCGTGAGGTCTGGGGAAAGGTCTTGTATGAGGTCAGGCGTGAGGTCTTGCATGAGGTCAGGAGAAAGCTATTCAAATGATTAAAACACAATCTAAAAATGAAGAAATAAGACAGATTGAGGGTAAGGTATTGGTTAAAGTCTGGCGTGAGACTGGGGCCCCCACCTCACGTTTAGTAATTGTTCGATTTCTCTCCATAGTTGATAAATTTAAATTAAAAATGGCATTTTTTAACGGAAGATACACAAAATGAGCGAGTGGATTTGCCCTCTATTAAAAGCAGAAGATGAGTGGACATTTCAAGAGGCGGCTGATTTAGGTGCTAATTTTCATCTCATAAACCCTTTTAACGATAAATGGTTTGCAGCGAGTGATGATTTTCTTGAATTAATCAAGCTCCAAGGCGAATTATTGATTGATGCTAAGTTTAGAAACGCAGAAGAATATGAAATCACTGCTTTACTAAATGCTAAACTTGTAACCAGTAAACAGATATTGTGGACAGATTTAACCCCTTTGGAATTTCTACTCCACGCTAATGAAAATTTAGTTGGTTTTTTTAGCACAGAGAGAGCTGGAGAAAAAGCTACTAAAAGTGAACTCAAAAGATGGGTTGAAAAGAGAAGTATACATTTTGGAGGACACCGTAAATTTGAGCTAAATAAATCTATTCACTGGTTTACAAGTTTTGAACTACACCCAAAAGGAAGAACAATTTCATTGCTCTAGGGAAAAAATTGAATTTACAGATGACAAATTAAGGAAGATTTTCGAGCGAAAAAAACAAAATCCTAACACAATCTGAGCGTATATTAATATGATACAAACACAATCTCAAAATGAAGAAATAAGACAGATTCGTGATAAGGTCATGATTTCTAGTCGGTGTAAGGATGAGGATAAGGTCGGGAATGAGGTCGGGTGGCAGGTCAGGAATAATGTCAGGCTTAATGCCAGGGACAATGTCTGGGTAAAGGTCTGGGAAAAGGTCTGGAGAAAGCTATTCAGATGATACAAACACAATCTCAAAATGAAGAATTAACCCGAATTAAGAAGATGGTCTGGGATAAGGTTATGTATGAGGCAAGGTATGAGGTCAGGCATGAGGTCAGGTATGAGTTCAGGTGGAAGGTCTGGAGAAAACTATTCAAATGATACAGACACAATCTCAAAATGAAGAAATTAGGCAGATTGAGAAGATTGCCTGGAGAAAGGTCAGGGATAAGGTCTGGAATGAGGTCAGGAGTGAGGTTTGGAGGAAGGTCTTGGATAAGGTCAGGAGTGAGGTTTGGGTTGAGGCCTGGAGAAAACTATTCTTATGATACAAACACAATCTCAAAATGAAGAAATTAGGCAGATTGAGAAGATTGCCTGGAGAAAGGTCAGGGATAAGGTCAGCGTTGAGGTCTGGAGGAAGGTCAGGGAAAAGGTCTGGTGGAAGGTCTGGAGTGAGGTCTTGCATGAGGGAAGAATTAAAAAAGTGTGAGAAAAATTTGATTAAATGAAACTTTTTCAGATTGTGTAGCGTATATAAATATGGAGGTTCGCTCTGAGGTTTAAATAAAACGCTCAGAAGCTTACCTTCTCCAATCAAACATGAGTCTGATAGGATAGACGCTAGAGAAGTGGGGGCAGAACCCACATGTTTGTGTGCACTTCGGTGCTCAAAGGAAAAGCAAGGTTGGCCACTTGTTTAATTTCCTTTTAAGGGGGATAGGCCATCCCCCTTTTATGCGAGAAAAAAATGTACGATGATTTTGATGATTCCGAGGCTAAGCACCTTGACCAAATAATAGATGTTCATGAAGATTGTGTCACCGTGAGGTTACCTGATTTGAATGCATTTGTTATGACAGATAATGAATTAAACTATTTGTTTAATCATCCTGAAAAATTGGGAGAGATTGTTGAGGACTACGAAACAATTAAATTCTTATCGGCATTAATACCTAATATTTTACGTGTTAGAAATCTGAAAAGAGAAATATACACAAACTTAGGTTTTTCGAGCTAATTTGAGGCTGGGAAGCTCATCTAAAAAGTGAGTTTTTCCAGTTTTCACAAAATCGAGGTATAATCCTTGCATGTACAGATTCATAAAGAAATTCGAGCGAGATGGAATCAAGATTGCACCTGGTGTAGTAATTGATAGAAATCTTGTTGTGAATGAAGATTGTGTGTCTGTTGCTGGTTCAAATATTTTTAATGATATTCCATTGGAGTATTTAGAGAATTTCGAGCCAGTAAAGTACAAAAAAACACGCACACAATCTGAGAAAAAAAGCTTAAGTAATGAAAAGAAATCGGATGCTGCAAATGCAAGGATTTCGAGCATGAAAGAAGCTCTCAGATTGTGTGATTGAAAAGGTTTTAGTGGGTTGGACCTTTTTAAAATGCTGGATTTTTCCAGTTTTCACAAAACCCAGGTATATTGGAATGACTATGAGTACAAAAACAAATAGAACAAGTAAAAGTGGCCAAGCCACCAATCGTAATGTAGCTTCAGCTACCAGTTTCGTTCGTGACGCAAAAGGTCGATTCGCATCTACAAGCACTACTGTGCGGCCGAGCACCAAGGCTAAGAATGCATTGAAGTCTGCAAAGACAGCATCATCGAGTTTCATCCAAAGCATGACAGTAAATAAAGATAACACTGTCAGCGTAGTTATGTATCGAAACCCTAAGACCACTTACAATTACAAGCCCACAGTAAAGGGATTGTCAAAGATTAACACTGCCATTAAGAACGGAGGCAGTTTGGGTTCTGTTTATAACACAGAGCTTAAGGGTCGAGAAATTTCGAGACTAATCATCAAGTAAGATTTTCGAGCTTGTCTCGAAAAAAATCTGAGAATAGAGACATGAGAGAGCCATGTACAAATGCTTTTGAAAGTTAAGGCATCTTCATTGAACACTCAGAAAACATCATACACTGTGTGTCAGTGCCAGGTGTTAAACTTTAGCCTGGTTTAAACCAAATAAAGTGTCGTAGATTGTGTGTGTTGTATGTCATAGGCCCTTGAAGAAATTTGGGGGCCTTTAATGTTTAAGAGGATGAAAGAAATAAAAGAATTAACAAACAAAGAATTAAAAGAATTGTTGTATTCAAAAAGAAATTTAAAAAAGTCTTTTGAGAAAAAACTTTCAGATTGTATGATTGAGTATGAGGCTTTAAAAGCTGAGCAGGAAAAAATTAGCGAGCAGCTTTTTTCAAATGCAATTGATTCGGACCAATACAGACAAGATGCTGAATATTTAGAAGAAGAAATCGAGGAAATCGAGGCCGAGCAAAATTATCGAATTGACAATCAAATTTTTGAAACCAATTATGAAGAGCTTGAAGCAGCTGGTCAGATTGTGTTGGAGATATAAAGGGCCGCGATTAATTAATCGCGAACAAATCTATATACTAAACACAATCGAGGGGCGAATCTCTATTTGGTGATGTAGAGTACGGATAAAAAAGAAAGCATATGCGCCTGTAATTTGGAGAGCTTACTCCACCGTCCCCTCCAATTTTCCAGTTTTCACAATCCTCAGGTATAATCAGTATGCCAAACTGGTGCTTAAACGAACTAACAATCTCTGGCGACAGAGAAACAATCGACAACCTTCTTGAATTCGTTAATGGCGAGGAACAAGACGAAGAACAAAAATTTGATTTTAACAAAATCATTCCTTATCCTGAAAATCTCAAGGAAATGGATGAAGATTTTCCAGCTTACGATGACCCTGACAGAGAAAGTAAACTTGAAGTTTACAAGGCTAAATGGGGCACAGACCAAGACGCATATAACTTTGGAGGATATGATTGGTGCTGTGAAAACTGGGGAACCAAATGGAATGCATGTTATGTGAGCATTTTAGATGATGGTCGTGGCAATAGCGTATGCTTTGGATTTGACACAGCATGGTCTCCTCCTATTCCTGTTGTGGAAAAGCTTGCCTCAATCTATCCCACCTTGGAATTCGAGCTTAAATACGAAGAAGGTGGATGTGGCTTTGCTGGAGATGTTTTTTATTCTGAAGGAACACTTTGTCACCACAATGAATACGACTTCTACCAAGGTGAGCAAGATGAAGATGGAGAATATGAGGAACTTGAAGTTTTCGAGTCTTATCGAAGATTCCATAACTAAGAGAATCGGGCGAAATTCGCCCGATTTTTCCACATTTCACGATAATTTCACCAAGGAAGCCCATGTCTTCAGGCATGGGAGGAATTGGTGTTCAGATTATTATACGTTTTTTTTTGAAAAAAGTTTTAAGAAAAAGGAATATATCGGGCAAAATTGTAAAACACTATTAGTGATTAAAACAATGAAGAAAAACTGGTTCGTAGCTTTGGTCTTGGTGGTACTTGCGGTCTCTGTTTCGAGCATTTCCGTTGGAGCCAACCCCTGTCCTGTCGACGAGGTCACTGTGCAATGAGTTTTCAGAACAAGCATTTGAAAATAAAGAGTTTAGAAAAAATCAATTACAAAAAATTGTTTATCATCCTTCAAGAAATATTCATAAAGATTTTTCTTCTCAACTAACTATTAGAGCGATAGATTGTGTTTGTTGTTCTTATGCTGTTAAGAAACATCCAAAATATCCAAACAAATTCAAAAAAACATCTTCTGTGGTTTATGATGATAGGGTTTTAAGTTTTAAGGAAGATGTTGTAAATATCTGGACGATATCTGGTAGATTAATAATTCCTTACAAATGTTGGAACAAAGAACTTTTCAAATACATAAAAGGTCAAACAGACCTTAAATATGAGAATGGTAATTGGTTCTTGTTGTGTTGTGTAGAAATACCTGATGAAGAAAAAATACAGCCTAAAGGTTGTATCGGTGTAGATTTAGGTGTAAAAAATATTGCTGTCAGTTCTGATAAAGATATCTATTCAGGTGAAAAAACAGAAAATAAGAGAAAACAATATTCTGAACACAGAAGAAGATTGCAGAAACGTGGAACACGTTCTGCAAAAAGAAGAATTAAAACAACAGGAAGAAAAGAATCAAGATTTAGAAAAGATGTAAATCATCAAATTTCTAAGAAGCTAGTGGGGAAAGCCAAAGGCACAAACTGTGCCCTAGTTCTAGAAGAACTAAAGGGAATAAATAACAGGGTTACGGTCAGGAAATCTCAACGAAATGAAAGAATGAGTTGGTCTTTTTATCAACTTAGGTCATTTATAGAATATAAAGCAAAAGAAGCTGGTGTTCAGGTATTATTAGTGCCTGCTCCATATACTTCTCAAACCTGTTCTAAATGTGGTCATTGTGAAAAGAAGAATAGAAAGAACCAATCTACTTTTATCTGCTTGTCTTGTGGCTTCGCCACAAGTGCAGATTACAATGCTTCAGTTAATATTAAAACTTTAGGGGAGCAGTCAATCTCCCTATTGCTCGGCACTTTCAGTGCCTCGAAGCAAGCCCACGCTCTTTAGGCGTGGGTAGTTGACTGACAACTGCTTGAATTTCGAGCAAGATGCTAAGCTCGCTCTGGAAGAAGCTATTCAGCATTTAGAGGGAGCATTTTAGAATTTCCAGATTTCACAATCTGAGAGTATAATGGATATGCAAACAACAGCAGAAACAAACATTGACCCAGCATCATTTAACGTTCCATTCACACCTGTAATTGATTTGAATTCAGGCGAAATTATCACAAACGCTTGGGATTTCATCACTTATGTCTATGGCTATGGCAATGACATGACCAATTTCAGACTTGACGAAATAGTGTACGAGGGCTATGATTATCCAATTTATAGGGTAGTGTGCGACTATACTCTGAAGAAAAAAGACGGTTGGGTGATTGAAGAGACATGGAGGGGTTATTCAATTGCCATAGAATATACTTTAGACGAGGCTTGGCGTTTGGTAAATAATGAAGGTTCATGCAAATACGGTATTTGGGAAACTGCAAATGAACTTAAAAACACTCTAGTAGAACATAAAAACGAAGGTGACGAATTTCTTACCCCAATCAGACTAAGATTGAAACAACTTGAGGATGCAATTAAAATTCTGGATGAGAAACAATGACCACAGAGCAAATGATTAAAAAAATCGAGGGCTTAGAGGATACATCAGATTGTGTAATGTTGATTGGTTCTTTTGCCACAAGAACATACAATCTGATGTGTATTGGCAACGAGATATTGGGCATGGACCCAGATGGTCTTTATTTTGAAAAAACAAAATCTCAGTTTGTGTCTGAGTATGAGGGTTTCTGCTGGAGCTTATCAACGTAAAAAGTGTCCTGCTTTTAAATGAGGATAGGACATTTATTACGGGGCCAATTTTCGCCCGATTTTTCCAGATTTCACAATCTGAGAGTATAATGAACATGAGAATAAAAACATTCCGCGACCTTCTACAATCATTGCAAACATTAAACGACGAGCAACTTGCTTGCACCCTCACTCTTTTCGATTGCGTAATAGAGGAATACTATCCTTTAGTTGCAAAACTAGAAATCACAGACGAGGATTGCGATGTACTTGATGAAAACCATCCTGTTTTAGCTTTCAACTCAGATAATACTTCAGGTACATGGAGCTTAGAATATGAAACAAATTAAAATCACTTTAGAGGCTACTGTGGAAGTGCCTGACCACGTTGAACTTGGGGAGGACCATAATGGAATTCCCTACTACATGACTATGAGTGAGCTGGAATTGCATCCAGCTCTTGCTTTTGACGACGCTGGTGCACTAACAAATCCACTTGATTTTAACTGTGAAGTGTTATTTATATCCACTCGGATTGAGAAAATGAATGCTTAATTTTAACATCATTCTTTGTCTCTCAATTTCGGCCGTTGTAGCGATTGTGTGGGTGGTGTTTTTGTGCTTAGACAATCTGGGAGAATAATTTCCAGTTTTCACAACTTAGGAGTATAATAGACATGAAACTAACAAAAGAAGAATTCAGTGATATTGTTTTTAAAAACGAAGACCTCAACAAAGTGTTTTGGGAAATGGGCTCTGCACCATTTTTGTGCGAAATGAAACCCTTAGTAGACCGTGTTTTCGAGGAAGGGGTAAATGATGATGAGGAAGATTTTGAATCATCACTCAGTAGTATTTGCTCAGAGTATGCTTGGGAGCCTCTAGAAGACATGGAAGGCGAGGACATTCTTACTTGCGTAGAAGACTTTAGATGGTTTTGCAGTGGTAAAATAGTTGATGTCTTAAATTTGCTTGCTGATGGTGGATACATCACAATAAACAAGAAATAGTTTTTCGAGGAGAAATGAAATGAAAAACACATTGAAGAAAACAACATTAACAAAATTACGAGTTAAATTAACTAGAGCAATAAACTCAGGAGAATCTAAAAAGGTTCTGTCTGCTGTGGAAGAGGCTTATGCAATTTTTGATAAAGAAGGTTATCCTGATGACTGGTCAAGATGGGAAAGAGCCAATGAAGATTTTCGAGCTTATAAATCAGACCCTTATTGGGTGTATGCTGAATTGTGATTTTTCCAGTTTTCACAAAGATTGGGTATAATAGTTATGAGAGGAACATACAAATACGAAAAATCAGGTACGATTTTTGAAACACACATTGATACAGAATCAGCTATGGCAATGATATGCGGAATGCGAACTATGACAATGGTCTGGAAGGTTCTTGAGCATGAAAGCACCTCAAATGGTCTTTTATTTGTAGCTCAGAATTGCGACAACGATTTTAAGGTAACGGTGAGAATTTAATAAAATGAAATACGCTGTTACACTATATCACGTAGCCAACGTTAAGCAAACAATCTATGTAGATGCTGAAACAGAAGAAGAAGCTGAAAACAAAGTTTTTGAAGGAGAGATGTGGGATGATGGAAATTGGCAATATGTTGGTGTTGATATGGATAGCTATCCTGAAGTGTCAAACATTGAATCATTGGAGGATAAAATGGAACTTACCCAAGCACAAATTGATTTTCGTAATAAGCTTGAAGAACTTGCAGACCGTGCAGGAAGTGCATTGGTGCTTCCTGACAACAGTCAAATGGATGCCGAGGCTTTCCTGAAAGCAATTGACAAGTCGGAAGTCGAAACCATTCTCAATGAGCTAGGAGTGGAAAAAAAATCCGAGGAATATAAAGATGGAGTACCGTACACTGGGGATGAAATTCACTTTACAGATGGGACTATTTGGTCATGTCTGTTGTTGTCATCACTTAGACCAATTTCGCGTAAAGCAGATTGTGTAGTGTTTATACCTATGTCATTTAAGAATTGGTTAGATGGTGAATTTGTTAGCCACCCTTATTTCATAGACGAGGTGAAATCGTTGCTTAAAGATGCGTTGAAAGGTGGTGCTAAGATTGTGCGAGGAGTGGGGTTAGCAAAAGATAATTAAATCGGGCAATTTTCGCCCGATTTTTCCAGATTTCACAATTCAGAAGTATAATAGACATGCAAAAACAAAAACAACACTTCGCTCTTTACATCACCAACAAAACCGACAGACAAGATGACAACTGTCCACATTGCGGTGCCAGAGGTAGATATGTTACCTATGTAATGTGTTCAGATGGCAAAATCCGTGGTGCAATGCGAGGATGTCTAAAAGGTGCATTCATTCTTGATGAAAAGATTGAACAGCATTGGTCAGTCACCAAACAGCTCAGAAAAAGCCCAAAGTGGTTCACAGGCAAAAGATTACTTGTACAAATCGAGGATGAAATTTACAAGAAGGCACAAGCCTACAATTCAAAATATGGCATTGAAGGCTTACCAGCTCGTGTAAATCTACCTGAGCCAATTCCTGCAAACACACGTACTGGAACTGCTGTAGAAGGCAGAGATATCATTAAAGGCACTGTTCAAAAAATTAAAGTGTATGGTAATGAAAATATAGGTTTCGCCACTAAAATGATTGTTCTAGACGAGCGTGATTTTGCTGTGTTTGGTTCAATGCCATCTAATATTGCTAATGATGTCAAAGTGGGCGACAAAGTGCAATTTAATGCCACTGTGCATCCTTCTCCAAACGATACCACCTTTGGTTTCTACAAGAGACCATTGAAGGCTCAGATTGTGTCCTGAGATTGTTTTCCAGTTTTCACAATTTCGAGGTATAATAAGCATGAAGGAACTACTTACTACCGAGCAGATGCTCAATCGAATTCAAAATCACCCAGACTGTCAAGACGCTGTTCTCACAAATGGGATATTAAAGCGTTCTTATTGGCTTGCCTGTGATGAAGATGATGTGTGGGGTTGTGACCCAGATGGCAATGATATTGAATGGAAAAGACACGAATTCCTGAGCTGGTACGAAAATGCTCTTTGGGGTTCAGATTATGGCTGGGAGAGTGCCAAATGAATAAGTACACCTACTACCTCATCCCTGCGGACATGCCCCCTGATTTATGCAAATATTGTGGTAAATTTAATGCTGAGATGGGATGGAGCAGACAAATAAACCCAAGATGGACAGATGAGCAAACAAGAGCATACAATGAAGGCTACGATGAAGGCAAGGAGAGTGCCAAATGAAGTGGAAACCAGATTATCAAAAAATTACGAGCAAAAAGCGAGACAATAGCTGAATGAAAATCGGGCAATTTTCGCCCGATTTTTCCATTTCTCACAATTCAGGAGTATAATAGACAATGATAACAGAAGCAATAAACACAAGAAGATTTGAAGACATACGAGACCTCGTAGCATACTATGGCATTACACCAATCAACCAAGAGAGATGGGATGCCATTGAAGGATGGGACGACATTGAAGAGTATTATGAGCTTTACCACCCAAATATCGAATTTACTTGCGAAAAGGACATTTTCAAGCTTGAGCTTGGCAAAATCGAGGGAAGAAATTTCTTGGTGATTGACTACATATGTCAACGCCATAGTTCTGTAGTAGTAAGCCCTAATATAATAGTAGTAGAACTACCAATGCCAACAAATTCTAGTGAATGAAAAAAGTTTTTCCAGATTTCACAATCTGAGAGTATAATGAGTATGCAAACAATTCCTTTTGAAGACAAAAACTACCCAATTCGAACCCTCACCGTATTAGTTGATGGCGAGGAGGAAGATT
>Ga0214921_10009873_pt1 | contig 11942 bp, 8 predicted proteins | sample LL1505_MetaG_FD_177992 | JGI IMG/M metagenome (GOLD analysis project Ga0214921, IMG submission 177992) | Freshwater microbial communities from Lake Lanier, Atlanta, Georgia, United States - LL-1505 | ecosystem: Environmental > Aquatic > Freshwater > Lake | place: USA: Georgia | collected 2015-05-28 | reverse complement strand
TATATCCTATCCCCTCTAGAATATCATTCCTCACTAGAGTAATCTCAAATACATTAGGAATAATTACTCCACTACCTTGTATACCTTGGATATGAGTAGCACATCCATTATTAGCATGCAAATGCATTATTGAATGTGTTTTCTTAATATTAGCTAAAAAGTTCAATAATACATTATCAGTGCTACCAAACGCAGCTAGATTGGTATAATAATTCGGATGTTTGCGAATATCTGCTGGGCTATGTATCTCTAGCACTAGTTGCCTTATCTTAGACATCAAGCCATTTTCTATAATGGAATTGAATAAACCATATTCGTGGCCTTCAATATCAATTTTCATAAAAATATTGTCATAAGGTTGGATATATTCCGCTAGGTTGGAGATATCCAACCCATTTATAGGACCTAGATTCTTTTTTATAAATTTTATCTTGGCTGCATTACGAGCAAGCGGAATACTACTAACTGTACCATCAAATGCCAGACAGCAATCCAAATCAGGATAATTATCTAGAAGAGCATCTTCAAAACTAATGTCATTAGATATTCCACCACTAATAAACATATCATATCCGCTAGATATGCCGAATGTGTTGGATATGCTGGATGTGCTAGGTAAATCAATAATTACATAACCACCATCATTTGCCTTTCCTATTCTTTTCTTAGGAAAAGGACATTCAAATACGGTAAGTGCTTCTAGAGACATTTACTAGATTATATACTGCTAGACTATGTAATGCTAGATTATACTGCTACATTAAAGATAAAATAAAAAAATAAATAAAACACGAATACACACCGATAATCCATCCATTACACATCACGAAATGCGCTAGTAATGGTATTACCTAACACTTACGTATTAGTTAATAAGGTATTATATACTGTCGCCCAAGCCGGATATATATCGCTTGTATTTTCATCTGTAAATCCGTGGCAAGTCTTATTCACCCAGGGGTACGGCATATATATATGTTCTTTTGCCTCTAGAGGTGTTGTAGAATTAATACGAGATTGCTGAAAATAAGCGCCAAACCAGCTTAATGTGGAATTAGCACATATACCACCACGACATTGAGACATTATATATAGAGTATCTAGCTCATCATCTTTAGATGATTGCAATATATAATCAGTAATCTTCCTAATAGATTTTAAATGTTTTTCTAGGTTCTTAGAATATTCATTGGTACAAACAATAAATCGTGCTTTAGGGTTAGCATTTTTAATCCTAGCAATACAATCCATATAATAAGAATCGAGTGAAATACGGTATAATTCATTACCAACATAATCTCCTAATCGTATATGAATAAAATAAGTATTATTAAAGTCGCCATATTCTTGTTTGATATGTGAGAGTTTGCGAGTAGGGGTGATTGATATCAAGTTAGGATAATCATTGGGTAGGTACCGTGGATTTATAAAATATCCATCTAGCAAAAGATTTCCACGACCTTGAATAATATCTTTTGATATGCGAGTTGATATATCCACATATTGGAATGATTCATTGTCACCTGCTCTGTAAACAAAATGCCCATCGGGTATATTACCATCTATAATTTGTAATTGCATTATCGATGTATTAAATAATTTGTCTAGAGTTTGCATAGTCTTATTTGCAGTTTGATGTCCGTTAGGTATAAAATGTACCTTTGAAATTATCAATTCTCTATTATATTCTCTAGCAAGTGAAAATGCAGCGCCTATTTTAAAAAGTTGATTCCCTAGACCACCATTTATTTGTGGACATAGTAATCCTAATGAAATTTTGGGAGGTTTAGGCTCAGGATTATGTGTTATTAGAATTGGAACTTTAAGTTTATCTAGATACTGCGGTTCATGTTTATAATTATGAAGTGATATTTTTTTTATATCTGATGCTTCATCTGAATATAATGATGCAATCTTTGGAGATGGTTCAATACCGGCATGATTAAGATGATATCCCACCATAACATCTTCCGCTAGAAATATTTTAACTTGTTGAATATTTTTAAATGTATCTAAAGCACGTTTACTAATATAATAAAGGGGACCGCCACAATAACGAACTACTGGAAAAATTGTTTGATATTTTGGATTATTATTAAAATTATATTTATATTCTTGATTAACATTAATCTTATTACCACAATAATCTATATTTGTAAGCTTAGATGTGGTAATTAAATCCACAAGATGGGATATATTAGGTATAATGTCATCATCACACTTAAACAATCCAGATAATCCAGATAGTGCGGGATATAATGCATGAATCGCACGAAATAAGCAAAGTGTTTTTTGGTTCAAACTATAATAATCATCTGGTGTGTTAAGAATTAAGTAATGGTCCTCTAGAATATGATTCACTGTAGTATCTAGAAATTCTTCTCTAGAAGAATTGCCATAAATTATGTATATTTGACAATATTGATGAAAATTCTTAGAAACTAAATAATTATATATAGTTTCAGCCTGTGCTAGATTCTTTTGACAAGAATATATGAAGAAAAAATACTTTGCATCTGACATTATATTCTAGATGTTATTATTATTTTCTAATTAACTTAATTATACTTTTTAATCTAGCATAACGCATAACGCATAGCGCATAACGCATAACGCATAATGCATTATGCATAATAAAATATGTAATTGAATTAAAAAAATGCTATAAAAAAATATCATTTTCTATTAGTAATAGTAATAGTAATATCATACTAGTTAGAAGAATCTATCAAATATGAATAATCCTAATATTCAATATACATCCACATCACCCACCCAAGAAAATTATTGGTTTCAGGACTTGGCAGGTACCATATTTAATCTAGATATGGCAATCAAAATAATTCCTAATAATGATATGACATATGCTGAAAAGATAAATACCATGGTTCGTTTAAGTATCTACATCGGTGTTATCCTTGCACTCTTCTATTCTAATTTCTTATTCCTATATATCCCTATTCTAACTATGCTAGGAACTTATATTCTCTACCTATTCCGACTAGATGCATTAGATAAAACCCGTGCAACAGTTGGACCCAATGCCACTCTAAATCAAATATCAGGAAAGGCTATGAATTCCCTCTTGTCTAAAAATATGAGTGGTATGAGTGGTTCTGGTAATGGGGAAACATTTGAAGACATTTTGAACATTCGCCGATGTGTGCGGCCTAGTAATGAAAATCCATTTATGAATCCCCTAGCATTCGATTCTCGATTACGTGATGCCGCTTGTGATGCTGTTAAACCGGAAAACCAGTTGAAAATAGAAAAAGAATATAACCGACACGTTATTAAGGATATATCCGATATCTGGAATCATAATTCCGGTCGGCGACAATTTTATACAGTTGCTAACACTACTTATCCAAATAATCAGGGGGCATTTGCTAATTGGTTATACAAGGTGCCACCGACTTGCAAGGAGTCATCAGGTGCCCAATGTGTTGCAAATCTTCCTAGCAGGATTAATGGCAGTCTTATTTCTCCTAGTTTTGCACAGTAAAAAATTGATTTATATCTAGCAGATATCCTAAATATTAAATAATATTAAATAAAAACAGGTAAAAGGATAAAATGGAATTTGAAAATCATAATTTCAAAGCTGCTCTACTCAAATCCGACCTATGCGATACTAAATATATATACTATGTATATCAAGATATACTTACTAGATTGTGCTATTATATTCTAATAACCAATGAAAATAATGAAATAATTAGAATAATTACACCGTATGCTGAAAATTATGGATTTGCAAAGGGTACATTGTCAATACATAGTGTTCAATGTGGTATTTGTAGTGATAACAGTAAAATTGTTTTACATACTGTTGGTGATGTTTATGATAATAATAAATGTGTTCAAAGTTTTCCATATAATATGTATAAATTTAATGATGCTAGTGATGTATTAGACCTAATATCAAGTTTGTATGATGGGGGTAATCCTGGAATATGGGCGGGACATTCGTTAAGAATGGATAGAGATAAAGATGGCGAATTATATGGTGTTTATGAAGATAAAGAAACCGGCGATATTTATAGTGGCTGGGTAAATACACATCGTGATCGATATAAACCAGTGCCACGCATTATACAATTAAAGCAAGAAAATGATAACATTAAAGAAAATAGTGCGATTGAAGTTTTACTAGAATACGATTCCGAAAATGAAAGTGAATGGATTACAGCATACAAATTAAGTTATAAAAAACATATTGCATATACGCATAGGGATTTTCGTGAAGATATATACAATCGGTTAGGGCATCTATTACTTGTTGATTAAGCCGTCTTCTGGCACAGGCTACTTTAGTTTTACACCTATATTGCATCCCTAATTTATGGCGTTAAAACGCCAATAACCGTTTAACGGATAGAAAAATTGAAATTTTCTCTTATTTTTGTATTTTTTTTAATATAAAATAGAATTAATAGATATAATTACTGGATATAACTATTTATTGGATATATCATAATGTTGCGTAGAAAGAATATACCATTTGATAAATCATTTGCTTCACACGAGAAGGCTAAATATTGGAATAAGGAAAAGAATGGTGATATTAGGCCGGAAGATATAACTATTAGAACCGGTGAAAAATACTGGTTTATATGTAATAACGCAGAATGCGGACATTCATTTCTAACATCACCGGATAAAATTGCAAGTGGAAATTGGTGTATATATTGTGGTAATAATAAAATATGTGATGATGAATCATGTAAAATATGTTTTGAAAAATCATTTGCTTCACACGAGAAAGCAATATATTGGAATACTGAAAAGAATGGAATTGCACCTAATAAAGTTAATAAATTTAGTAATAATAAATTTTGGTTTAATTGTCCTTGCGGGCATATATTTGATAGTGTTTTAGGTAGTATATCTAAAGGTTTCTTTTGCACATATTGTGCAGGTAAAAAATTATGTGATAAAGAAGATTGTCAAAAATGTTTTAATAGTTCATTTGCTAGCCACGAAAAAGCTCAGTATTGGAATTATGAAAAGAATAACTATATCACACCTAGAAACTTATTTAAATTTTGCAATTCTAAATGCTATTTTACGTGTTCCGAATGTAGTCATATATTTGATGTTTCACTTTGCAATATTAGATTAGGTAGGTGGTGTCCTTATTGTGGTCTAAATAAATTATGTGATAATGATAATTGTATGATTTGCTTTAATAATTCATTTGCATCACAAGAAAAATCAAAAATGTGGAGTTTAAAAAATGGCAATTTAATACCTAGAATGGTAGCTAAATGTAGTGGAAAAAAGTATTGGTTCAAATGTAATGATTGCACTCACGAGTTTGAAATGGCAATCAATCATATTGTTAGGAGAGAAGACAATGAGAAAAGTTGTCCTATATGTTCTAGTCAATGGTTATGTAATGATAATGAATGCAAAATATGTTTTGAAAAATCATTTGCTAGTAGTCCTTTTTCTTGCAATGTAAATAAAGATAAAAATGCAGAGATAAATCTAAGAAAAGTTTTTAAATCTGGAGGGCAAACATTATTTTTTGATTGTGAATGTGGTCATATAGTAGAAACCAAACCGGCGTATATTGATAATAAAATACCGTGTGCATATTGTTATTCCTTAAAATTATGTGATAAAGAAGATTGTTATAGATGTTTAAATAATTCTTTTGCTAGTAATCCATTTGTTAAATATCTAGTAGATAAAGATGTCAATCCACGAATGATAATAAAAGGTAGTCACAATAAATATAATTTTAAATGTAATAAAGGCCATAAGTTTCTTAAACAAATATCACTTATTACCTCGCAATCATTGGGATGTCCTAAATGTATTAATAAAACAGAATGTATTGTTTATGAAAAATTAATAGAACAATATGAAACTTTGATTTTTCAATATAAACCTGATTGGTGTAAAAATGACGATACAAAATGTAATATGCCATTTGATTTTGCATTGGAAGAACAGAAAATAATTATTGAATTGGATGGTATTCAGCATTTCAAACAAGTTAAAAACTGGGCGAATCCAGAAGAGACTAGAAAACGAGATAAAATTAAAATGCAAAAAGCTAATGAAAATGGATTTTCAGTTATTAGAATTCTTCAAAGAGATGTTTTAGCAAATAAATATGAATGGCTACTCGAATTGCAGACCAATATTGAAAAAATAATAAGTGAAGGTCAAGTGCAAAATGTTTATATGTGTAAGAATAATGAATATGAAATTTTTACAAAATAAAATTATAAATTTTATGTAATTGCGGTTTAATTTAATTTCGTTTTTTATTTTTTATTTACTTCTAGATATATATTAATTATTTTAATAATAAGTAATATGACTAGTTTAAATCTTAAAAAATTTGATATTAGTTCAATTCGGAAAGATTCTACAATTGTTGTAATTGGTCGTCGTGGTTCAGGCAAATCTTATTTTGTTAGAGACCTACTTTATCACAAGAGAGATGTGCCTTTAGGAAGCGTAATATCTGCTTCAGAATCGAGTAACGCATTCTATTCGAATATTGTTCCAAGTATTTTCATACACGATAGTTACGAGCCTGAAATCATCGCAAATTTAGTTAAAAGACAAAAATTAGTAACTAATAAAATGAAAAAACAACAAGCATTATATGGAAAAAGTAATATTGACCCATATTCGTTTTTAATTCTTGATGACCTTATGTATGACTCTAGTCGCTGGATAAAAGATATTAATGTACGAGATATTTTTATGAATGGAAGACATTTTAATTTAATGTTTTTAATCACAATGCAATATCCCCTTGGAATTCCGCCAAGTTTCCGCACAAATATTGATTACACCATAATATTCAAGGACCCTATATTATCTAATCGTAGGCGCATATACGACCATTATGCCGGTATGTTCCCAACATTTGAAATTTTTAATCAAGTTATGAATCAATGTACCGAAAATTATGAATGTTTAGTTATATCTTCACGTCAAGCATCCAATAATATTAGTGACATGGTTTTTTGGTATCGTAGTGAAACGCATCCTCCCTTTAAATTAGGTGCTCCCGAATTCTGGCAATATCATAATGCTAATTATTCAGAACAAGATGAAGAAGAAGACGATATTCTAGATATGAGTAAAGTTCAAAAGAAAAATGCCATATCCGTAAATGTAAAGAAAACCTATTAAAACCTTTGCAACCAATCTCACATCCATCATAAAATTGATTTAAAAAGGTTATCACAACTAACAATATAACTTAGAAAAACAATGTTCCGCGCCTTGATAACCACCACTCCCTTCAAGAGAATACCTTCCCTAGCAAATCCAGAATGGAATCATCTCCCTCGCTCCATTTTACAAGACATCAACAATTTCATCCACTTAGAACGCTTATTCTATCCCAACAAGCCGCCATTATACAACACCAAACCATTTATTCATATTGCTAAAAATCCAACCCAATATTCAATAGATTCAACACCACTACCAGAATATAAACCATTACCCCAGCGTTATTGTAATAGTTATTTAATTGATACTTTCTCCCGTGATTTATCTGTTTATAATAATCCCGATAACAAATTACTAATATCTAGAAATTGGATTAACTACAATCAACATTCAAAAATCCTGAGAATATTATTGGTGCAAGAGATATTTGATTATCACGTAGAATTTGCACGATATCTAGAATACCTTAATACCCGATGCAATCCAAATTTTAGTGCTGGAAATCATAATCATAAGGAATTTCTAGAAAAATTAAAAAGAATTGAATTAGTTTGATTATCAATTTATAAACTTAACTATCTAGATCAAATATTTTTAGCTTTTTTAGCTTTTTTTGTCAAAATATGAATTATATAATTAAAAGTTAAATATTACTTTTTCTTCTTTATAAGAGATTTGCTGCGATGTCTGCTGGCGATAGGTCTTTGGATACCAGTGTAGTGTGTGTGGATGCTTCCGGATCCATGAGTGGTTTCATGAAACCTGCGAATTCAATTCTTCGCAATATGGGACAAAGTATGCTTCTCACATTCTCTTGTGAGACGAACGAACGCCCATGGGGTTATCACCTTACTATCGAGGGACTTACTAACATCGCAAGCCTCTTCCGTAAGTTGGTGGCTGCTGTACGTGCTTTCGAGGTCATTCACGGCAAGGGCTTTTCCTTTACATTGACTATTATCACAGACGGCATGCATAATGCAACTTCGGATGAGGATTTGCATGCCTCTATCAAGCTACTTGTGGATGCACTAATTGATGCGAAGGTGCAACTAAGTGTGGATGCCATCCTCCTTGGCTACTATTGTCAGGAAAATCCTTGGCCGCTGGTGTTGGTTGCTGGACTCGCAGTAGGAACTTATTCTCCGGAATCTGCTCGTATAGTCTCATTCCGCATGGGTCTATTCGATAACTGTCCCGAGCAAATTCCAGAAAATGAGTCTCCTCTATGGAATATTAACATTAATACCCAACAAGGGATGCTAGATCTGTTAACAGCAGCTGCTTGCCGTTTAGCTCCGCCTTGTCTCCGCACTACAACCCAAAAATGGCGTGAACTGATAACTGCAAAGGACGCAGAGATGAAGGTTTCAACCCTTTCTGCCAAGAATGCAGTAATACTTTATCAACAAGACCCAACAGCACTAGCTAATGCATTTTCTAACACGAAGGTTTCGTGGTGGGGTCTACTAGTCTGGCTGTCAAAGCAGTCACTGAAGAAGGGGAAGGAATTTGCATCAACACTCCTTGATCACACCCGCAACAACCAGTTGTCAGAAATTTCTATTCAAACCCAGTTCTGTGGAGAGATTCCTGTAGGACTTACGTTGGAGGAGGTGACAAAGCTCTATCACATCTTTGAGTTGAGCCCATATCGGCTCTCTACATTTCTATGTGCCGAAGAGTGCGATGCATTTGACCAAAAAACATGTACCATAGTGCGTGTACCATTGATCCGCGCGGTGCTCGCAGGGTACATTCCGCTAGTGCTTCCTAACCAGACAGTCGTCTTGAATTTCACTGATCAACAGAGTACCCATACGAATGTGCTTCGTCAAGTATTAGAGCACTTTGGTAAGAACTTCATGGGAGGATGTCCTGAGATGACGATGTTCTCTGCTCTGCTACAACTTGTTCCCGACTGGTTTGCCTGCGAGCCAGTATTGAACTGGCTTACATCTCCAGTGATAGCAGAGACTTTGATGAGTATCCCTCGTCTCAATGAGTTGTGGTGCACACTCTGTGCTGATACTAAGCCTGGTGCCGAGCAACAGACTTCTTTCTCTAACGCAGAGACCCAAGACACACTACATATTCCCCTAACACTACTCACTGTCATTCTTTGTCATAGGGAAATGCCGATTTCCAAGGCTATGGAGATTGGTATGGGTATCCTGCGTCGCTTTTTCACATCGATGTCCTCAGCTGGTATCGACCACGATAAGCTGGAGTTGAAGCCATTTGAGTTTCTCCAATTTTGCAACATGGTTGAGAACTTAAATGTTATTCCAGTAGAGGACACTACAGATTTCAAGGCACACGTAATTCGTGGGCTCATTTTGAAGTACGGAGCCATTAAAGGCACATCCCGAAAGATGCAGAATGCGGATATTCCATTTGCAACTCTTCCCTTCTTTATTAATCTCGTCAATACCGTAATCGAGTTCAAGCAACAGATTATCTGCGCAAAACATGCAATCATTAATGCGAAGCATATTTTGGAGGTAGAGAAGTGTAAGAAACACTCCATTGCTTGTAAGGAAAAGACCTTGCTTGACTCAATTAGTGTTTTGACCGAGTTATGCTCATACACTGAAATCAAATGCAGTTGTAGTCCGTATCCATATTGGAGCTGCAGATCACAATACTGTATCAAGAAGAAACCGACCGCCGATAAGGATTTGGCAGAGAAGAAATCACAACTAAAGCAAGTTCAAGATGAACTGGCTCTTGCAAGGGCTTCTGAATCCCAACGCATTGCCGATGCGACTGAGGCATTGCATCAGGCTGAGGTAAATTCCGAGACTATTGCTCAGCAAAATGCAGCTATTCCATTTGCATTCACCGCGTGCATGAATGTGCAAGAGTTGACAATGATCCCACTTGCACATCAGATGGCAACGATTGCTCGTATCATCGATCCCAGTGTAGAGGATTTGCAGCCCAAACTGAAGATGATGATCTTGAACCTGAAACCAGAGGGATTTCATCTAGGTATGGTGCCTCATCAGGATAAGAATCTTGAGTCCTCAGTTTTCTGGCGGATGTGGATCAAATCTGGTCTACAGGAGGCCTTCGACACAACATTTGAACAACTACGACTGGCTCACCTGATGACTTGGCCATCTAGCAAGGCTGTTCATGGCTCTTTGGTAGTGTGTGAGGATTGTGGTGCGCATGTTGCACATATGGGGAAGCACCTGAAACTCTTCATGGATGTTCCTCTGCGAGGATTTCATAGTGCCGTCACTAACAGCAAAGAAGCAATTACACCGTTTATCGCCCTACTACAACTATTATATAACCATGAGATTTCACGGTGCAATAAGATTCTCGCTCGGCAGGAAATTAAGTCCCCCTTCCTTGACATAACTTTCGATCAGTTTGTTGACCAGGTCGAGTCTAAGATATTTCTTCCTGCCACTTGCAAGTCACGGCAGCTTCGCTATTGGCTATCACGCATCTATGAAAATGCACCACTCATCCTCGACCTCAAGTCAAAGACGCGTGCCGATTTTAGCCAGTGATTTTGCAATATGCTTGCTTTATGTTAGGTGTGTCAATTCAATAGCTCAATAGCATTTTTTTTAGCAAAATATAAATTTTTTTTACAAAAAATGAATAATAATTTATATTTATTTTTAATTATTTTTTCACGAATTTTCACGAATTTTCACGAATGCATCAAAATCAAAAGCGTCTTGCAAAGCGTTTGTTGAATGCGATCCGCGGTTCAATGCCTTCGGGGCATCTGAATCTTATTGGAAAAATTAAGACTAATGATGAATACTATAGTGATTTAAAAGGAATAAAAATTATGAAATTGCAATCGCTATTCAAACGGATAATGGATTCTGTTGACCCACTATGGCAAGATTTGCGGTATGGACTTCTTAATACCGAAATACTAAACATTAGCGATTGTGTTTTTATGGATGATAATTTGTTCATCCAAGACTTGCTTAATCTTTTGCAATATTTACCTAAGTGCAAAGTAATTATGTTGCGAAGCACAAATTTACATTATGCATCTATTGAAAACGTATTACTATTGCTCGCAAAACTAGAGTATGTTGATGTTTGTTTTACTTATCTTGCTTCATCATGGCGTCAAGATTTGTTTAAAGAACTGTATGAGCGTAAACTGCTTCATAAATTTATATTCCTTTGTGATGAGAGAGATCTACAATGCAATGAATGGACGTATATGGTAGATGACGATGCATCGGAAGAGATGGTACGTCAGGGTCATACAGCTTATTTTAGAGATTACTTTTCTCGTGCAAGGGAATGTAATGAGACTAAGTTTAACGGTGTTTTTAAGCTTCTTGTTGACGAACCCCGCGATGATGACGATGATGACGAATATTCTGATGATTCTAATGATTCATCAGATGATGCCATAGTTCAAAGGACTTACCCAGACACACCAAACTATGAAATGACTGAGTGCGGATTTGTGGAATAAGTTTTCCTTAAAATAGTTGTATTTTTACTTACAATTAGTTTGCAAGACAACTAGCGTTAAACTACCTATTAACGTTTAATGTATAAATTATTTTTTTCATTAGTTTCTTTCTTAGATACTTTCTAGATATATAATAGCCAGACAGCTAGACAACCAAACAGCAAGACTGCTAGATAACTAGATAATGTCATTTCAAATTCGTGCAGACGGAATTATGGATCCAGAAGGACGTTATCCTAATCCTCTTACCGGACAACCTTATTCC
>Ga0214921_10009872_pt1 | contig 11943 bp, 11 predicted proteins | sample LL1505_MetaG_FD_177992 | JGI IMG/M metagenome (GOLD analysis project Ga0214921, IMG submission 177992) | Freshwater microbial communities from Lake Lanier, Atlanta, Georgia, United States - LL-1505 | ecosystem: Environmental > Aquatic > Freshwater > Lake | place: USA: Georgia | collected... | reverse complement strand
CCCAAGAGCCGGAAGAGGTTCCGCTGCCAGAAGACCTACTTGGCAATGATCTGATCAATGCGCTGCCGCCAGTCGACATTCAGGATGCAGATATTCAACTGGGGGATGATCCTTCTATCCGCCTGCAAACCGGTGTTGGCGGGTCAAATCTGGATGTGAACATCAATCGGGATGGCGTGACGGTTCAGCCCGGTGCGCGTGAGGGTGAGCCGCCACCGCGATAGGCATCTTGCCGCGCAGACCCTTTGGCCGCTATTGATTGCGGATGAGTTTACCCCGCGCTTTTGAACGATCCATCACCGGACAGGCATGGCGCTGGCGCGGCGCGGGCGGTGAGACAGATGATCTCGTCACGCAGCTTCTCCTCGCGCGCGGCTGCCCGCCGGAAGAACTGGAGGCGCATCGCAACCCGACCATTCGATCCTTCATGCCAGACCCATCTATTTTTCAGGATATGGATAGGGCCGCGGAACGGCTTGCTGATGCGGTTGTGGCAGGAGAGCAAGTCACGATTTTTGGCGATTATGATGTGGATGGGGCGACCTCTGCCGCGTTGCTCATCCGGCTTTTAGGCTCATTGGGCCTAGAGGCGGGCTATTACATCCCAGACCGTCTGCTGGAAGGCTATGGCCCATCTGGCGATGCGCTGGTCAGCCTGCGGGAAAGCGGAGCAAGCCTTGTCGTTACCGTCGATTGCGGGGCGCAGGCCTTTGAGGCGCTGTCTATGGCGCATGAAGCGGGCCTCGATGTCATTGTTGTTGATCATCATAAATGCGCGACTGAGCTTCCTGTTGCGCATTCGATCGTCAATCCCAACCGTCTGGATGAAGCGGAAGGCGCGGCGGCACACGGCCATCTTGCCGCTGTTGGGGTTGCTTGGCTGTTGGGGGCTGCACTGATCCGAACCTTGCGGGGCCGGTGCTATTTCACCTCGCGTGAAGAACCAAAGCTGCTCGACCTGCTGGATATTGTGGCCTTGGGCACTGTCGCGGATGTGGCGCAGCTCAAGGGCCTTAACCGGGCCTTTGTGGCGCAGGGGCTGAAGATCATGGCGGGCAGGCGCAATATCGGCCTGAATGCCTTGATCACAGCCTCTCGATTGACGCGCGCGCCGATTTGTTCAGACCTTGGCTTTGCGCTTGGCCCGCGCATCAATGCGGGCGGGCGCGTTGGAAAGTCGGATCTGGGCGTGCGCCTGTTGACGACCAGCGACGCCGAAGAGGCGCGGGTCATTGCTGAAGAGCTGGATCGCCTGAATGGAGAGCGGCGCGCCATTGAGGCGGCCGTTCAAGAGGAGGCCGATGCGCTGGTCGCGCGGCAAGGCAATCGGGCCGTCGTGTTGGTGTCGGGAGAGGGGTGGCATCCCGGTGTGATTGGCATTGTCGCGGGTCGACTAAAGGAAAAGCTGGGTCGCCCAGCGCTTGTTGTGGCCGTTGATGAACATGGCACGGGCAAGGGATCGGGCCGTTCCATTGCGGGTGTTGATCTTGGTGCGGCTATTCTTGCGGCAAAGGATATGGGCCTGCTTGACGCGGGTGGCGGCCATGCAATGGCGGCGGGGCTCACCGTTTCGGCCGAAAAGATTGAGGCGCTGGCCGAGTTTCTTGATGCCCGGCTGTCAAACGATGTGGCGCGGGCAAGCGAGAACCGGGCGCTGCTCTTGGATGCTGTTATTGCCCCGGGGGGCATCACGCCGATGCTGGCAGACGCGTTGGAGCAAGGCGGGCCCTATGGCATGGGCTGGCCCGCGCCGCGTATTGCGGCAGGGCCCATGCGGATCATCAAGGCAGATGTGGTGGGCAAGGATCATGTCCGCGTGATCATGGCGGGCGATGACGGCCGCTCCATCAAGGCCGTTGCCTTTCGGCAGGCCGAAACAGAGCTGGGCCAAGCACTGCTCCATAGCGGGCGCGATAAGCGGCTATGGCTGGCGGGGCGCGTGAAGGTTGATGATTGGTCGGGCCGTGCATCTGCGGAACTGCACATTGATGATGCCAGTTGGAGCGATTGAGGTGTTGACGCCTGCCCTTTGAATGCCTAATGGCGCGGCTCCATCACAGATGGCCCCTTCGTCTAGCGGTTAGGACGCGGCCCTTTCACGGCTGAAACACGGGTTCGATTCCCGTAGGGGTCACCATTTCCTGCAAGCACATTGCGCGCCAATTTGCAGGAGCTTGGCTCATTCAGCCTCCGATGCATTATTTCCTTACTTTTTGTTAACCTGCTTTGGCGTTGCGCCGGAAAGCCGGAACAACTCCTCCTTTTGTGCCTTTTCACTGGGTTCCCTTTTCACGGAGAAACCGCAATGAAAAAGCTATCACATCGTCTTTTGTCTTCACTCATGCTCGCTGGATCTCTGTTCGCTGCAGCACCTGCATCAGCAGTCGTTGTTTTTCTAACAGGCGCTCCCACGTCGACGTCAGGTGATTGGCAATATAGCTATGAAGCGAATTTCTCCTTAGGAGAAGGCGTGCAGAATGGCTCTACTTTCGTCATTTTTGACTTTTTGGGCTATGTGCCGGGCAGCGTTTCGTCACCCTATCCCGATCTTGCGGCGTCTTCTGAGTTGGTGAGTGCCGGATTGCCATCCAATCCTGACTTTACCGATGATCCAACGATCGCCAATTTGCGGTTCACTTACACCGGCGCATCGTTGCTTAACTTGTCGAACACGTCCTTTTCAGGTCTGAACGCCGTGTCTGTGTTGAGTGGTATTGCCCAAGATGGTTTTGGGGCCGTCACGGTTAAGTCGACGGGTCCGCTTTTGGGCAGCAGGGTTTACTCCACAGGTCTGGTGTCCGTGCCGTCGGGCATTCCTGAACCAGCTGCGTGGGGCATGATGCTTGCGGGCTTTGGCCTGACAGGGGCTGCGATGCGTCGTCGGCGTTTTGCTCTGACCAGCGTGACTGCATGATTTAGACAGGGTCGCCCGGCGGACTGTCGGTGCGACCCTGCTTCCCACTGGATTAATGATGTTGGCGCGTTAATAGTCTTCCCATGATGATGGGAGAGCGCCTCAGGCGAATCGCGCGCGAGCCGCTCGTGCATTTTTTGATGGCAGGGCTGTTCGTTTTCGCCTTTGCAAGCTGGCGAGGTGTCGCTGTTGACCCTGCGGATCGCACCATCGCAATTGATGAGAGTCGGGTCACCTGGCTGACGCGCCAATTTGAGCAAACATGGCAGCGCGCACCCAATCCGGCAGAAATTGATCAGCTCATCCGGGACTATATCAAAGAAGAAATCTATTATCGGGAAGCCCTGCGCATGGGGCTGGATCAGGATGATGTCATCATTCGGCGGCGCTTGCGGTCGAAGATGGAGTTTCTGGCCGCCGCTGCGGTGGAAAGTGCAACACCTTCTGACGCGGACCTTCAAAACTGGTTTGAGCGCAACGCGCCGCGCTATGCAGCGGACGCGCGCGTCAGTTTTGAACAGATTTTTCTCGGCATGCCGCAAGATGTGCAAGCTGCAGACGTCATCGCCCGATTGAATAAGGGCGCATCCGCCCAAGGTCTTGGCCAACCCATTTCTTTGCCAGTTTCTTTGAGTCGGGCGTCTCGCGCCGATATTGCGAGAACATTTGGCGATGATTTTGCCGATGCCTTGCTCGCTGGAAAGTCTGGGCAATGGACGGGGCCAGTTTCATCGGGCTTTGGCAGCCATATTGTCCGTATTTCGGCGATTGAGCCGGGACAAAAACCGTCCTTTGAGTCCGTGCGGAGCCGCGTGGAAAATGATTGGCGGGCCGCCACGCTCTCTGAACGGCAGGACAAAGCCTATCAGACATTGCTCGACGCCTATATTGTGCGGATCGAAAAGCCATAATGCTCCGGGCGCTGCTTTGCCTGCTCCTCCTCTGCGTGGCACCTCCGGTGCGTGCGGATGAATTGCGGCCGGGCTATCTCGATCTAACAGAAGTTGCTCCACAGCAGTGGCGCATGACTTGGAAAGGACCCTTGCGGTCCGGGCTGGCCAGCCGCGCCACGCCGGTTGTGCCGGAGGGATGCAGCGTCGGCACGCCGCAACGAACGGTGGATGATGTTGCCCTAAAAGTGATCTGGCCCATGCGCTGCGCCCAGCCGCTTGGCGGAAAAGAGATCAAGATCAACGGCCTTGATAACACGATTGCAGATGCATTGGTGCGGGTGGCTCCCCTTGATGCAGCGGTCCAAACAGGCCGGTTGACGCCGCAACAGACAAGTTTCCAAGTCTTGGAAAAGGCCAGTCGCTGGGATGTTGCCCGCGCTTATTTTGTGATTGGGGTGGAGCATATCCTGCTGGGGTTTGATCACCTCTTCTTCGTCCTAGCCCTCGTATTCCTGCTGACGGGATGGCGCAGCATCCTTGGCGCAGTCACGGCCTTTACGGTTGCGCATTCGATCACCTTGGTTGGAACGACCTTGGGGTTTCTGGGCTTGCCGCAAAAGCCCGTGGAAAGCGTCATCGCCCTGTCGATCGTCTTTCTGGCGGTTGAGATTGTGAAATCGCGGCCGGGGGAGTTGCGCTTTTCACAACGTGCGCCTTGGCTGGTCGCTTTTTCGTTCGGGCTTTTGCATGGCTTTGGCTTTGCCGGGGCCTTGAAGGAAATTGGCCTTCCCGAAGGGGAAGTCCCCATGGCGCTGCTTACCTTCAACTTGGGCGTCGAGGCCGGGCAGGTGTTTATTGTTGCGCTCGCGCTTGGCATATTGGCCCTGATCCGCCGTTTCTGGATGCCTGCCGCACGGCCAATCACGCTCGCTATGGCTTATTTCATCGGTAGCCTTGCGAGTTACTGGTTCATCGAGCGAACATTGGTATAAGCCGCCGTCCGATCTGGCGATGCCGCCAGCGGGCAAGGTGCGCATAGATGACGGTTCAAGCGAAACAGGATGGGGGACAGGTCGCAGATCGCGCCAGTTGGGCTGGCGAGGTGCGGGCAACCCTGTTTCTGGCCTGGCCGTTGATCCTGTCCAACCTGTCGGGTGCCTTGATCCACGCCACAGACGTCTATCTCCTGGGCAAAATAGGGCCAGAGGCTTTGGCCGCCGGAGCATTGGCCGTTAATCTGGTGATGTCCCTATCGCTGTTCGGCATGGGGTTGATGGTGGCGACGGCGCCGATGATTGCCTCAGAAATTGGGCGCAACCCGCATTCCGTGCGCGATGTGCGGCGGACAGTTCGGCAGGGGCTTTGGCTTGCGGTCAGCTTTTGTATTCCCGTCTGGATCGCCCTGTCTTTTTCTGAACAGATTTTTCGCGCTCTAGGCCAGCAGCCAGATCTCGCGCGTGGTGCTGCTTCGATGGTGCATACCTTGATGTGGGGTATGCTGCCCTTTTTGGGCATGGTTGTCTTGCGGTCCTTCCTGTCGGCGCGAAACCGCACAATTTGGGCGCTAATCGTCACATTGCTGGGGGTGATCGCCAATGCGGTGCTAAATTATGGGCTTATCCTTGGCGGATTTGGCCTGCCCGCGCTTGGCCTTGTCGGGGCAGGGTTGGGAAGCAGCCTGGTCAATGTGCTGATGTTCCTCATCATGGCCGCCATTTTGCTGTGGCATAAGGATTTCAGGCGTTATCGCCTGTTCGGTCGCTTTTGGCGGGCAGATTGGCCCCGCTATCGGACCATGGTGCGCCTTGGTCTACCAATCGGCATGACGATGGGCTTTGAGGCGTCCGTTTTCAGTGCGGCAATCTTCCTCATGGGGCTGATCAGCACCGCCTCTGTCGCAGCGCACGCTATTGCGCTTCAGATAGCGTCAATCACCTTCATGGTTCCCTTGGGCCTTGCTCAGGCGACGACCGTGCGCGTGGGCATTGGCTATGGGCGCAAGGATGACGTCCTGATCCGCCATGCCGGCTGGGCGGGCTTTGCGCTGGGCGTCGGCTTTATGAGTTTGACGGCGCTCGCGATGTGGGCCTTCCCGTCCGCGATGATTGAGCTGTTCATTGACCCGAATAGGCCGGGCAGTGGAGAGGTGATTGCGTTGGCCGTCAGCTTCTTATTGGTTGCCGCCGTGTTTCAGGTGGTGGATGGCGCGCAGGTCATGGGCGCGGCCATGTTGCGCGGTCTGCATGACACGCGGGTTCCCATGTATTTCGCGCTCTTTGGCTATTGGGGAATTGGGATTGGGGTCGGAGCCATTCTCGCTTTTTACTTTGGATTGCAGGGGGTTGGTGTTTGGATCGGCCTTGCGACGGGGCTTGCCGTGGTGAGCTTGCTCATGCTCTGGCGATGGATGCGCCGCACCCAATTGGGGTTAGTGCCCATAGGGAATTAAGATCTGTTTACGGAAAAAACGGACAACGACTCCTTGACGTGGGCAGGGCGGCTACCCATATCACCTTCGTTAGCACTCGCGTAGGGTGAGTGCTAATCGACATTCTTAATCCAGAGAGGGTAACTCATATGGCATTTCGTCCGTTGCACGATCGCGTGCTTGTTCGCCGCATCGAAGCTGATGAAAAGACAGCTGGCGGCATCATCATCCCCGACAGCGCTAAGGAAAAGCCGCAAGAAGGCGAAGTCGTCTCTGCGGGTGCTGGTTCCAAGGCCGAAGATGGCAAGGTGACGCCGCTCGACGTGAAGGCGGGTGACCGCATTTTGTTCGGCAAATGGTCGGGCACCGAAGTCAAGGTCGACGGGGAAGACCTGTTGATCATGAAGGAATCCGACATCCTCGGCATCATCGGCTGATCCAGCCGCTTCAAGACTGATTTGAGAAAAGGAGCATCCACATGGCTGCAAAAGAAGTAAAATTTAGCCGCGATGCGCGCGAGCGCATTCTTCGCGGTGTCGACATCCTCGCCGATGCGGTGAAGGTCACGCTTGGTCCCAAGGGCCGTAATGTCGTGATCGACAAAAGCTTTGGCGCACCCCGCATCACCAAGGACGGTGTTTCGGTCGCCAAGGAAATCGAACTGAAGGACAAGTTCGAAAATATGGGCGCCCAGATGCTGCGCGAAGTTGCCTCCAAGGCAAATGACGCAGCGGGCGACGGCACCACGACTGCAACGGTTCTTGCTCAGGCGATTGTCCGTGAAGGCATGAAGTCGGTTGCCGCTGGCATGAACCCGATGGATCTGAAGCGCGGCATTGACCTTGCGGTGACCAAGGTTGTCGAAGACCTTAAGGCCCGTTCCAAGCCCGTTTCCGGCTCGGCTGAAATCGCTCAGGTCGGCATCATCTCTGCCAATGGCGACAAGGAAGTCGGCGAAAAGATCGCCGAAGCCATGGAAAAGGTTGGCAAAGAAGGCGTCATCACGGTTGAAGAAGCCAAGGGCCTCGAATTTGAACTCGATGTCGTTGAAGGCATGCAGTTCGACCGCGGTTATCTGTCGCCTTACTTCATCACCAACCCGGAAAAGATGCAGGTTGAGCTGACCGATCCGTTCATTCTGATCCATGAAAAGAAGCTGTCGAACCTGCAAGCCATGCTCCCGATTTTGGAAGCTGTTGTGCAGTCGGGCCGTCCGCTCCTCATCATCGCAGAAGATATTGAGGGCGAAGCTCTGGCAACGCTCGTGGTCAACAAGCTGCGCGGTGGCCTGAAGGTCGCGGCCGTAAAGGCGCCTGGCTTTGGTGATCGTCGTAAGGCGATGCTGGAAGACATTGCGATCCTGACAAAGGGCGAAATGATTTCCGAAGACCTCGGCATAAAGCTGGAAAACGTGACGGTTGGCATGCTGGGTCAGGCCAAGCGCGTCACCATCGACAAGGACAACACCACCATCGTTGATGGCGCAGGCGATGCCGACTCGATCAAGGCACGGACCGAAGCCATTCGTCAGCAGATTGAAATCACGACCAGCGATTATGATCGTGAAAAGCTGCAAGAGCGTCTCGCGAAGCTTGCTGGCGGCGTTGCCGTTATCAAGGTTGGCGGCGCGACCGAAGTCGAAGTGAAGGAGCGTAAGGACCGGGTCGATGACGCGCTGCACGCTACCCGCGCGGCTGTGGAAGAAGGGATTGTTCCCGGCGGCGGCACGGCTCTGCTTTATGCCACCAAGGCTCTGGAAGGCCTGAAGGGCGTGAATGATGACCAGACCCGTGGCATCGACATCATCCGCAAGGCAATTGAATCGCCGATCCGTCAGATCGCTGCCAATGCGGGCCATGATGGCGCCGTGGTTGCCGGTAACCTCCTTCGTGAGAATGACGAGACCCAGGGCTTTAACGCAGCCACCGACACCTATGAAAATCTGGTGAAGGCCGGCGTCATTGATCCGACCAAGGTTGTCCGGACGGCATTGCAAGATGCAGCGTCGGTCTCTGGCCTGCTGATCACGACAGAAGCGGCGATTGCCGAACTGCCGGAAGATAAGCCCGCAATGCCCGCAATGCCGGGCGGTGGCATGGGCGGTATGGACTTCTAAGGTTCACCCACCTGAAATAGAAAAGGGCCGGGGAGCAATTCCCGGCCCTTTTTGTTTGAGCTTGTCGATCATGGATGTCTCCATGACGGCGGTGCCTGATTACATCTGGTTTGCAGCGGCCTCGGCGGCGGCAGCAACGTTGGCGGCATCCTTCGCTGCATCAGCGGCATCCACTGCACGGTCCGACAATTGGCCAGTATCGGTGCTATTAGGTGTTGGAACGGCTTCCAGCATTTCGTTGCCGACATCATCCATCGTCTCATTAACGGCAAATTCAGCGTTTGATGGCTCTTCAACAGCCTTTTCGCCACACGCCGCAAGGCCAAGCGATGCAGCGGCAACAAAAGCAGCGGCAAATAACTTCGTCATAACAAGACCTTTCTTCATCTGGGACCGAAAATGTCGGTTGCTGGGGCAAATGTCCCTGCACGTTCATGAGTTAGTCTCGCCCAGCGATGAAGGCAATTGCCATTCGGTGGGCGCTGAAGTTCGGCTTGGATGAGAAGGGGGCCGCCAGCCGACAATTTGATGCCAACTCATTGACTGCATATAAAGAATTCTTTATGTCCTTATATATGACACAAATGTTGGATATTTTCCGTGCCTTGGCGGACCCGACGCGCCTTCGCATCGTGCATTTGCTGCGAACGATGGAATTGTCCGTTGGCGAATTGGCACAGGTGCTGGCCCAAAGCCAGCCGCGTGTGTCGCGGCATGTCAAAATTCTGTGTGATGCAGGTGTTGCAGAACGGCGGAAAGAAGGCAGTTGGGTGTTCATTGCCCCCGGGGATAAGGCCACAACAGCAGCCCTTTTTTCGGCGATTGACAGCTGGATCGTTACCTTGGGTGATGACCATTGGCGCATTGCGGATGCCGCGCGTCTGGCGGCTGTGCGCGCCGATCGTGCGGCGGCGGCAGAGCGTTATTTCGCCGCGCATGCCGATCATTGGGATAGTTTGCGATCTCTCCATGTGCCTGAAGCCGATGTGGAGGCCGCAATGCGACGCCTTTTGGGCGATGGCAAGCTTGGGACTTTGGTCGATATTGGCACGGGCACGGGCCGAATTGTTGAACTGTTCGCGCAGCAGGCCGATACCGCAATTGGCATTGACCGTAGTCCAGAAATGCTGCGCGTTGCACGGGGTAAGCTGACATCCGCTGGCCTTGATGGCTGGGAACTTCGCCAAGGTGACATCATGGCCTTGCCGTTGGACCCTGGCAGCGTAGACTCATTGGTGCTGCATCAAGTGTTGCATTATCTCCCCGCCCCGGAAACGGCGATTGCAGAACTGGCGCGCGTCGTTAGGCCCGGAGGCCGGGTGCTGATTGTCGATTTTGCGCCGCACGCGCACGAGGAACTCCGGACGCAAGATGCGCATGCGCGCCTTGGTTTTTCCGATGATCAGATTGTGCAGTGGTTTGGCGCAGCTGGCATGACGCTTGTTCAAACAGAGGAGCTGTTAGGGCGCGAGCTCACGGTCAAGCTGTGGCTTGGAACGCGCAATGATCTGGCTAATTTAAGGATAGTTTCGGCATGACCGTTTCACTTCAAGATCTTGAAGAAGCCCGTCGGGCGCTGGATACGCCGCTCTTTGCTGATCTGGCGGGTGATGCGCAGGTGTCCTTTGAATTTTTCCCGCCCAAGACGGAGCGGATGGAGACCCAGCTTTGGGAGACATTTGATACGCTCGCCCCCTTGGCCCCGCGCTTTGTATCGGTGACGTATGGCGCAGGTGGGTCCACGCGCGAACGCACGCACGCTATGGTTGCGCGGATTGCGGCGCAAACCAATATTCCGGCGGCTGCACATTTGACATGTGTTGCGGCGAGCAAGGCGGAAATTGCCGAGATTGCGCAGAATTATTGGGAGGCTGGCGTACGCCATATCGTGGCGTTGCGCGGGGATCCGCCCGAAATGGGGCATGCCTTTGCACCGCACCCAGATGGCTATGCGTCTGCGGCGGATTTGGTCGCGGGTCTGCGCGATATTGCGCCGTTTGAAATTTCGGTTGCCGCCTATCCGGAAATGCACCCCGAGGCCGTATCACCCGCGGCAGACCTTGATAATCTCAAGCGGAAGCTGGATGCCGGGGCCACGCGCGCGATCAGCCAGTTTTTCTTTTCACCAGAGGTGTTTTTCCGCTTTTGCGACGCGGCGGCAGCGGCCGGCATTTCAGCCGAAATTGTGCCGGGTATTTTGCCCGTTTCAAATGTTGCCCAAGCGCGCAAATTTGCTCAATCCTGCGGCGCGACTATCCCCGATTGGATGGATCGGCTGTTTGAAGGGCTGGATGATCATCCAGCTGCCCGTCAGCTTGTAGCGGCGACCATTGCCGCGGAGATGAGCCGCAGGCTTTATGCGGGCGGCGTGCGCAATTTCCATTTTTATACCTTGAACCGGGCAGAGCTGAGCTTTGCCATTTGTCATTTGTTGGGGCTTCGTCCCAAGGGAGCACAATAACATGTCTGCGCGGGAAAAATTGCTGGCTGAGGCGGCCAAGCGGGTCTTGCTGACCGATGGGGCCTGGGGCACGCAAATTCAGACCTTTGGGCTGGATGCAGCCGATTATGAGGGCGATCTGGGCCTGTCGCGCGACCAGAAGGGCAATAACGATATACTGGCCCTGACACGGCCAGACGTGGTCGAAAAAATCGCGCGTGCCTATCTCGACGCTGGGTCAGATATTATCTCAACCAACACGTTCAGCTCCACCCGGATCAGTCAGGCCGATTATGCGGCCGAGCATCTGGTGCGTGACCTGAACCTTGCCAACGCCGCCATCGCCCGCCGCGTGGCGGATGAATATGCCGCCAAGGATGGCCGCCCGCGCTTTGTCGCAGGTGCAATTGGCCCGACCAACAAGACCTTATCCCTCTCCCCCGATGTGAATGATCCGGGCTATAGGGAGATTGATTTTGACACGTTGAAAGACGTGTATCGGGAGCAGGTTGATGCGCTGGTGGAAGGCGGGGTGGATTTCATCCTGATTGAAACCGTGTTCGATACGCTCAATGCCAAAGCGGGCATTATGGCGGTGATCGAGGCGCAAGACGCGCTGGGCCGGGATATTCCGCTGATGATTTCGATGACGCTCACCGATTTGTCGGGGCGCAATTTGTCGGGCCATACGGTGGAGGCCTTCTGGCATGCCGTGCGCCATGCCCGGCCTTTGACCATTGGCTTGAATTGCTCCTTCGGGGCCGAGCAGCTTCGCCCGCATGTCAAACTGCTCTCTGGCGTCGCAGACACGTTGCTGATGGTGTATCCCAATGCCGGGCTTCCCAATGAATTGGGCCAATATGACGAACTGCCGGAAGAAACAGCCGGGCTGGTGCGTGAATGGGCGCAAGCGGGCCAAGTGAATATATTGGGCGGATGCTGTGGATCAACGCCGGCGCATATCGCCGCAATTGGCCGCGCGGTGCAGGGTGTTGCGCCCCGTACGATGCCGACGCCGCCTGTCGCCACACGTCTGGCGGGCCTTGAGCCCATGACAATCGCTGCCTGACCCAGCCTGTTTCAAAACGGATAGCTCTCTCCTCATGACCACCCAAGCCTCAGCCAATTTCGTCAATATCGGCGAACGGACGA
>Ga0214921_10009871_pt1 | contig 11943 bp, 10 predicted proteins | sample LL1505_MetaG_FD_177992 | JGI IMG/M metagenome (GOLD analysis project Ga0214921, IMG submission 177992) | Freshwater microbial communities from Lake Lanier, Atlanta, Georgia, United States - LL-1505 | ecosystem: Environmental > Aquatic > Freshwater > Lake | place: USA: Georgia | collected... | reverse complement strand
CATAACCTCCTGCTTGTTGTATTCGGTCAAAGGCAGATCGGTTAACGGCAAGGTCTTTGAGCACCGGGAAGGCCGCTGCCCTGAAAGGCTCCACGGTGATGGTTTCACCGTCTTGAAAATGCCTCATATGCAGTTGACAAGTTGTCGTGCCACGCTGCGGACCATGAGCCCTTCCGTTGATATACAAGCTGCACATGCCGCAGATGCCTTCACGGCAATCGTGATCAAAGGCTACTGGCTCCTTGCCCTCACCAATCAATTGTTCGTTAAGCAAATCCATCATTTCCAGAAAGGAAGCATGTACCGGAACCGCTGCGAGTTCATACGTTTCAAATGCGCCTTTGGCCTGGGAGGAGGCCTGACGCCAAACACGGAGTTTTAAGCGAAGACTTTGGTTTTCCATCGTTGTTTCTTTAAATCGAACAGAGAAAGATCGTTGCCTGATAAAATATCTTGGTAGGGCCGCCGAATGAGCTATTTGTACGAACGTTGAGTCAGGTGAACCTCCTCGAAATTCAAGGCTTCACGGTGCATCACGGGATCCTTATCGGGGCCTAGGTATTCCCAAGCCGATACAAATGCAAATTCATCATCATGTCGTAGAGCCTCTCCTTCAGGAGTTTGGTGTTCCACCCTGAAATGGCCCCCGCAAGATTCTTCCCGGGTCAAGGCATCCCAAACCATGAGACGTCCTAGCTCAATGAAGTCCGCCACCCTATGGGCTTTGTCAAGCTCAGGATTGTAGGAATTCAGGGAACCGGGGACGAGCAGATCGGACCAAAATTCTTGGTGCAAGGATTCAAGCAACCCCAAGGCATGGCGCAAACCTTCTGCGGACCTGGCCATCCCGCAGTATTCCCACATGATTTTGCCAAGAGCACGATGAAAGGATTCCGCCGAACGCTTTCCTTGGATCGCCAACAAGCGATTCTGAAGGTCCAATGCCCTCTGCTCCGCTTCCACAAAGGCAGGGTGATCCACCGAAGGTGCGGCATGACGAATTTCGCCGGAGAGATACGCCCCAATGGTGTAGGGTAACACAAAGTAACCATCGGCCAATCCCTGCATCAACGCCGAGGCACCCAGACGGTTTGCCCCATGGTCCGAAAAATTAGCTTCCCCTATCGCATACAATCCCGGAATCGTCGTCATGAGTTCGTAATCAACCCATAACCCCCCCATGGTGTAATGCACCGCAGGATAAATTTTCATGGGCGTTTCGTACGGATTATCCCCGGTGATCTTCTCATACATCTCAAAGAGGTTCCCGTAGCGGGCCGAAATCGTCGAACGTCCAAGGCGCCGTATGGCATCTTCAAAATCCAAAAAGACGGCCAATCCGGTGGGGGCAACCCCATGACCGGCATCGCATACCTCTTTGGCCGCCCTGGAGGCGACATCTCTGGGCACCAGATTCCCGAAGGCGGGGTATTTCCTCTCCAGGTAATAATCCCTTCGATCCTCTCCCAGATCAGAGGCCTTGAGCCTGCCTTCCCGGATGGCTTGGGCATCTTCCACACGGGATGGTACCCAGACCCTGCCATCGTTTCGCAAGGACTCGGACATCAGGGTTAGTTTGGATTGGTACTCCCCGGCCTGTGGCAAACATGTTGGGTGAATTTGCGTAAAGCAAGGGTTTCCAAACAATGCCCCGTGTCGGTGAGCTTTCCATGCCGCGGTAACATTGGAACCCATGGCATTGGTGGACAAATAAAACACATTGCCGTATCCACCCGAGGCCAGTACCACGGCATGCGCGGAATGCCTTTCCAATGCACCGGTCACCAGGTTCTTGGCAATGATCCCTCTTGCTTTCCCATCCACCATGACCAACTCGACCATTTCATGGCGAGTGAAGGACTGTACTTGTTTTTTGGAGATTTGGCGGTTTAAGGCGGAATAGGCTCCCAAAAGCAATTGCTGTCCTGTTTGCCCTCTGGCATAAAACGTACGAGATACCTGAGTTCCACCAAAAGAACGGTTATCCAACATTCCGCCATAATCTCTTGCAAAGGGTACCCCCTGGGCCACGCATTGATCAATGATGGAGGCAGAAACTTCTGCTAGACGGTGAACGTTGGCTTCCCTCGCACGATAATCTCCACCTTTGATGGTGTCGTAGAACAAACGGTACACCGAATCCCCATCGTTCTGGTAGTTCTTGGCCGCATTGATCCCACCCTGGGCTGCAATACTATGTGCCCGACGAGGCGAATCTTGAAAACAAAATGTTTTGACTTTATACCCTAGCTCCGCAAGGGAGGCTGCAGCGGATGCGCCTGCAAGGCCGGTGCCCACCACAATGACTTCCAACTTGCGTTTGTTGGCCGGAGAAACCAAAGGGACCGTGGAACGATAATGCTTCCAGCGCTCAGCCAATGGCCCATTAGGAATTTTGGAATCCAATTTCATATCCAACTTGATAAGGTTAACAACAAATAAATTGTTTGATTTATAATCTTGAATGAGCCGGGCAACGTAGCCTAGTAGCCCAAGCTTTGAAGGTGCATGACGGCAGGTATCAAGGCAAAAAGAAATGGTACCAGAATCGCAAAAACCGTTCCCACCGTTCGTATCAGGGGTTTGTAGCGATAATTACTCAGCCCCAAGGTGTGAAAGGCGCTTTGAAAACCATGATGCAAATGAAATCCCAAAAAGACCATGCTCAGGATGTAAAATCCAGCATACCACCCCTGGGCATACGCCGCTTTCACCACTTCGAAGGCATTGTGTAACGGTTCAGGAGCGCCCGCATAGGTAACGCTGGGCACAGTGCCAAACTTTAGTTCATACCAAAATCCTTTGAGATGCACTATCAAAAAAAGCAAAATGACCGTTCCCAAGATCCCCATGTTCCGCGAACTCCACGTCGCAGTTTGTAAGGCAGGCTTGCCTTCATAGCCCTGAGGCCTGGCTGCATGGGCTTGGCGACTTAGCCAAAGGCTGTAGAGAACATGCATGATGATGAAGGCAAAATTGAGTTTAGACACCGTTTGGATGAGCAAGCTATGGCTCATGAAATGGGAATACTCGTTGAAGCGACGGCCACCATCCCCGGCAAGCAATTGCAAATTGCCAATCAGGTGCACCACCAAGAAGAGGATCAGGAAGAGCCCCGTAAGAGCCATCATGGTTTTTCGACCATGCGATGAAAGGAGAAAACGACGAATTGGATTCATTCTAAGGGTTTGAAAATCGCATCACAAATTTAAGCCTAAACCGAGGTTGACCTTTGATCAAAAAGCCATATAAAACAAAAATCCCGACCCTAGTGGGGTCGGGATTTGCTTGAAACAGGATTACATCATGTCACCCATTCCGCCACCGCCTGGCATAGGCGGCATTTTGTCTTTTTCGGGCTCATCGGCGATCACGCATTCCGTAGTGAGCAACATGCCTGCAATGGAAGTAGCATTTTCCAAGGCAACTCGGGCCACCTTGGTAGGGTCAATAACCCCGGCTACCAACAAGTTCTGGAACTTATCCAAGCGGGCATTGTAACCGAAATTGCCGGTTCCTTCTTTGACCTTCTGAACAATGATGGATCCATCAACGCCGCCATTGGCCGCAATTTGACGGATAGGTTCCTCCAGAGCGCGTCGAATGATTTCGGTGCCTGTTTTCTCATCACCATTCTCAGTCACCACCTTCTCAACCGCCTTGATTGCCCTTATGAAAGCAACACCACCGCCGGGAACCACACCTTCTTCGACCGCTGCACGGGTCGCATGCAATGCGTCATCGATTCGGTCTTTTTTCTCCTTCATTTCCACTTCGGTTGCAGCACCCACATACAGAACAGCCACACCGCCTGCCAACTTAGCCAAACGCTCCTGCAACTTCTCGCGATCGTAGTCGCTTGTTGTACTTTCAATCTGGGCCTTGATTTGGTTGATTCTGGCTTTGATATCATCCTTGTTGCCGGCACCATTGACTACGGTGGTGTTATCCTTGTCGATGGTAATTTTTTCTGCACGGCCCAAATAGGTCAAATCTGCATTATCCAGCTTATAGCCTCGCTCTTCAGAGATAACCGTACCACCGGTCAAAACAGCGATATCTTCCAACATGGCCTTGCGGCGATCCCCAAAGCCTGGGGCCTTCACTGCAGCAATTTTCAAGGAACCGCGGATTTTGTTGACCACCAAAGTCGCCAAGGCCTCGCCGTCCACATCTTCCGCAATGATTAACAAAGGCCTGCCGGTTTGAACGACTTTCTCCAACACAGGAAGAAGTTCTTTCATGGCCGAAATCTTCTTGTCGTAGATTAGGATATATGGGTTTTCCAATTCGGCCTCCATTTTGTCCGCATTGGTCACGAAGTAAGGCGAAACGTAGCCCCGATCGAATTGCATACCTTCCACAACATCCACATAGGTTTCGGTGGATTTAGCCTCTTCGACGGTGATTACGCCCTCCTTGGTTACGCGACGCATTGCGTCGGCGATAAGTTTCCCAACCACCGCATCATTGTTGGCAGAAATAGTGGCGATTTGTTCAATTTTCGAAAAATCATCCCCTACTTCCATGCTGAGGGTACGCAGGTTTTTGACGGCAGCAGCGGTTGCCTTGTCCATTCCCCTTTTGAGGTCCATGGGATTGGCTCCAGCAGCTACATTTTTGAGACCTGCACGAATCATGGCCTGGGCCAAGACGGTGGCAGTAGTGGTACCATCACCAGCCTGATCAGCTGTTTTGGAGGCCACCTCTTTGACCAATTGAGCACCCATGTTTTCAATAGGGTCTTTGAGTTCGATTTCTTTGGCTACGGTAACACCGTCTTTGGTAACATTTGGTGCTCCAAATTTCTTGTCAATGACGACGTTACGGCCTTTAGGGCCTAGTGTTACTTTAACTGCGTTTGCCAAGGCGTCCACTCCTCTTTTGAGGGCATCGCGGGCATCGGTTTCGAAATAAATGAGTTTACTTGCCATGGTATTGGAATTAGTTTAATTTGAAGAATAAAGAATAGGAAATAGATAAAAAGATAATCTACAAGTCTTGAATTAGCCCTGAATTAACCTAGGATGGCCATGATATCGGACTCTCTCATAATGAGGTAATCCTTGCCGTCAATTTGAACTTCTGTTCCCGAATATTTACCGTACAGAATCGTTTGGCCGGACTTCACTGTCATAGGTTCGTCTTTCTTCCCTTGCCCTACAGCGACAACCGTGCCGCGCTGTGGTTTTTCTTTGGCAGTGTCGGGGATGATGATGCCGCCAGCTGTTTTTTCTTCGGCGGGGGTAGGTTCCACAAGAACCCGGTCGGCAATTGGGGTGATTTTGCTTGACATAAGATAAAATTTGGTGGTTTAGATTTGATTAAGCATACGCAAAGCCCATGCCAAGCCTCTTATAAAGGCTTGAACATGACAAAATCGCCATTCACTATGTCAAAAAAAGCAATTGCTATGACAAAAATGCTGATTCGAGCGGAGCAATCCCCAAGTTGAGGGTCTCAAAACACCAAAACACCCCTCTCAATTCCAAAAGGGATCCCAATCCCTGATCAAAATCTTCAGCCTACTGCGCCGGGGCGGGTTTGGCTCCTTGGTTGTTTGAAGCCGGGGCAGGTTGTGTTCCCTGATTGGAGGGTGCCGGTGCTGCATTACCCCCTGCAGGGGCCGGTTGGTTGGCCGCTGGGGTTTCCAATACTTTTTCTTCGAGGCGGGTAGCCGCGCCTTCCTCGGTGGTTTCTGCACGAGGAATCCACAGGTTCACCAACAAAGCCAGGGTCAATAGAGAAAGGCTAAGAATCCAAGTTCCCTTTTCCACCACATCCGAAGTCCTTTTGACACCCATCACTTGGTTAATCGATGAGGAACCTTGGGCCAATCCGCCCCCTTTGGGCTTCTGAACCAAAACCAAAAGAATCAACAAAAGGCTGACCAATACGATAAGGAGGGTAATGAAAGTGTACATAGGATAGGATTAAATCAAGGACTAAAAGGGTTGGTTACCTGAAATGGCAGGGCGCAAAGGTAAGGTCAAAACAAGTTTAGAGACCATTCTTGGGCCAATCACCTGGGTGGCTTGGAGTCAATTTGATCAATACAATCTCTGAAATAGCCTAATTTGCTAGGGAATCGAAGCATGAGTCGACGGTAAACTCGAACAGCCATGGCCCTTTGCCCCTGCTCCAAATAAAGCGCTGCCAAGGATTCGGAGACAGGGACCTCCTCCAAATCCAAACTTTTGGCAGCCATATCGCGAATACGATCCAATTCGCTGCGTGATTCTTCGAACGCCTTGGTTGGAGGGATAGGCTTATGGAGGACTGCTGTTTGATCCTCATTCCATTTGGGCAAGTCTGCAGAGGCTTCCAAGTAATCCGACTGGGTATATTCCGCATAGAGCAAATCCAGTTCATCCGATTCCATGGCTTTCCAATCCACACTACCCAGCAATGTAAACCAATCCAATCGCGTTTGCTGCACAATTTCTTGCCCCTCTGAGATCAACCCTCCGCTGACCTCCTTGGAGACTTCGATCGATGATTCAAAGCTAGGAATATGGAACTCTGCCTCGACCTCATGCTTGGATTGCTGCCGTTCAATGGCCCTGTAGAACCACTGACCTTGATCCGTCATGGCGGAATAAGAGGCCAATGCCTTGGAAAATCTCGAAGAATGGTTGATTTTCATGCGCTGCAACGACAAAATTTGGCCTGCCTCAAAGGCTGGAGCTTCCCTAAGCAGATGTTCCAAATCCTGCCCATCGACACCCTCTAGCAACAAGGGGTTACGAATCCATTCACGAAGCAAACGTAAATCCATGGTTCACCACTGAATAAAAGCCTTGTTGAATGCATCGTCCACCAATTGCTTCACAATTTGATTCACCAATTCCCCCTCCACGCTTTGAAGGGGCAAGCCTGCATCAAAATCCGCATACCGGGTAAATCGTTGTTCCCATCCTTGTTTTTCTTGGCCTTTGACTTGAAACTTTAAACGCCAGACAACTGTCAAACGGTTTAGGCTTGTTTTCTCTTGTCCAGATACCGCGGCGGCAGTGACCGAATAATCCTGAATTTCCCCGGTAAATTCCCAATCGGTAGAACCGAGCGGCCCCAATTTGAGGTTGGATTCAGCCAAGCATTTATCCCGAAAAGCATCGGACAATTGCTGACTAAGGGAGGGATTTACCAAAGAAGCGTTGTTGCGCATTTGCGCAATGTGCAGTGTTTTGACCTCTGGAGGAACCGAAGCACCGCTGAAGGAGTAAACCCCGCAACCGCTGAGCATTCTTAACATCAAAAAGATACCCGTCAGGGATCCTAACCCTAAGAAACTCTCTCTTACCTTATTCCTCTTCCAAACCATATTCTTTGATTTTTCGATACAGGGTTCGCTCCGAGATTCCCAATTCGGCCGCAGCTTGCCTCCTCTTGCCTGCATATTTCCGTATCGCTTTGTCAATTAGGCGCTTCTCTACTTCCATCAAGGACAAATTCTCTTCGATGTCCACCACTTCAGCATGTTCGTCATAACGCGACATAAATTGTTTTGCATTAACCGATTCAACAATAGGCGTAATCACCGTACTCACGGACTTGTCATTATCACGAACAGGCGCTTCCCCTTCCATGATTTGCCCCATGACCCGCTTCATTTCCACCATGTCCTTCTTGAGATCAAACAAAACCTTGTACAACAAATCTCTTTCGGACCAATCTTCGGAGGACCCGCTAACTCCTTCCAACAAAGCAGGCAAGGCGTTGCCCGAACGCTCACGGACCGGCAAATATGGAAGAATTTCATCGCCACGAAGCATACGTGTTGGGGCCAAAACACAGATTTGCTCTGCAACGTTCTTGAGTTGACGAATATTTCCGGGCCAGGGTTGGTCCACCAACCAATCCAAGGCCCCTTGATCCAATTGCACCGGTTGGGAATGGTAACGTTCCGAAAAATCAGCGGCAAACTTTCTGAACAGCAGCGGTATATCCTCTTTCCGCTCTCTCAATGCAGGTATCTGTATGGCCACGGTGTTCATTCGATAATACAAATCTTCCCTGAACTTACCCTTTTCAATTTGCTTAAGCAGAGAAAGGTTGGTGGCGGCGACCAAACGTACATCGGTAGATAGAACCTTGGAGGAACCCACTTTGATAAACTCACCCGATTCAAGGACCCGTAACAATCTGGCCTGGGTACCCAGCGGCATTTCGGCGACTTCATCCAGAAAAATTGTCCCCCCATTCACCGTTTCGAAATAACCTTGCCGGGACTCGTGTGCACCCGTGAATGAACCCTTTTCGTGACCAAACAATTCAGAATCAATGGTCCCCTCCGGTATAGCCCCACAATTCACCGCAATAAACTTGTTGTGCTTACGCTGCGATAGCTGATGCAATATTTTGGAGAACACCTCTTTACCAACCCCGGATTCACCCAGGATCAAAACAGAAACATCCGTCGCTGCCACTTGATCCGCAATACGCAGCGCGTGATTAAGCGATGGAGCATTCCCAATAATGCCAAATCGTTGTTTGAGGGCTTGTAATTCCATGCGGTTTTCCGAATCGATTGAATGCGTTTATGGGCGACCTTTCTGCAAAATCATTACCGCCATCCATCCCCAATATTTGAGACCTGGAATCCATCGAAAAGACCATTGGTCCAATCGATCCAAGGAGCTCAGTATTCTTTTGAAATACGGCCTGTTACGGAAAACAACAGCGGCCGTGGTGAACAAATTGTAATAATCTACGGTAACCTCGCTGAAATAAGAGGCAGCTTTACGAAAGTCCTTGCGCCGCATGGGTTTTTCGTCCACTGTCCTTAATTGTGGGGTTAATTTTCGGTACCAATTCAGCAGGGGGTTATGCCCTGTGGGCTCGATAAAGACCGCCTTGCCCCCAGGCTTCAGGCATCGATGCAATTCTTGGTAGGCCTTGTCCAAATCCAAATGATGCAGAATGGCGGAACCCACAATCATATCAAAGGTATTATCCTCAAATTCAAGACATTCGGCATTCATCCGTCGAAAATCAATCTCCAGATTTTCGGCCTGGGCCTGGGCCTTGGACTGAGCGATAGCCACATCCGAAATGTCGATGCCCACCACTTGCGCTCCGTGTCGGGCCAGATTAAATGCTGCGGAGCCCGGCCCACAACCGTATTCCAATACCTTGCAACCTTGGGCCAAAGGCATCAAAGCATGCCAATGGGCGTCACGGCTGCTTTCGATGGTTTCGTAAAATTTATCCACCGATTTACGCAGGTCTTCCGCAAAAGCTTTGTTATGGTATTCCCGCTCCCGTTCCAGGCGTGCGGTATCATCATCGATGGTCTTGTTCATGCCTGCACAGCATCAAATTCGACGACTTGACCCATCAAAGTTGCTTTGGTGGATCGATGCACCGTAACATCAACGAAGGTTCCTGGCGACAAGTCTTTGGAACCGATGAAATCGGGCGTCATTTCCCCATCTTTCCCTGGAAATACCACCATTTTGTTGCGTGAATTTCTACCGCACCAATCCTGATCGGAACGTTTGGACTTGCCTTCGATGAGCACGCGATGAACTTTGCCCTCTTCTTCTTGGTTGCGCTCCACAGAATGTTGATCCTGCAAAGCCATAACTTCGGCCAGTCGACGTTTCTTGATTTCCTCAGGAACATCATCAGGGTATTTACGGGCCGCAAGGGTCCCGGGCCTCTCCGAGTACGCAAACATGTAGGCCGAATCAAAACGAACCATCTCCATCAAAGACAAGGTTTCGCGATGATCCTCTTCGGTTTCCCCGCAGAATCCAACAATGATATCGGTGGTAATTGCACAATCAGGGAGTATCCTTCGAATCGACTCTATCCGTTCCAGATACCAGGGGCGATCGTAGGTCCGGTTCATGCGCGCCAAAACCTTGGAACTCCCGGACTGCACAGGTAGGTGGATATTCTTGCATAAATTATCGTGACGGGCCATGGTGTGGAGCACCTCGTCGGTAATGTCTTTGGGATGGGAGGTCGAAAATCGTACCCTTAAATCAGGGGAGATGCTTGCGATATAGGCCAACAAATCGGCAAACAAAAAGGTAGGCGATTCTTCCCCCTTGGTTTCCCCTGCAGGGGCTTGCCAACGATAGGAATCCACGTTTTGGCCTAACAGTGTAACTTCCTTATATCCTTGCGCCCATAATTCACGACACTCCTGGTGAATGCTGTGGGGATCGCGGCTCCGCTCCCTCCCTCGGGTAAAGGGCACCACACAGAAAGAGCACATGTTATCACAACCCCGCATAATGGTCACAAAGGCGGTCACCCCGTTCGAGCCCAAACGCACCGGGGCGATTTCCGCATAGGTCTCCTCCCGGGAGAGCAATACATTCACCGCTTGTTGGCCACCTTGGACTTGTTCCAACAATCCCGGCAAATCCTTGTAAGCATCAGGCCCCACCACGAGGTCCACCAACTGCTCTTGCTCCAATAACTTGCTTTTCAGCCTCTCAGCCATGCATCCCAGAACACCAATGATCATGGACGGTTTATGGCGCTTCATGGCCCGAAAATGCTGCAATCGTGCCCTCACCTTTTGTTCTGCATTTTCCCGAATGGAACAGGTATTGATCATCACCACATCCGCCTGCTCCAATTCATCCGTAACCCCGTAACCCAAATCGGCCATGACCGAGGCCACTATTTCGCTGTCCGAGAAATTCATTTGGCAGCCGTAGCTCTCCATGTACAGGAATTTGTCGGTAATTGGTAAATTCCCTTTCAGGATCCCGGAAAATTGGCCGCTCATGATCTAAAGTCTTGAAAAGATAAATAGGAATAAGCAATAAGGCTCTAGGTAGTCTATAATCGATGTCTGCAAAAATACATTCAAATGCGACAAAATGTCAGGTTTCTCCAAAAACCATGCCAATACCACAGAAATTGACCCAAAATGGGTTTTGTGAATTAAACTTGTAAAAAAATCCACTATGTTCAAAAAACTACTCTTTTCCATGGCTTTTTGGGGCGCCATCCATGATGCATCCATAGCCCAGACCGCGTTTAGCGAGGACTTTAACACGGTCGCATCCACAACATCCGTTCCCTCTGGTTGGGTTTTGGTGAACATGGACGGCAGACCTGGTGCAAGCAATGTTTCCACTTTGACCGGGAACAGCACCAATGCATGGACCTATCCCGCAGTTTTCAGCAATTTAGGAAGATCCGCGGTCAGCGTTTCTTGGACGAATCCCGTCGGCATTGTGGATCGTTGGATGATCTCTCCATCGGTATCCATTCCCGCCAGCGGTAACTATTACATGATTTACGAAGCTCAAAGTTTGGGGAATGCTTCCTATCCAGAGGCCTATGAGCTAAGGATCAGCAACGGAGATACCGCCAGAGCGTCCTTTCTAACCTCAGCCCCGCTGTTTTCGACCAACGGAGAAAACACTGCATTAACGGTACGTGGTTTTTCCCTGGCACCCTATGCCGGGCAAACCATTCGCTTTGCCTTTCGGAACATCTCCAACGACATGGTGGCCATGTTGGTGGATAATATCCGCATTACGGTCCCTGCTGCCGACGCCGCCAAGATGGTTTCCCACACCGTTCCCTCCTTGGCCTTTACCAACGGTTCAGTGACTGTAGGCGGCTCTTTCTGGAATTTGGGACTTAACACCATTTCTTCGGCTACCCTCAACTACCAAGTGAATAGCGGCCCCACCACCAGTCAGGCTTACAGCGGTTCGGTGAGCTCTTTCAATGCAGACGCCTTCACTTTCACCAGCACCTACACGCCAACGACCGCCGGTGCTTACTCCATCAAGGTTTGGGTTTCCGGACTGAATGGCGGAAATATCAATTCCGATACGCTGACCGCTACCTTATCGGTTGTGGACCCTGCCCCTCCGGTTCAATCCAATTTGGTCATCTACGAACATTTCACGAACGCATCCTGCGGTCCTTGTGCTACCTATAATCCACAATTTCAGGCACTTT
>Ga0214921_10009870_pt1 | contig 11945 bp, 11 predicted proteins | sample LL1505_MetaG_FD_177992 | JGI IMG/M metagenome (GOLD analysis project Ga0214921, IMG submission 177992) | Freshwater microbial communities from Lake Lanier, Atlanta, Georgia, United States - LL-1505 | ecosystem: Environmental > Aquatic > Freshwater > Lake | place: USA: Georgia | collected... | reverse complement strand
CATTCAGATGAACGCGTTTTCTTGGTCAATACATTGCTGCGCGAAATACTCAGAGCTGTGCACACCGCCCTTATTGCTCGTCCCCGGGCAATACAGGCGAGCGCGCAATCCACTTTTTTGCTTTGGCAAAGTCCACAGCCTCCTTGAGAATCTCGTTCTCCAGAGTCTTGCGGCCAAGCGCACCTTCAAGTTGTTTGATACGTCTCATGGCTTCTTGAAGTTCAGAAGCCGGGACAACAGTTTCATTGGCACCAACTGCGACCAAGGAACCTTCCAAATAAGCTTTGCGCCACTGAAACAACTGGGCTGCAGTCAGTCCATGCTGTCGGGCTACCAAAGACACAGAGCTTCCTGGTTCATTGGTTTGTTTGACGATTTCAAGCTTTTGCTCGGGAGTCCAGCGCCTGCGGCGCTGAACACTGGTGACCACTTCCACCAGATTAGGTCTTATTGAAGACATAGTCATATCCATAGTCTTATTCCTAGTTCTTAGTTTAAGGAATATCGATGGGACTGTCATTCAGGGGGCTAACTTCAAATCAAATTATTGATAACAAAATATACGTTTTAAAAAAGCTAAAAATATAGATTCACCTTAATCCTGCTCCCGAAGACGATTGTGCTCTGTATCACTTAAATTTTGACGCTGTAGTACATCTGAATTCCATGGATCAAACGAGACAAGCCTTTCAGAATTTATATCTGGTCGCACAAAGCTACTCGCTTTGCTGTTTAGCATTGCCGCAAAAAACGAAAGGCTGCTGTTTGATATCGCCAACATATCTGCTCTTGCCATGATGTAGAAGTCAACTACAGCTGATAGATTTGCATCAAGACCTAGGGAGTCGTAGGACATCACATCAAAATCTTGGAATCGTGATTGATAGGCCTTAGGTTCTTCTGAACATATATAAACACGAAAATCAGCCGGAGAGAGTCCTTCTTCTTCAATCCATTTTTCGTACCACAAGCACGGTGCTCGGTAAAAAAAAGAATGCCCGTAGTCCCCCCTGCGCAGATGAATAGCGATGACTTTTTTACCACCAGACCGCAACTTTTCAAGAGTTCCATCAAGTACTAATCTGAACTCTGGTGCAGGTGTAAAAAGATTCCGTATGGGCTCTTTACGGTCAGCGTAAATACTTGTGTGAAGCTGGAAATAGCCCCACAAATTCATACTTGTGAAACTTGGAAGTTTTTTGAGAAGTGTTTCGCTATGGATTTTTATGTTGCCGTCTTCATCGGTCTCTTCGCATGGAAGCCTTTCTTTAACAGTGGGAAATACCGCACATGGGGTTGTATCGCTGAGACCAAACAGCTCCTTCCCAATCCAATGAGGGGTATGTATCAAGGCATTCTGCGCCTGCGCTACACTCCAAAGATATAAATATTGGAACAACTGATTACCGAAGCGCCCATTTGATCCGAGTGTTGTCATTGAGATCACAGGTCTACGAGCATAAAAGGCGTCACCCCATGTTGGGTGATGAGGTGTCACAATTTCAGATCTGCCAAACCCTTGTAGAGTCATAAATTTGTCAAGGTCAGGCAGTAGTGCGCAGCCTTCATAAAGCTCTGTAAAGCTGATCTCTGTCTGCACCGCTTCAATGTGGCGTAAAGTAGATATTGAACCCGTTAAAGCTAGAAGTTCAGCACCTTGAATGTCAAGAGCTAGGAAATTAAAATCAGATGGATCTAGACCTAACTCGAAGAGTAAAAAATCTAAAGTCCGCGCAAGAACTGTCTCCTCGCCAATTTGCTGAATATTAGGATAAATATCCTTATGCATAGCCAAAGAAAGAATTGAGCTACTTTGGTCGAATGACGTAATTTTAAGATTTACAGTTCCATTGTGGTCTGTTATCGCTGCATGGGCAGCCATGATGTTAGGCTGGCCTTGAAATTTCGCTTTAAGCTTGAATGCAAGTTGCGAATTGGCCTCGATATAAAGAATTTTTTGAAAGCCAAGCTTTATGTATGTGTCGAGTTCGTTTGCTTCATGAGCACCAATGTGGATCACCCCTTTAGGAATCAACTCAAATTTTCGGAATTGTGTTTCTAAATCGATCATGAAATGAAGCCTAACTTGATTATTACTTTTAAGATAATTCGAATTAAGCGATCAATTTTACCTTCACTGAAATATCTATCTGGATATATATTTCATAATAAGTTTGAAAAATCAAGACCGCTACTCCGGTTTCCTTACTCGCAAGGCTGTCGGTTCATGTCAGGCAGCTCTGCAAATTCTCTTGCCATCAAGGAGTCCGCGCGGATATATCGGTACGGCATGAAGGGGGCTAACTCAAAGGGTCAAGACCAACTTTATACTTAAATCTTTATAATCGAATTTTACAAAAGCTATTGATAAATATCTCAAACTGCCCGCACATGAATAAAGCGTTGAATCGAATCAAATTACCTGAACTTACTATCGTAAGTATCGATACTGATCCCATATCACAATCGCTAACGCGTGCAGCAATATCAAGAACGCTTGCAATTCTTGAACCCTCTTGCGTCATTCATTTTGGCAGGGAACCGCTTGGTGTGGGAGAGACTTTCGTACGTATTAACCGATTTGCAAGCATTGATGACTACAGTGAGTTTGTCTTCAAGTGTTTGTGGCCGTTTTGTGCGACTGAGAAGATAATGATCGTCCACTGGGACGGACATCCTGCAAACGCATGCTATTGGGATCCGGAATTTATCAATTGCGATTACATCGGCGCTCCATGGGCTTGGGCGCAAGATCAATTCCGCATCGGTAATGGCGGCTTTTCAATTCGATCGAAACGGCTCATGGAACTCTGCAAAAACGTGCAAATCAGGCGCCACCCGGAAATTCCTTATGCAAATGCGGAAGATATTGTAATCGGTCGGATTTATCGACGCACATTAGAAGATGCTGGTCTTAGTTTTGCATCAGATGAACTTGCAACTCAGTTTTCTTATGAAACAGGGCCACTTCGAGAGGACGTTTTTGGATTTCACGCTCCCAGCAATATGCCCCTTTTTGTGAGCGAGGATGACTTACTAGAAACGGTCGACGATCTCAAAAGGAAGATCGTGGGTAAATTCGGGTTAGAACAATTTACGAAGCACGCCCAAATGAGGGGCTATCACCGACTTACGAGGTTGCTTCAACCTTAAATCCATTTTGAACCCCTGCAAAAAATGAATACCACAGTACAATTTTTAACTTTGAAGGCTTCCTGATCAGGATGTTTTTTGGCTGTCTAGGTTTATAAGCTTAAGACGATTAGTCAGTAACAAAGTAGAGAAAAATATAAGCAAAAGCATCAGTAATGTTATGAGGCAATAGCCGATAATTAATAAATATCTCTCTTCAATTCATTGTATTTCAACAAGTCAAATCTAACCGAAAGATCGACAACCATGACAAAGAATCAAGATTACTCAAACGCTGTCAGTAGCGGCAACTTTCCCGCTGATTTTTTAGTACCCCTAGATGACTCATTCAAAGACAACCGCGGAGAGATTGTCAACCTTCTTCTAACCTCCATTACCAGTGTTGCCAGAATTACAAGCAAAGCAGGAACAGTGCGTGCCAATCATTTTCACAAAACAGATTGGCATTACGCTTACGTAGAGAGTGGTGAGATCCTTTATTTCGAACGCCCTATCGCAGAATCGCAAGTCCCAGCACCCCACATCTACTCCCCGGGCTCGATGTTCTTTACCAGGCCTAACGTAGAGCACGCAATGCTATTTTCTAAAGACACAGTGTTCTTCACTTTCGCCAAGAATGAAAGAAGCCACGATTCGCACGAGGCAGATTTAGTTCGGGTTCCTTTTATTACACCAGACCTCATACAAAAATACATGCCATGAGCGTCAAAATTAGGGACAACTGTCGTCTTTGCTTCTCTCCTGATCTTACAAAAATCCTAGAACTAGCTCCTACTCCGCTTGCTAACGAATTTGTTAGCGCAGACGCACTGAACCAAGTCCAGGATGAGTTTCCGCTCTATCTCAGTCGGTGCGGAGCTTGTGGGCACGTTCAATTGCCAGTAGTGGTAGACCCTAAACGTCTTTTTGCGAATTACGTATACGTGTCTGGGACGAGCGCAAGTTTTGTGGACCACTTTAAAAGATACGCTGAGCAAGTCATACAAAAATACGGACTCAAACCAGGTGATTTAGTTGTAGAGATTGGGAGCAATGACGGCACTTTGCTCAGTTTTTTTAAAAAAGCAGGAATGAGGGTCTTGGGCGTAGATCCGGCCCAGGAAATATCAAAAGCCGCTAGCGCATCTGGAATTGAAACTCTATGCGAATTCTTCAACCAACAGGTAGCTGACTCAATCAAGTCCAAGCACGGAGTTGCGAATTTAATCTTAGCAAACAACGTGTTTGCACACGCAGATGACCTGCATGAAATTGCGCGGGCAACAAAATCTCTTCTTGATCCCACCGCAGGCCACTTTGTATTTGAAGTTCAATACTTAATGGACTTGGTTGAAGATACTTTGTTTGATATGGTTTACCATGAGCACCTCTCTTATCACAGTCTAGAGCCTTTGGTATCTTTTTTCAGTGGGCTAGGTATGACGGTGATTGATGTGGAAAGAGTCAACACCCACGGTGGCTCAATTCGGGTCGGGGTATCTGCGAGTCAAGCCCAGGAAGCAATTAAGGACTCTGTCCTCGAGCTTATCAAGCTTGAACGCGAGTGCTTGACACAAAAAGCGTTTGATGAATTAAGAATTAGGGTAGACAAAGCGGCAGCGGGTTTAAAGGACTTACTAAAAAGCACAAGCGGCAAAGTAATAGGATACGGAGCACCCGCTAAGCTCACTACCTTAATGTATCAATTCAAACTGCAAGCAGCCGACTTTGCATATATTGTTGACGACAGTCCCTGGAAGCAAGGCCTCTTTACGCCTGGGATGCATATTCCAGTTGTGTCTTCCTCGCAGTTACAAAAAACCTCAGATCGTCCAACACGGATTGTGATTTTTGCTTGGAACTTTGCCGACTCAATCGTCGCAAAATTTCCTGAGTACACTGGAAAATTTATTACGCCTTTACCAATCTTGAAAGAATTGTGAAATGACTTCCTTTTTATTGCAAAGTGACATAGAAGAAATCGTTGCCAATCTGCCGATCAGCTCTCTGACTCAGTTTGGAGGCAAACACGTTTTGCTAACCGGTGGCCGAGGCTTTTTGGGCCGCTACTTTACGGAAGTTTTCAAGTCCCTCAATGAGTCGCTCCTCAGCCAGGCACCAGTCAAGCTAACAATCATGGATAACCTAATCTCAGCTGGTCCCGAAGGGGCAAAGGTGCCAACAATTGATCACTTTACCTTCCTCGAGCACAACTGTATTAATCCACTTCCTGACATTGGTAAGGTAGATTTCATTCTCCATGCGGCAGGTATTGCAAGCCCAGCCCATTACAGGAAATATCCACTTGAGACACTAGAGGTTGCGACAACCGGCCTTAAGAACTCACTCGAGCTTGCAAGATTAAATCCTGACTGCCGAATTGCTTTCTTCTCGAGTTCAGAGATTTACGGGGACCCAGACAGGGTTCATATCCCAACTCGTGAGAGTTACCGCGGAAATGTAGCGTGCCTTGGACCCCGTGCCTGCTACGACATGAGCAAAAGACTTGGTGAGACATTGATCCAAATCTATCACCAACAATACGGCGTCCCGGGAACCATCATCAGACCATTTAACGTTTATGGTCCTGGGATGCAAAAGTCGGACTATAGGGTTTTGCCAAACTTTGGAGCAAGAATCATGGAGGGCAGACCCTTACAAATATATGGCCACGGTGACCAAACCAGGACCTTTTGTTACGTAACAGATGCAGTAGTTGGGTTTTTAAAAGTGCTAACCGACGGAGTTCCAGGCGAGCCTTACAACATCGGCAACCCATACCCTGAGATAAGCATGAAAAACTTAGCCCTGGAAGTTGCTAAGGCACTTGGCAAGGAGAGTGTTGAATTCGATATCGTTGACTATCCCGATACCTATCCAGCGGATGAGCCAAATAGGAGGTGTCCAGATATTTCAAAGGCTATGCAGCAGTTAGGCTACGCACCAAGAGTCACCCTAGAGGTTGGGTTAAAGAGGTTCTTTACCTGGGCTAATACCGCGTTTAGAGACTAAGCCGTGATACGCCTAGCCTTGGTCGGATTTGGTAAATGGGGAAAAAACTATATCAAAGCCGCTGAAGAGACGGGCCTTGCCAAGGTGACTACGCTAGTTCTCAGGAAAGACTCAGAAAAATGGCAGGACACTGCCATTAATTCTTTTAAATGTACTAGCGACCTAGACGACTTAGATTCCCTAGGTGTAGATGCAGCCATAGTTGCATTACATCCAAGCCAACACGCATTAGTGTGCTGCGAGTTGCTGCATAGAAAAATTCCAACTATGGTTGAAAAACCACTCTCTCTTGGTTTAACAGATGCACTCAAAATAGAGGCAGCAGTAGCTAAAGCTGGGGTACCCTTTATGGTCAACCATCAGCATTTATCAACCTATGCTTACCTTGAGATCATTAGGAGAACCGAGGACGAAGAAATCACAGAGATTGTCACTCAGGCTGGCAACTACGGACCATTTAGAGACTACTCTGCGCTTTGGGACTACGGGCCGCATGATTTATCAATGATTTTAGAACTAATGAGAAGTTCCCCGCAAGGAGTTGTGTCTAATCATCAACCGCAAAATTTAGGCGAGAGATATGCATTTGAGTTGGCTTTTAAAGGAGGAGTCAAATCTAAATCCTTAATATGGAACAGCAGTTTGCCTAAGGCTCGCTCACTAGAGGTAAATACAAAAAAAAATCGGTATTTGTATGATGATTTGAATAGCGAAAGTAAGTTAATAATCAATGGCCAACTAGTTCCACTAATGTACAAGTCACCGCTCACACTGTCTATTGAAAAATTCATCAAGCTTATAAAAACAGAAAAAGATTTAAGCTCTCCTGAATCACGTGATCAATTAAAGCGTATGGATGCGGAATTACGAGTCATCAAATTATTGGAAGAAATTCAAACCGTATCCAAAAAAAATAACGACTCCTAAATTACTCGAATGCTTACTTTTTGACTTAATTGGAAAATTAGAAAAAATTTTACTTAGAAATGAATTATGAATAAATCAACCAAAGAAATCGTCGATCAAATTTCTTGCATCTCCATGATTAATGACTCTATGAATCATATATTCGACGAGCTACAAGATAATGTTTTCTTTAGGCTGAATTATTTTAAAGATGAAAAAAAATTAGAAATAAAAAAAAAGCTTACCGAAAAATATTTCGATAGGATTTTTCTAACACAAAACTTTAAAAATACAGTTATACCCCAAAAATTTGTATGCCTAGAATCTGATTTTTTCAAAACACTGGATAATTTTCAAATTAAACTAGATTTGCTTAGTGATGCACTGGTGATCGTTAATAACAATGACGTAAATGTTGATGGTAATATTAATATATTTACTCAATATGTTTTAGAGGCAGAAACTACATTGTTTGCCGTGTGGGACTGGGACAATCATCATTGGCTTAGTCTTAGTTGTCAGTTAGCCGCAGTATCAGACTTATATTTTCCTAGTCATTCAGAAAATTTATTTCAACTCAGTAAATTTAACCCTAGTGCAACTCACGTTGTGCAGGCGGGCACAATACAATGGAAGAATGAATTTCTAAAAAATAATAAAGAATTCATTCTGAATTTAAATAGAACTAATGGCTTGCTTGGCAAGCATATACCGTATGTAAACTTCAAATTGCGGAATTCAATAATCACAAAGGTATCCGAGGCATTTGAAGATGTTGGTTTTGTTAGTCCACAATTTCATTTGCTAAGCACAGAGGACCGATTAACGCAGTGGGCAACTTACAAAGCTCACCTTATAGTCCCAGTACTTAATGATATCCCAATTAGGTTTTTCGACGCCTTATGCACCGGTGGAATTCCTGTGGTTCCTGAGAGCCTAAATGGGTTTTTTTCAAATTACGGCTTGCACGCAAATGATGTTTTTTATTACTCATCTTACGACATCTTGAACATCAGAGAACTTATTTCTAAAGTTTTTGTTCAATTCGATAAAGACGGACAAACGGGTATCGAGAGACGATTTGAGCTAGGAACAAGTCAGAATCATTTAGACAATAGAATTTCTAAAATAATTGAACTATGCAAAAATATATATCTCTAATCAATCATCTCAGAACTAACCTCAAATCAAGCATTCATTTGGGGTTTGAGCATTATTTTGAAGCGACTATTTAAATGTTATCCCATAGAAAACTATAGAGACGGAATAATATGAAAGCAGTTATTTTGGCTGGTGGTCTCGGGTCAAGAATCTCGGAAGAAACTTCTATTAGGCCTAAGCCCATGGTTGAAATCGGTGGCAAACCCATACTTTGGCATATCCTTAAGACTTACTCTCACCACGGTATCAACGACTTTGTAATCTGCCTAGGCTACAAGGGTTACGTCATAAAAGAGTATTTTGCCAACTACTTTTTGCACATGTCCAACGTAACATTCGACATGAGTAATAACACCATGAAAGTTCACCAGCGTAATGCTGAACCTTGGAAGATTACGCTGGTTGACACAGGCGAAAACACCATGACCGGTGGTCGTGTAAAACGAATCGCTGAGTATATTGATGCCAACGAAGATTTTTGCATGACTTACGGTGACGGCTTAGGCAACGTGAACATCACTGAATTGATCGCTTTTCACAAAACACAACATGTCAAAGCGACCCTGACTGCTACCCGACCACCAGGCCGATTCGGCGCTCTTAATATTCACGGCAACTTGGTAAATAGCTTTATGGAAAAGCCACAGGGCGACGGCGGCATGATAAATGGCGGTTACTTTGTACTTTCTCCAAAGATATTCGATTACATAGCTGGTGACAGCACTATTTGGGAGCGTGATCCACTTGAGCACCTATCGCAAGAGGGTAACTTAGCTGCTTATCAACACAACGGTTTTTGGCAGCCCATGGACACCCTTCGCGATAAAATTTATCTCGAAGAGTTGTGGCAATCTGGTAAAGCCCCGTGGAAGGTCTGGTCTTGAACTGCAGTTTTTGGCACGGTAAGTGTGTTTTGCTGACTGGGCATACCGGTTTTAAAGGTAGCTGGCTGTCAATCTGGTTGCAATCGATGGGAGCACAAGTAGTTGGATATGCCTTGCCGCCCTCAACCAATCCCAACCTTTTTGCTTTAGCAACAGTTGAAGAAGGCATGACCAGTGTCATTGGGGATATACGTGATCATGATAAGTTGCAAAGCGTTTTTCTCTCACACCAACCGGAAATCGTTTTCCACATGGCGGCCCAATCACTGGTTCGTTATTCATACCAAAATCCTGTAGAGACTTATGCCACCAATGTGATGGGCACCGTTCACTTGCTTGAGGCGGTGCGCAACACTCCCAGCGTCAAAGCAGTTGTCAACATCACCACTGACAAGTGTTACGAAAACAAAGAGTGGATTTGGGGTTATCGGGAAAATGAGCCCTTGGGGGGATACGACCCTTACAGCAACAGTAAAGCTTGTGCCGAGCTGGTCAGTGCGGCTTATCGTTCTTCTTTTTTCCATTCTGACAACTATGCACGCCATGGCGTCGCCATCGCTACTGTTCGAGCGGGAAACGTCATCGGTGGAGGTGATTGGGCAAAAGACCGATTGATTCCGGACATTTTGGATGCCTTCGAACATGGTCGCAAGGTAGAGATTCGTAATCCACACGCAATTCGACCTTGGCAACATGTTATGGAGCCTTTACGTGGCTACCTTACCTTGGCAGAGCAACTTTTTGAGCATGGCCCAAGTTTTGGCGAAGCTTGGAACTTTGGCCCCAAGGATGAAGATGTAAAGTCCGTTGGTTGGATTGTCGAACAAATGGCCTCCATGTGGGGCTTGGATGCACAGTGGCAAATCGATACAGGTGAGCACCCTCACGAGGCACATCACCTCAAACTCGATATTTCAAAGGCTCGCAGTAGACTCGACTGGCATCCTGCTTTACATCTTAAAGACGCTTTGGCTCTGATCATCGACTGGTCCAGACAACGACAAGCAGGCGCTGACATGCGCCAAGTCACATTGGCCCAACTGCAGGCCTACCAAGCCATCACCCTTCAACCCAAAATAGAATCAACTTCCAATGGAAAACGCTAAGACCCAAGCGCTGAGAGAGCAAATTGCTAATCTAGTTGAAGAATACGCAGCCATCTCATTGGCCCCTCAACCTTTCCTTCCGGGACTTACAGTTGTTCCTCCGTCTGGAAAAGTTGTGGGCACTGAAGAGCTTAAGAATATGGTCGAAGCATCACTTGATGGTTGGCTAACTTCCGGGCGATTTAACGCAGAGTTTGAGAAAAAGCTTGCTAGCTTCATTGGAATAAAGCACCTTATTACCGTTAACTCTGGCTCATCGGCCAATTTGGTAGCTTTCAGTTCCTTGACCTCACCAAAACTTGGTGATCGTGCTATTCAAAAAGGAGACGAGGTCATTGGCGTTGCTGCAGGCTTCCCCACCACTGTCAATCCGATTATTCAATTTGGAGCAGTGCCTGTTTTTGTGGATGTTGACGCCATTACTCATAATATTGATGCTTCAAAAATAGAAGCTGCTATTGGCCCCAAAACTAAGGCCATTATGTTGGCCCATTCTTTAGGCAACCCATTTAATCTTGACGTGGTAACTGCCTTGTGCAAAAAATACAATTTGTGGCTCATTGAGGATTGTTGTGATGCATTGGGCACTACTTACCGCGGACAAATGGTGGGCACTTTTGGTGACATTGGCACCTTAAGCTTTTACCCTGCACACCACATCACCATGGGTGAAGGTGGGGCAGTTTTTACCAATAATGATGAGCTTAAAACTATTGCTGAAAGCTTTCGTGATTGGGGCCGGGACTGTTATTGCCCTCCGGGTAAAGACAATACCTGCGGCAAGCGCTTTTGCCAAAAGATGGGCAAGCTGCCTGAAGGCTATGACCACAAGTACACATACAGCCACCTTGGCTACAACCTCAAAATAACTGATATGCAAGCTGCCTGCGGCTTAGCCCAGTTAGACAAAGCAGCCGCCTTCATCCAAGCACGTAAAGATAATTTTGCATTTTTAAAGGAACGTCTAAAAGATTGCGAAGAGTTCGTCCATTTACCTGTGCCCACAGAGCATTCAGATCCATCTTGGTTTGGCTTTCCCATCACACTTAAAGACAACTGCCCGGTTACAAGGCTCGACCTTCTAACCTACCTTGATCAAAACAAGGTCGGCACCCGACTATTGTTTGCCGGCAACCTTACTTGCCAGCCTTATATGCAAGGAGTCAATTACCGTGTGAGCGGTGATCTGATCAATACCGATATCGTCATGAACAAAACTTTCTGGATTGGCGTGCACCCAGCTTTGACCAGAGAAATGCTTGAGTTTGCCGCCAACAAAATCGAAAGCTATCTTGGCGTAAATTTTTAAGGTAGCTATATGGATTTGATTGATGAATTATTGCCCGGTTGTTTTTTGTTAAAACCAAAAAAATTTATAGACCAAAGAGGATGCTTCGTCAAAACTTTCCATAAGGACCAATTCAACGAGTATGGTTTTGATATGGAAATTCGTGAAGAGTTTTTCTCGGTTTCCCATAAGAACGTTCTGCGTGGTATGCACTTCCAGTTACCTCCGCATGGTCATGATAAGTTGGTGTATTGCACAAGAGGTTCAGTACTTGATGTATTGCTGGACCTTAGAGCTGGAGAGCGCTATGGGCAGGTAGCCTCTACCAAACTTACTTCAGAGAACGGGCATATCATCTATATCCCCAGAGGTCTTGCTCATGGGTTTCTGGCTTTAGAAGACGACACATTGATGCTTTACAAAACCAGTACTGTCCATACGCCAGAATACGACTCT